>Ga0207419_1001321_pt1 | contig 18989 bp, 14 predicted proteins | sample ElkSloMetagenome_4_FD_184723 | JGI IMG/M metagenome (GOLD analysis project Ga0207419, IMG submission 184723) | Hot spring microbial communities from Elkhorn Slough, Monterey Bay, USA - MD2A (version 2) | ecosystem: Environmental > Aquatic > Marine > Intertidal zone > Estuary: Microbial mat ...
GCCATCGATCCACTACCGCGACTTGAAGAAAATTGAGTTTTTCGGACAGGCTGTCTTCCGCCTTGAAGCGATCAAATTGATCGCGTCGATGGGGTAAATATTCCTCATATCGCGAAAGCATGAAGAATGCGGCAGAAAAAGGGTCATAAGGTAAGCTTGCCGTTTTACGGTGATGAAAAAGGGTGATCACCTCTTGGTGAGTGCCGGTCTCGATCTGTTGTTCTTGCACCCCTCTCTGCTCCAGCAGTCCGCCGGCATGAAAATGCAAGCCTTTGTCCAATCGTGCTGCAGCATAAGAGAATTTTGGTCCCTCATGCGCTTTATACTGATCTGGATCTTCGGTTAGACGATAGTCATCAATACCAAAATAGTGGCGTAGGGCCACTTTGAACAGATAACGAATACGTGGATTTACTTTTTGCGTATAAACTAAGAGCATCAAATCAGGGCTTCATCGGCGAAGCTAAAATAGGAGTTATTTCCAACGATAAGATGATCCAGGACGGCAATGTCCAGGTTCTTGCCTCCTTTAACTAGCTTTTCAGTGAGTTGCAAATCGGCTCTTGAAGGCTTTAAATTGCCTGAAGGATGATTATGGCACAAGATGATGGAACTGGCCAGCTTAGCCAAAGCGGCCTTAAAGATCAACTTGGCGTCGGCCACCGTACCGCTAACTCCACCTTTGCTCACATTCTTGATCTCAATCAGTCGATTCGCCCTATTCAATAAAATAATCCAAAACTCCTCATGGGGAAGGTCCATTAGCTGGGCAGCGATCAACTCAAAAGCAGACTGAGAAGAGCTGATCACTTTCTTGTCCTTGTGAGGAGATACCCTCCTGCGTTTACCCAATTCCAAAGCTGCAGCAATACTAATGGCTTTGGCATCACCAATGCCTTTAAAGCTGCATAGGTCTTCATGACTTAAGTTAGCCAAAGCGCCGAGGTCGTGTTCTACAGCCACTAAGATCCTTTTGGCAAGGTCTAAAGCACTTTCGTTTCGGCTTCCTGAACCGATCAAGATGGCGATCAGCTCTGCTACACTCAACTCCTGATGGCCTTTAGATAAGCACTTTTCCCGCGGACGATCTTCCACTGACAGGGACTTGATATTGAGCTTCTCTTCCATTTTTATGCAATCGACTATTTAAGTTAAGCAAATTCACATTCATTTATTGGACCCTGCGAACAGAAGTAGAAATTCCATGTTACAAATAGGTCATTGCTCATCCAGAATCAAAACCACACTATCCATGAACATTGGAGCCAAAATAAAAATGCGCCGCGAAGAGTTGGGTATGTCGGTTCAGGAGTTAAGCGATATCATTGGCATGACCAGGCAGAATGTATACAACCTGGAAAGCCATGACCACATTCACACCAAAACCCTTTTTTCACTTTGCAACGCATTAGAAACAGATCTATATTGGTTCTTTAGTGAAGGTAAACAAGACTATCTGGATCTAAAGGAAAAGAATAAAAAGGAAAAGCTCGATAGCCGGATCAAAGACCTCGAGTCCATGATCCGAATTCTGCAAAGAGAATTGCTCGATCTGAAAGAGATCAAAAAGAAACTTTAGACTTAAGCTTTCAGCCGATTTTCAAGCGCCTCTTCATTGGCCCGTTTCACATCGGCCACGGTGCCAAAATCCTCTCCATCGATTCTCATGTGCTTTCCACCCACTTTTCCCAACTTGAAGAAGGGAACGTGACGCTGCTGCAATGCCTCTTCCACCTGAGCTTGTTTGGATTCGTTTACGGATATCACCACCCTTGACTGGGCTTCTCCGAAGAGAAAGGCATCTTTCCGAATACGATCATCTGTAGTGACCTCAAATCCTAAATCCTTGGGCATGGCAGATTCAAGCAAGCTGATAAACAAACCTCCGTCGGCGCAGTCGTGCGCTGAATGAATCTGCCCCCGGCTGATCAGTTCTTTGAGCGCCTGTTGCAATTCATATTCCTCATCCAGGTCAAAATAAGGCGCCGGGGAATGCTTCACTCCACAAAAGGAATAAAGGTACTCTGAAGAGGAAATATCATCTACCGACTTGCCGATCAGATAGATCGCATCTCCTTCCTGCTGAAAGGCCAGGGTGGTCACGTGCTGCTTATCGTTAACGATTCCCATCATGCCGATGGTTGGGGTAGGAAATACCGGTACATCTTTGCCGTTTTGAGTACTTTGATTGTAAAAACTCACATTTCCTCCGGTAACCGGGGTTTTGAATTTTTCGCAGGCTTTTTTCATGCCCTTGATGGCACCTACGAATTGCCAATATACTTCTGGATTATAGGGGTTACCGAAGTTCAGGCAGTTGGTTATTGCCGATGGCTCGCCTCCTGAGCAAACAATGTTTCTGGCCGCTTCAGCTACGGCGATCGCGCAACCCTCTTCCGGATCGGCATAGACGTATCTGGCATTGCAGTCCACGGTAAATGCCAGTGCTTTCTTACTGCCCTTTAGATTTACCAGGCCGGCATCAGTGGGACGATTCGTACTCATATTCACGGTACCTACCATACTATCATACTGCTCATACACCCATTTCTTAGAAGCAATGTTGGGATGAGTATAGAGGTGTTTAGCCACCGCTTGATAATCCGGCTGAGCGATGGAATTGATGTCAAATGCCTTATTCAATTGATAATAATCGGCCTCCTTGTACTCGCGCTCGTAAACCGGTGCCCCGCCGCCGAGTACCAACGAATCTGCAGGCACTTTAGCGACCAGCTTACCTTCAGAGTAATACTCCAGCATGCCACCTTCGGTCACTTCTCCGATCTGTTTGCAGTTCAAATCCCATTTTTCAAAAATGCGCTCTAATTCGGCTTCTTTTCCTTTTTTAACCACCACCAACATGCGTTCTTGAGATTCAGAAAGCAGGATCTCAAAGGGATGCATGCCCTCTTGACGAGTGGGCACCATGTCGAGATCGATTCGCATACCATGTTCACCCTTAGCCGACATCTCGGAAGTGGAACAGGTAATTCCGGCTGCACCCATATCTTGCATACCAATGATGATATCGGTATCGGCCAATTCGATGCTGGCCTCTAACAGAAGCTTTTCTTGAAAAGGATCGCCCACTTGCACTGCCGGAAGATCGTCCATAGAGTCTTCGGTAATGTCTTTTGAGGCAAAAGCAGCTCCATGAATACCGTCTTTCCCGGTAGATGACCCTACAATGTAAACCGGATTGCCTACTCCGTAAGAGGTGGCTGAAATCATTTTATCTGCATCCATCACTCCGGCCGACATGGCATTGACCAAGGGGTTGGTGCTGTAGCATTCGTCGAAGAAAACTTCTCCGCCCACTACCGGTATTCCAAAGGAGTTACCATAGTTCCCTATACCTTTTACTACGCCTTTCAACAACCATTTGGTACGGTCCAAGTCAAGGTCTCCAAAACGCAGTGAATTCAATTGAGCCACTGGTCGGGCACCCATGGTAAAGATGTCGCGATTTATGCCGCCTACGCCGGTAGCTGCGCCTTGGTATGGCTCCAAAGCAGAGGGATGATTATGAGATTCGATCTTAAAGGCACAGGCCAATCCGTCGCCAATGTCTACTAGTCCGGCATTTTCTTCACCGGCCGCCGCCAGCATATGCGGTCCTTCTTTAGGTAATTTCTTTAACCAAAGGATGGAATTTTTGTAAGAACAATGTTCAGACCACATTACAGAGTAGATGCTGAGCTCAGTAAAATTTGGTGCTCTACCAAGGATCTCTTCGATCTTGACGAATTCTTCTTCTGTAAGCCCCAATTCAAGGGCAGTTTTTAGGTCAGCTGCGCTTTGCTCAGAGGTTGTCGACATAGGATGATCAGGCTTTTATTAGAGGCGCAAAAGTACAGCTTTTCACTGGCGTCCAAAGGCTCCGCGAGAATAAAAATAGCTGGCTTGGGTTCATTAATTATCTTTATCCTCATGCTTTGGGAGGTCTTCGTTTGCTTGCTTTTGATCAGCTTCATATTAATGGGGATCTATACTCTCCCATTTTTCAAGGTAAAGCAGATCACCCCCAAACTATTGGCGCTAGCCTTTCTCTTCAAACTCGCGGGGGGAATCACTATCTATTTGATCTACAGCTACCATTATACTGATCGCTCCTCTGCGGATGTATTCAAGTATTACGATGACGCCCTAAGCATCGCCGAACAGGGCGAGTGGAACATCACCCATTTCCCGGAACTCTTTGATACCCAAAAAGACCGAAGCCAGACAACCAACAAACTTTTAGAGAATACCCAACATTGGGATCAAGCAGACCTCATCCTGCCCAATGATAATCGCTTAATGATCAGCATCAACCTTTTGCTGCTAAAGGTATCTGCCGATTCCTATTTTTTTCACCTCATCTTTTTCTCTTTGCTTGCCTTCCTCGGTCTGGTGGCTTTATTGCATTTCATGCAGTCGCTCTCTATGCTTCCCGCCAAATGGTTACTGATCATTCTTTTTATTCCGCCTTCCACCTGCTTATGGAGTTCCGGGATCTTAAAAGAAAGCGTCTTCTTTTTCAGCTTTGGGTTTTTGGTTTATGGTTTGCAAAAGCTTAAGGGCCCAAAGCGCAAATGGAGTCACATGGCCGTTTTTCTGATTGGCCTTGCCCTGTCTTTTTGGATAAAAACCTACCTCTTGGTCTGCGCTCTACCGGCTCTTCTGGCTTACACTCTTCGTGGAGTTGTCAAGACCAGGACCAATTTAATATGCTGTGGCCTCTTTACTTCGGCGATCTTAGTCTTTGGTCATGAGTTCTTCCTCAATAGCGTCAACCATCAACTCGCTCGCTTTACGAGCTTGGCCACAGAAACCTCAGCCAACAGCTATTTCGAAATTGAATCCATGGATGATCTGGGGGACTTTATTCTCCACATTCCGGTCTTTGTGTACAATGTATGGATCAGACCTATTTTCTATTGGCAAGGCGGCTATTTTAGTTGGATCACTGTCCTTGAGAGTTTAACTTACCTTTTAATCCCTTTTCTTTTGATCAGGTACAGAAAGAAAAGCCAGTTCGACTGGACAATGGTCTTTATGCTGGCTAGTTTTGTGTTGATCGCAAGCCTTGTGATCGGAAGCAGTATTCCGGTATTGGGAGCAATCTTAAGATATCGAAGTGTTTTGATCCCCTTTTATCTTTTGCTCTTGTCTACCTTTGTGGAGACCTCTCGATTTCATCAACTTAGTAAAAAATGAGACCCATTACATCCAGATTCGTGCTCCTTGCCGTCTTGGCAATCAGCTTCCTCTCCTGTCAGAATTTAATCAAAGCCGACCTGATCGTGCACAATGCCAAAATATATACGGTAGACAGTGTTTTTTCGATCGCTGAAGCTATGGCCATCAAGGATGGAATGATTCTCGAAGTTGGGGCGGAAAGACAGATCTTGAACAAATACATGGCAACGGAAAAAGTAGATGCCAAGCTATTATCAGTTTATCCGGGATTCATTGATGGCCATTGTCATTTTTTGGGCTATGGCTTGGGATTCTACGAGGTAGACTTGATTGGCAGTGAATCTTGGGAAGAAGTGCTGGAAAGGTGTCAAGCTTTTGCTGAAACACATCCAGAGGGCTGGATCGAAGGCCGTGGATGGGATCAAAACGACTGGAATATCAAAGAGTTTCCGCATAAGAAGGCTTTGGATAGCCTCTTCCCCGATCGTCCGGTGATCTTGACCCGCATCGATGGCCACGCAGCCATTGCAAACAGCCAGGCCTTAGAGCTGGCAAAAATAGACCTCAGCACTTCTGTGGAAGGCGGTGTGTTCAGGAAGGAAGCAGGAGCCCTGACCGGAATACTCATTGATGCAGCGGTTGAGACTGTGGCAGCCGCCCTACCCTCAATTTCTGAAGAACGAAGAAAAACCGCATTGGAAATTGCAGAAAAAGAATGCTTCTCAGTGGGTTTGACCGGATTAGTGGATGCCGGTATGGCTTATGAAACCACCGAAATGATCAAGCAAATGCATCAGAGCAAAGACTTGAAAATGCGGATTTACGCAATGTTAAGCCCCAGTGCACAGAACAAAGAAAGGTATTTAAAGCAAGGCATTTTCAAGAGTGATAGACTGCACATTCGTGCTTTCAAGTATTATGCTGATGGAGCTTTAGGCTCAAGAGGCGCATTACTTAAAGCGCATTACCATGATGACACTGACAACCGGGGCTTAATGGTGACAGATAGCGCTTCTCTCGCCGCAGCAGCGAGCAACTTACACCAGGCCGGTTTCCAAATGAACACCCATTGTATTGGCGACAAAGCCAATGAGTTGATGTTAGGCATATACGCCAATGTGCTGGGCGGCTCAAACGATAAAAGATGGCGCATCGAACACGCTCAGGTGGTATCACCTTCAGATCTTCAGTTGTTCAAAGAGTACAATGTGATCCCTTCTGTTCAGCCCACCCACGCCACTTCAGACATGTATTGGCTCAATGACCGCCTGGGTGAAGAAAGAGCAAAAGGGGCTTATGCCTACAAAGACTTACTTGATCAGAATGGCCTGATTGCTCTGGGTACGGATTTTCCGGTAGAAGACATTGACCCGATCCGAACTTTTTACGCTGCTGTATTCAGGCAGGATGAAAATGGATTTCCCGAAGGTGGATTTCAAATGGAGAATGCCCTTAGCAGGGAAGAAGCCCTAAAGGGAATGACCATCTGGAATGCCATTGCCAATTTTGAAGAAGATGAAAAAGGTTCTTTGGAAAAAGGGAAGTTTGCCGACTTTGTGATCTTAGATACAGACCTTATGAAAGCCAAGGCCGATGAAATATTGAATTCAAAGGTAAAAGCCACTTATCTGGCGGGTGAAAAGGTCTACGAAAAATAGGCTGAAGCCGCCTTACATTTCTTCGTATTTAAAAGGGATCTCTAGTTCATGTTCGATCAACTCCCCTACTGAAAGAATGTCGTCGTCGCCTTCTTCATACTTCCAGTTGACCACAAAGCTTTCGCCATTGGCATGAATGGGCTTAAAAGCAAGGATCAGCTCTACCAGTTGTTTTTGTGAGGCAGAGTTCAAATACTCGATCTCGCAGGTGAATTCAGTGTGCTTTGCAGGTTTCTCTGAATATTTTCTACTCCACTCAATGATCGGTCTGTAAAAATCGATGGCGTCTGCCGGATATGATTTTCCCGATAAAAGCATCTTGCCCGTTTCTGGATCGAAGTGTATTTCAGGAGTTTGTAGGAATGGTTCTATTTCAAGCTTTTCCATAGGTTATCTTCAATGCTACTTGTAACCAATATTGGTTCTCTTGCTGATGGATCTCCCAATTCAGCGTGGTATTATCCATTCGGCTTATCATGATCAATCCTAAACTCTTATTGTTGATCAAGGCGTCTTTGTACTTTTGTTGAAGCTCTTCAGATGAGGCACTTTCCAAGCCTTCAAGTCTTTCCCTTAGCAAATCCACATCCTTGGATAACAACTGATTTGCGGTCTTGATGTGCACTTCGTGACCGTGAAAACCAACCTTCACATAAGAAGGATAAATATGATTTTCCAGCTTTGATTCATTGTATTCAGCCACATTTTGCACCAGCTCCACAAAGGCAGAAAAGACTGTTTTAACCGTCTTGACGTCTTGGTCTCCGAGTTGGCGTGTAAAAAAATTATTGGCTATGGTTAAGAAAGAATTGCTCAGATGGTGGTCAAGCGGACCCCAATATTCCAGTTCGTCTTCCTTGAATGGAAGCTGAAACAGCTTCTTTTTATCGTCTATACTGCTTGATGATGACATCTTAATACAAACACTTTATTTCCTGCAACTTCGGAATCCCAAATTGCCTAAACCAATGGCCGAAAATTAAGCATGATTAAACAAATTTCGAATTCCTATACTTTTACGTGCATTTCTCCACTTTGTTCAAGCTTCGTCATTTCTGGTCTGAAGCACGCTTTTTCTTTATATATTTAACCACCTAAACCATAGACGGTATGATAAAAAGAATCTTTGACCTTCACTTTCACCAACTCAATAACTACCCTAAGAGCGATTCATTAACCGCGAAAATCAATGGCGAATGGGTGCCTACCAGCACGCAAAGCTTCATTGAGCAAGCCGAAGATGTGGCTGCTGCACTCTTGGAAAAAGGCTTGAAGCCCGGCGACATGGTGGCCCTGATCTCGAATAACCGACCGGAATGGCATATCCTCGACCTTGGAATTCTGATGGCAGGCATGATCAATGTGCCGATTTACCCCACCATCACCGAAGAGGATTATAAATACATCATGAATGACGCCGAGTGCAAGCTTTGCTTTGCGGCCGACGATGAATTGTTGGAAAAGGTAAGGAAGGTAGAAAAAGAAATTCCAAGTCTGAACGGCGTATATAGCATTGATAAAATCAATGGCTCAGCGCATTGGGCCGATTTTAGAGACAGCGGAAAAGGAAAGCATCGGGAAGAGATAAAAAAGATCATGGAAGGCATTAAGGAAGACGATCTCGCCACCTTGATCTACACCTCGGGAACCACCGGGCGGCCTAAAGGTGTGATGCTGTCCCATAAAAACCTGGTTTCAAACTCCCTCTCCTCCAGAAAAAGATTACCGGTAGACAGCAATTCGAAGTCGCTGAGCTTTCTACCACTATGCCATGTGTATGAAAGGATGGTGAGTTACATGTACATTTATGTGGGCACGTCGATCTATTTTGCGGAATCTTTAGACACCATTGGCGACAACCTGAGGGAAGTAAAACCTCAAGTGTTTACTGCTGTGCCGCGACTGCTTGAAAAGGTTTACGATAAGATCGTGGCGAAAGGTCAGGATCTCACAGGAATCAAACGAGCCCTGTTTTTCTGGGCGCTATCGCTGGGACAGGAATATGATGTAAAGGGAAAAAGCGGTTTCTATCAATGGAAATTGGGCATTGCCAATAAACTCATTTTCAGTAAATGGAGAGAAGCATTGGGCGGAAACTGCCAAGCGATCGCATCAGGAGCTGCAGCATTGCAACCCAGACTGGCAAGAGTTTTCCTCGCAGCCAAAATACCAGTCATGGAAGGGTACGGACTTACGGAAACCTCTCCGGTTATTGCGGTGAATGAAGAGAACAACGATGGCGTTCGCATTGGCACTGTAGGCAGACCGTTGGAAGACGTGGATGTGCGCATGGCAGCAGACGGTGAGATCGAGGTGAAAGGTCCTAACGTAATGATGGGATATTACAAAAAAGAAGAAGCGACCAAAGCGGTTTTCACTGATGATGGCTGGTTTAAAACCGGCGACCTCGGCGAAATGGTTGAAGGAGAGTATTTAAAGATCACCGGCAGAAAGAAAGAGACCTTCAAAACTTCAGGAGGTAAGTACATTGCCCCGCAGTTGATTGAGAACAAGATGAAAGAGTCTTCATTCATTGAACAGATCATGGTGATCGGTGAAGGCGAGAAACACCCTGCCGCCATTATTCAACCTGCTTTCGACTTCCTCAAAGAGTGGTGCAAACGCAAGGACATCCCCTACACGAATGATGCAGAGATGGTGAAGGAAGCACGGGTGATCGATCGGATTTTCAGGGATGTGGAAGTATTCAATGAAGGCTTCGCGCAATACGAGAAGGTAAAGAAGATCATCCTTGCCGGCAGTCTTTGGGGAATCGATAGCGGCGAAATGACCCCCACCATGAAAGTAAAACGTCGTGTGATCTTTGAGCGGTACGCCAATGAGATCGAAGCCTGCTACAGGCCATAGGGCTAAACATAAGGTATATAAATCACAAAAAGGGAAGCGGATGCTTCCCTTTTTGCTTCAATTACTAACCAATTAACAAGTCTACTACCTCTTGTTAAGTACAAATGTAGGCAGAATTTTATTATGCATGCATAGTTTTTAAGAAATTTTAATATATTTGATCTCTAATGCGACCGGAAGAAACCGTTGACTATCATATCAAATGCGCCTGGCTGGGTATTTCCAGTTTCTACACTCAGATCAGTGAACGGCATGAGCTAAGCCAAACAAGCGGCTTTGTGTTGTTGAATATCAATAGTAAAGACGGCATAGCCGCCACCAAAATTGCGCCCAGAATGGGAATGCAAGCCACCAGTTTGAGCCGCATTCTCAAGAAAATGGAGGACGACGGCCTGATCTATCGAAAAAACGATGAGCACGACGGTCGATCGGTATTGATCCACCTGACTGATGAAGGAAAAAAGAAAAAAAGAATAGCCAAAAAAGTGGTGAAAGAGTTTAACGAATACGTCATTGCCCGTTTGAACAAAGGAAAACTGGACTCTTTTTTTTCGGTGATGCAAGATATTGGAGAACTGACTGAAGAATATAAAAACCTTAAAATCGCCAAATAGGATGCGAAGAATTAAAAAAGTAGCCGTCTTGGGTTCAGGAGTAATGGGCTCTCAAATTGCCGCCCATTTTGCCAATGTGGGTGTGGAAGTACTTCTGCTCGACATTGTACCCAACGAACTGAACGACAAAGAAAAAGCAGCCGGACTGAGTCTGGAGGATAAGAAGGTCCGCAATAGAATTGTGGAGGAGGCCTATCAAGCCGCCATCAAAATGAAACCTGCGCCCTTTTACAGCAAAAGTTTTACGAACCGAGTTGAGCGGGGGAATATGGAGGACGACCTGCATAAGATCACTGAAGTGGATTGGATCATCGAAGTGGTGGTGGAGCGACTAGACATCAAACAACAAGTGTTTGAAAAGGTAGAAAAGTACCGCCAAAAGGGAACACTTGTTTCATCCAATACTTCCGGTATTCCGATCAACTCCATGCTGGAAGGTCGTTCTGAAGATTTCCAAACTCACTTCTTGGGTACGCACTTCTTTAACCCTCCCCGCTATTTAGAGCTTTTAGAGATCATACCCACCCAAAAGACCGACCCTAGCGTGGTGGACTTCTGCATGGATTATGGCAAAAGATTCTTGGGCAAGAAAACCGTGCTTTGTAAAGACACTCCCGCATTTATTGCCAACCGGATCGGAGTTTTTTCCATCATGTCGCTCTTTCATACGGTTAAGGAACAGGGATTGAAAGTGGAAGAAGTAGACAAGCTAACCGGCACGGTAATGGGCCGTCCAAAATCTGCCACTTTTAGAACTTGTGATGTAGTGGGCTTAGATACCCTGGTGCATGTGGCCAAAGGAGTAGCAGATAATTGTCCGAAAGATGAACATAAAGCGGTCTTCGAAATCCCCAGCTACGTAAATAAAATGGTGGAGAACAACTGGCAAGGTTCCAAAAGCGGCCAAGGGTTTTACAAGAAAATCAAAGACAAAGAAGGCCACTCTCAAATTCTGGCACTTGACTTGGAGACATTGGATTATGTGGAGCAAGACAAGGTGCGCTTCGACATTATCGGCGAAGTGAAGAACCTGGACGATCTGCCACTAAAGACCAAAAAATTATTTGAAGCTTCAGGCAAAGCCGGAGAATTCTATCAAAAGACTTTCCTCGATTTATTCAGCTACATCTCTTATCGTATACCTGAGATCTCAGATGAGCTCTATCGGATCGATGACGGGGTTAAGGCAGGTTTTGGTTGGCAACTGGGGCCCTTTGAAAGTTGGGATGCAGTAGGCATAAAGGAAGCGATTTCCCTCATGAAGGAAAATAAAGTAGCCTACGCAGATTGGGTAGACCAAATGATCGAAAAAGGACATGAATCATTCTACAAGATCGAAAAAGGTCAGAAACTGTATTACGATATTCCGTCCGGCAACTACAAAGCCATTCCGGGATCAGAAAACAATCTGGTATTGGCCAATCTTCGGGAAGACAATGTGGTATGGCAAAACAAAGGCGCCACCATCGTAGACCTCGGTGATGGCGTTCTGAATTTGGAATTCCATACCAAAATGAACACCATCGGTCCGGATGTGATCAATGGGATCAATAAGGCCATTGACCTAGCAGAAGAGCACTACAAGGGATTGGTGATCTATAACGACGGACAAAACTTCTCGGCCGGAGCCAATGTAGGTATGATCTTTATGATGGCAGTGGAGCAAGAATTCGATGAGCTCAGTTTTGCTATCAAACAGTTCCAAAACACCATGATGCGGGTGCGTTATTCCGGAGTTCCGGTAATCGTAGCCCCTCACCAGCTGGCTTTGGGTGGAGGCTGCGAGCTCTCCATGCATGCCGATAAGGTAATCGCCCATGCGGAAACCTATATGGGATTGGTTGAGTTTGGAGTGGGTGTGATACCGGGAGGTGGCGGAACCAAAGAGTTTGCGCTGCGCTTATCTGATAGTCTTGCCGACGGCGACATCCGCACCAACCGATTCAGGGAACGATTCCTCACGATCGGGCAAGCTAAAGTGGCCACTTCTGCCTATGAAGCTTTCGAATTAGGCTATTTGAGAGAGGGCATCGACGAAGTGGTGGTAAGTCGCGAACTTCAACTTAAAAGAGCTAAGGCCGCCGCCCTTGAACTGGCTGAAAACGGCTATACCCAACCCATCAAGCGCAAAGACATCAAGGTACTCGGTCAGGAGGCCTTGGGACTGGTATACGTAGGGGCCAACTCCATGCAGGCCGGAAACTACATCTCTGAACACGATCAATTGATCTCTGAAAAGCTGGGCTACGTCTTGGCAGGCGGAGAATTATCGGAAATCACGGAAGTAAGCGAAGATTATCTGCTTTCATTAGAACGCAAGGCCTTCGTAGAACTGTGCATGAAGAAGAAAACCCTTGAGCGCCTGCAGAGCATGGTGACCAAAGGAAAAGTATTGAGAAATTAAAAGCATAAGAAGAAATGGAAACGTATTTAGTAGCCGGATATCGCTCAGCTGTGGGTAAGGCACCCAGAGGAAGTCTTCGCTTCACCCGACCCGATGACATTGCCGCCGCAGTGATCAAAAAACTGATGGCCGATCACCCTTCGATCAAGCCTGAGCACATTGACGATGTGATCGTAGGCAATGCCACTCCAGAAGCAGAGCAAGGATTGAATGTGGGTAGACTGATCTCATTGATGGGATTAAATCATATTGACGTGCCGGGCATGACGGTGAACCGCTATTGTTCTTCAGGGTTGGAAACCATTGCCATCGCCGATTCCAAGATTAAAAATGGCATGAATCAAATGGTTGTAGCCGGTGGGGTGGAAAGCATGTCGCCCATTTCCATGGGAGGTTGGCGAATTGTACCCAATGCTAAGGTGGCTAAGGAGAATCCGACTTGGTACTGGGGAATGGGACTCACAGCCGAAGCCGTAGCCAAGCAGTTCAAAGTGAGCCGTGAAGATCAGGATGAATTCGCTTACCATTCTCACCAAAAAGCCTTGAAGGCGATCGAGAATGGTGTTTTTAAAGACGAGATCGTGCCCATTGAAGTGGAGCAAACCTACCTGAATGAGGAAGGTAAGACCAAGAAAAGAAATTACACCTTCGACACCGATGAAGGTCCGCGTGCCGACACCTCTAAAGAAGTACTGGCCAAACTGCGACCGGTCTTTGCGGATGGCGGAAGTGTAACAGCCGGTAATTCATCCCAGACTTCAGACGGAGGTGCTTTTGTGATGGTGGCTTCTGAGGCCATGGTAAAGGAATTGAACTTGAACCCGATCGCCCGATTGGTCACTTATGCAGCCACCGGGGTTGAGCCCGAGATCATGGGAATCGGACCCGTAAAAGCGATCCCCAAAGCCCTGAAGCAAGCCGGAATGAAGCTTGCCGACATGGAATTGATCGAGTTGAATGAAGCCTTTGCCTCGCAATCCTTGGCGGTGATCCGTGAATTGGGCTTGAATCCCGAGATCGTAAATGTGAACGGGGGCGCCATTGCCTTGGGTCACCCATTGGGATGTACCGGAGCAAAATTGACCGTACAATTACTGAACGAAATGCGGAGAAGAAAGAACAAATACGGCATGGTAACCATGTGTGTAGGTACCGGTCAAGGTGCCGCAGGAATTTTCGAATTACTATAAAAACTTAGATAAAGATGAGCAAGACAATCAAAGGAGGAGAATACCTCATCAAAGAAACCGACGCCCAGGACATTTTCATTCCCGAGGAGTTTGACGAAGAACAACGCATGATCGCCCAGAGTTGTCAGGATTTCCTAGATCAGGAGATCTACCCTACCCTGGATCGGATCGATGCCCTGGAAGAGAACCTGATGTACGGCCTTTTAACCAAAGCCGGTGAATTGGGCTTATGTGGCATCTCAATACCCGAAGACCTTGGTGGATTTGGCAAGAACTTCGTGACTTCCATGCTTACCGCAGAAGTTACCGGGGCCGGATATTCATTTGCGGTAGCACTTTCCGCGCATACCGGCATCGGCACCCTGCCGATCCTTTATTACGGTACGGAAGCACAGAAGAAAAAATACGTACCCAAGCTGGCCAGCGGAGAGTGGAAAGGATGTTATTGTCTCACCGAACCGGGCTCAGGGTCAGATGCCAATTCCGGAAAAACCAAAGCAGTGCTTTCAGAAGATGGGAAACACTATTTATTGAACGGACAAAAAATGTGGATCACCAACGGTGGTTTCGCAGAGGTACTTACCGTTTTCGCCAAGATCGATGACGATGAGGATCTTTCCGCTTTCATCCTAGAAAAGGATTACGAAGGCATTAGCATGAATCCCGAAGAAGAGAAAATGGGAATCAAAGGAAGCTCTACCCGTCAGATCTTTTTCAACGACGTAAAAGTGCCGGTTGAAAATCAATTGGGTGAGCGGGGAGATGGCTTTAAGATCGCCCTGAACATTTTAAACATTGGAAGGGCCAAGTTGGCCGGAGCAGCGTTGGGGGCTTCAAAAGCAGCCATCAGCCGCTCGGTAAATTTCGCCAACGACAGAGAGCAATTTGGCAGAGCCATTTCAAAGTACGGAGCCATCCGCTATAAATTAGCTGAACAGGCCACCCGCGCTTTCGCGACCGAATCGGCCCTTTATCGCTTGAGTCAGAACATTGAAGACACCATTCAAGGCCTGGAGGCCGATGGCATGGAAAAACAAGAAGCTACCCTGGCCGGTTTGCGCGAATTTGCCGCAGAATGTGCCATTTTGAAGGTACACGGTTCAGAAATGCTCGATTATGTGGTAGATGAAGGCGTGCAGATTTACGGAGGTATGGGGTATTCGGCTGAGGCCGATATGGAGCGCGCGTATCGCGATGCCAGAATCAACCGGATCTTCGAAGGCACCAATGAGATCAACCGTATGCTAACAGTAGACATCATCCTTAAAAGAGCCATGCAGGGAGAATTGGATCTGTTGGGACCGGCGCAAAAAGTGGCTGATGAACTGATGGAGATCCCTGATTTTGACGTAGACAACAGTGGATACCTGGCGGCTGAAAAAAGAGCCGTGCAGAACTTTAAGAAAGCCGTCTTACTGGTAGCCGGGGCAGCTGCGAAGAAATTCACCACTGCCTTGGCAAAAGAGCAAGAGATCCTGATGAACATCGCCGACATTGCCATGGAAGCTTACATCAGCGAATCCATGATCCTGAGAGTGGAGAAGATGAAATCCATGGGCAAGCCGGTAGAAGATCAGGAAGCGATGATGAAAACCTACATTTATGATGCCGCCGACCGCATTCACAAATGGGGTAAAGACGCCATCAATGCCTTTGCTGAAGGCGACGAGCAGAGAGGGATGTTGATGGGAATCAAACGTTTCTCAAAAGTGGATCCTTTCAATGTGAAAGAAGCTCGCCAGCAGGTGGCGCAAAAGCTGATTGAGGAGAATAAGTATTGTTTTTGATTAGCACAAAGAGAAAAGCGCCGCACTGAGCGGAGTCGAAGTGATCAAAGAACAAAGACAAACCGCCTTGAGCCATCAGGGCGGTTTTTTTGTGGGCTAAAAAACCGTCTTTAGTTTCTATTACTAGTCTATATGGCTGGTTAAACCGCACAAGGCTATGTTTAGCAAGATTTATCTTTGGTTATCCGATATTTGTTTAGCAACAAGTTAGGCAACATTCCCAAAAATCGAGAAAATCCGATTAATTTCAATCGATAACGTCTTAATGAAGGGAGTAAAAAAGAGATAAATTTGACGTTTGTAAGAATTAAATGAAAAACACATTCATCGTCATAATTATTATAATCTTAGGACTATTAAACGTATTCCTAACTTATGGTTTAATGTGGAACTCATATTCTCTCTACTTCGACAGACCTGAGTTTTCTTTTATATCATATGAGACTCGACAAACATTTATTTCAACTAGTATAATTTTAAATTTCATCATTCTTTGGGGGTCACTAATTTTGACTATTATAAAATTTAGAAGAAAAAAAGTATTTAGTCTTATTGCCCCATTAGCAAGTGGACTTACAATTTTAGCTATGTATCATGTAAAAAGTTATTATCCTGACTCTAATTCAGAGTGGACTAAAAATGGATATCAAATAAAGAAACAGCATTGGTTTAATGGAGATGAAAAATTCACTAAAATTTGGAGAAGTAAAGATTCATTAGAAAAATATGACTCACACAATGACATTGTATGGATCAAAATTAAAAATGAAGAAGTTGAACTGACTGATGAGTCACGATTAGATCTAATAAAAGACATAATTCAAGAGACAGAAGATACAATAACTAAGTCGTCTAAGGATAACGTTAATAAATAAAAACGATTGCCTAACACGCTGTATAGTGCATTGTGGGTAAGGTAGTTTGGTAAGTTGAATAGGTATTTTGAAAGCTCGCAGAATCCGCTAGCGGATTTTGTAAAAAAGCAAAGCAACAAAACCGCAAAGCGGTTTTTGCTAAGTGCTAAACTGAAATAGTATCTTTATCAAAACCACAACGCACCATACAGTAAACGTTAGGCCCCAGTAAAATATAAATTTGTACAAAATAGAAATAAGAAGTACCTTTGTACCAACATGTTCACCCCCCTTCCCATTAGAACAGGGCGCTCAGGGTGAACTTTTTTTTTGCCCCTATGAGCAAGAAATCCTACAATAAACCTCCTCTCAATTACAAAGATCAACTAAGTCAGCTCAAGAAAAGAGGGTTGACTGTAAATAATGAAGTCAGAGCACTTCATTTACTTGAAAACATTAGCTATTATCGTCTTAGTGCTTATTGGTATCCTTTATTAAAGAGCCCAAAATCAGCACATAAATTCAAGGAAAAATCAACTTTCAAAAGAGGATTTGAGCTGTATTGCTTTGACAGGGAACTAAGACAATTAGTTATAAATGATCTTGAAAAAGTAGAAGTAGCTGTTCGTGCTAAATTAATATACGTTCTAGCTCATGCCAATGGTGCAAATTGGTATCAAGACCAAAATTTATTTACAAATCAACAAAGTTTTCAGAAATCATTAGATAAACTAAAAACTGAATTGCAAAGATCAGATGAGGACTTCATCAAATCATTCAATAAAAAGTATTCTGACCCATTACCTCCCAGTTGGATGATTTTTGAAATTGCATCTTTTGGTGTTTTATCACACTATTACTCAAATCTAAAGCCTGGTAAGTCAAAAAGAGAAATAGCTAACTATTTTGGTCTTGATGACACTACATTTATGTCATGGCTTCATACCCTAACTTATGTAAGGAATTTATGTGCACACCACTCGAGGTTTTGGAACAAAAGAATGAGAATTCAGCCACAAATTCCTAATTCTCCAGAATTTGACTTTATAAAAATTCATAGCATTCCGTCTACGTATGATACTGCAAAAAATGGAGACTAAATGATAGGGCTTATTTTATCATCTGTATGATCAAGTATCTACTGGATATCATAAACCCAACAAACACATTTGAATTAAAAATAGAAGAGCTATTTGCAAAGTATCCTATGGTGGATCGCAAAGCACTAGGATATCCTGAGAATTGGGATAAAGAGCCATTATGGTCAAAATGATAAAAAAAACCGGGGCTTAACACTGGCTAAAAACCATGGGCTGCTCGCGCTAACCACACTCGCTCAATCCTGCTTCTAAGATCCATTCTCAAAGTGGCCAAAAGCCACGAACCGCTTCCCGATGTCTCGGGACTTCGCAGCCAGAGTCTGGTATTACACATTAAGCTTGCCGCCACATTAAACGCTAAGGCCAAACCCATTGATCAGTTTGAGTGTGAGTAGTGAGCAAGAGGGATTCGAAATCTAAAATCTGAAATCAGAAACCATTAAGTCATCCTTACTTCAGGCTCCATGCTTCAAAAAAGCCATCTTTAGCCTGCCTGCCGGCAGGCAGGTTTCCAAACAAAACAACACACGGCCTATCCCGGAATACCGGGACTTCGCGGCTTTTAGCCTGGACCGTTGGGGGAGCATTTAATTAGCATTACACCTTTTTTAAGTTTTTAGCATTTATATTTAATAATAGATACTCTTATTTAATTTTTCGCCCATTTTCTTAATTATAAGTACTATTGTTTAATAATTATGGAAAATTTTAAATCTGGAGTTTACCTTTCTCAAGGAACTTTTAAAAGTTTCATTCCCAATGAAATCAATAGGAGTTGGGAGTTAAAAGACCCAGAAATTCAAAGCTTACTCAGTAAGGCTGATCGCCAACTAGGAAGACTTGATATGTATTCTGAATACATTCCCAATATTGACTTATTTATCCGAATGCATGTGTTGAAGGAAGCAACACAGTCTAGCAAGATTGAAGGGACTAAAACAAACATTGAGGATGTACTTCAAGAAAAAGAAGATTTAGTTGAAGATAAAAGAGATGACTGGGAAGAGGTTCAAAATTATATTTCTGCTTTAAATCATGCTATAGACTCCCTTACTGAATTACCCCTTTCTTCAAGACTAATCAAAAAAGCTCATAGTGTATTGTTGCAGGGCGTTAGAGGTAAAAGTAAACTGCCAGGTGAATTTAGAACAAGTCAAAATTGGATCGGAGGAGCTACAATTACAGATGCTACATTTATACCTCCACCCCACAAGGATGTTCCACGATTAATGGGAGATTTAGAAAAATTCGGTCATAATCAAGAAGTTTTCTTCCCAGATCTCTTAAAAATTGCACTAATACACTACCAATTCGAAACAATTCACCCCTTTTT
>Ga0207419_1001323_pt1 | contig 18982 bp, 19 predicted proteins | sample ElkSloMetagenome_4_FD_184723 | JGI IMG/M metagenome (GOLD analysis project Ga0207419, IMG submission 184723) | Hot spring microbial communities from Elkhorn Slough, Monterey Bay, USA - MD2A (version 2) | ecosystem: Environmental > Aquatic > Marine > Intertidal zone > Estuary: Microbial mat ...
GAAGGACCAAGCAATGGGGTTGAACCGCCTGAAGTGCATGCTGCTGGTAAGCGGAGCAATGGCGGTCGGCGTGCCAGGCCAAGCGCAAGACGTGAACGGCCCCGGACCGGCTATCGGCACAGAGATATTCGTCTCCGACGATAGCGACGAAAATACGATCGTGCGCACTGCGGTTGATCTGGACTTGCGGAATGACGGCGATGCTAAGCGTCTAGGCATCAGAATAGAGAACGCTTGGTATCAGCCGCTGGGGCAACCGACCGAACAACGTCAGCGTGTGTTCTTGCAAGTTGGCGACCGCTCGGACGGCTGGACCTGGTCAGCGCGGGTCGGCACTGATGGTGACGATGTCATAGGGTCCGCATCGGTTTATGACGACTCCCGCTTCCGCAAGGAGTTTTTCATCGAGCGCGACATCATTGAAACCCCGCTCGGGCTCGAGCGCGAACTTTATACGACGTTCGGCGGTGCGGCAGTCGATCTGCCTGTGAATGATAGGAACATCTTCACCGTGCTTGCTGGATTGCAGGAGTTTTCCGGCGAAAATGAACGCGTTCATCTTCGCGCGAATTTCGTGCACGTCGTCAAGCCCGAACTCGGATTGAGTGTTCAGCTACGTGGCCGGTATTTTCACAGCACCGCCCCGGGCGAGTTCGACTATTTCTCGCCCCGGGATTTTGGACAGGTCCTCCCCGTGGTGCAGTTACGCCGCTTCATCGGAGGCTGGCAGTTTCTCGCGGTAGGCGGGATCGGAGCGCAGCGTTTCACGGGTTCGGATTGGCAGCAGGCGAACTACGCGGAACTCAAGGTGGAGGGCCCTGCGCGAGGACCATGGCGTGCGGCGGCCGAGGTGATCTACACAGACACTCCTGGAAACAATGCCGTTCAAACCGATAACTACAACTACGTCCAGGGTCGGTTTTCGCTGAGCCGGCGCTTCTGAAGGTTCGTTCAGGACATTCACGGCAATCCTGATTGTCCACTGAGCACCCACGCCCGGTCAATCGCCATCGGTCGATTACCCGCTCCTTCCTGACGGCTCGCACCTCTCCGACTCCCTTCTTTCCGGCAGGGACCGATCCGCGCTAAGGGCCCCCGTCATGCAGCTCGACATCGACATCGACGAATGGCCGGCGGGCGATTGGGAGGCACTAGCCGCGCGCGCGGCCGGGGCGGCGGGGAACGTCGCCCGCGAACTCGCCAATGCGCGACTCGCGGTGAGCGTGCTGTTCACCTCCAACGAGGAGGTGCATGAACTCAACCGCGAATGGCGCGGGCGCGACAAGCCGACCAATGTCCTCTCCTTCCCCATGCTGGAGCGCGCCGAACTGCTTGGCCTTGCGCCCGACGGCCCGCCGGTCCTCCTCGGCGACATCGCATTGGCGCTCGGCGTCTGCATGCGCGAAGCGGAGGCCAAGGGCGCGAGTCTCGAGGCCCACGCAGCGCATCTGATCGTCCACGGCCTCCTTCACCTTGCCGGACACGACCACGTTGATTCCGACGAACAGGCCGAGGCGATGGAGGCGCTGGAAATCGCAGCCCTTGCAAAAATGGGCATCGCGGACCCATATGGGGATCGCGAAACGCCAGGAGCGTAAAGGAGCCTAGAGCAAGGGCCATGCCCGATTCCCCATCCCCCTCCGGAGAAGCGGAGAGTAGCGGCGGATTTTGGTCCAATTTGGGGCCCGCGATCCGGAAAGCATTGAGACTCGGCGAAGGCGACCGCAGCCTGCGCGCACAGCTCGAAGAGGCGATCGACGAGCACGAGGACGAAAACGAGGACGAGGAGGAGCACGAAAGCTCCGCGGGCGGCAATGGCGACCTCTCGCCGGTCGAGCGGCAGATGTTGCGCAACCTCCTGCATTTCTCCGACAACGATGCCGACGACGTCGCCGTCCCGCGCGGCGAGATCGTCGCGGTCGAGGCGGGGATCGGCTGGGACGAGCTTGTCGCGACCTTCTCCGAACACGGCCACTCGCGCATGCCGGTCTATCGCGGCACGCTCGACGACGTGATCGGCATGATCCACATTAAGGACGTCTTCGGCTATCTTGCGAACGGGAAGAAGCCGCCGCGCGACTGGACGGTGCTGATGCGCCAGCCGCTTTACGTGCCGCAGGCGCGCGGCGCGCTCGACGTGCTTGCCGACATGCGCGCGCGCCGGGTCCATCTCGCCATCGTTCTCGACGAGTTCTCCGGCACGGACGGCATCATCACGATCGAGGACCTCGTCGAGGAAATCGTCGGCGAAATCGAGGACGAACACGATGAGACGCCCGAGGCGCTGATCGTTCCGATTGGCGACGGCATGTGGGATTGCGACGCGCGCGCCGAGCTCGACGATGTCGCCGAACATGTCGACCCGCGCCTTGCCGAGGTCGAGGAATCGGTCGACACGCTGGGCGGGCTCGCCTTCGTGCTGGGCGAGGCGGTTCCGCCGGTCGGCGCGGTGCTGGAACATTCGAGCGGATGGCGCATTGAAGTCACCGAAGGCGACGACACCCATGTGAAGCGCCTCCGGCTCCACGCGCCGCATACGCGCCCGACCGAGCCTCTGCCCCAGCCGGCCGGCGTGCAATAATCGCACATTCCCACCAGAAAAATCGATTTCGCTTCGATTTTTTGCATCCAATCCGCTCGACATGCGTATCTCCTCCCACCAAGGAGTTCGTCCATGCCGTCACGCCGTCTGCCTCCCCTTCGTGCGCTCGAAGCGTTCATGCGCACTGTCCGTCTCGGTTCCGCCCGCGCCGCGGCCGAGGAGATCGGATTGAGCCCATCGGCGCTTTCCCGCCGGATCACCAATCTGGAAGAATTCGTCGGCAAGAAGCTGTTCACGCGCGCGCGCCAGTCGATGCAGCTAACCGATGAGGGGCAGGCCTTCTACGAAGCGGTGAACCCGCATCTCGAAGCGCTCGCGCGGGCGGTCGAAAGCCAGTCGGACAATGTCTCGCTGCTGCGCTTGCGCCTCGGCGTCCTGCCGATGTTCGGCAGCCAGCGCCTGTTCCCGCGGCTCGGCGAACTGAGAAAGCGCCACCCGCTGCTTCATATCGATATCGACACCGCGCCGCACCTCGAAGACCGTGTGGGCGATACGCTCGATGCCGCGATCATCCTGTCGCGGGGGCCGGCGAGCGGGCTCCACGCCGTGCGGCTCGACCACAATCTCGTCCATGCGATCTGCTCCAGGGACGTGGCCGATGCGATTGGCGATGCGATCACGCCCGAAAGCCTCTCGCGGCAGACCTTCCTTATCCATAACGAATTGCCCGAAAGCTTCGTCGCGTGGAAGAAAGCGAACGACCTGGAAGACATGGATCCGGCCGCGATCGACCATTACGATTCGGGCCAGCTCATGCTCGAGGCCGCGGCGCAGGGGTTGGGCATTGCGATTATGCACGACGACCACCTGCGGCGGGCGGCGGACAACCGGCTCACCAACTTGCCGGGCGCCGAGGTGCAGAGCCCTTATTCCTACTGGTTCGTGTGCAAGCCGACCGCGCTCGAAATGCGGCCGGTCCGACTGTTTCACGACTGGCTGGTGCGCGCGGGGCTCTAGGCGCTATTGCAGCGTTTCGGGGGTCGCTTCGCGGCGGCCCTGGTAACGCACCGGCGGAACGTCGTGGGCGAAATCGCGCAGCGGCTTGCCGAGCGCCTCGCGCAGCGCCTCCTCGATCCGGCGGCGCGCTTCGACGCTTATCGCCTTGCGGCCGCGGAAGTCCTCCGGGCTGAACGGTTCGAGGAACTCGATCCGCAGCACAAAGCTGCCCTTGCGCGAGAGCACCCGCTTGGCGTTGTTGAGCCCGCCTTCCTCGCCGATCCAGCCGATCCATTCGGCGACCGAACCGTAATCGAGCAGCACCGGCTGCACGAGCACGCCGGGCGGCGGCGGTTCGAGCACGCTCAGCATGCTCGTCTTGAACGGGAGCAGCGATTGCCCGTCTGTGGTCGTGCCTTCGGGGAAGACCGTGACCGACCAGTTGTCGGCGAGAGCTTCCTTGAGGGCATTGATCTGTTCGGCGACGCCCATGCGGTGTTCGCGCTTTACGAAGACGGTGCGGTTGAGCGAGGAGAGCCAGCCCACCAGCGGCGCCTGCGCGAGCTCAGCCTTGGCGACGAATGCCGTTCCGCAGGCACCGGCAAGCGCAAGGATGTCGATCCAGGAGACGTGGTTCGCGACATAGAAAACGTCGCGTTTCAGGTGGGTGCCGACCACCTCGACCCTCGCCCCCGACACGCGCGCCGCATAGCGCAGGAAAAGCATCGGGAAAGGGGAGCCATAGGCGAACACGCGATAGGCGTAATGGAGCGGCACGAAGACCAGCATCAGCACGAGCAGCGCAATCGAGCGCAGCACGATCCGCACCCAGCCCATCGCCGTGATCGGCGTCGCCTCTCCGCGCGCGGCGGCCTGGCGCAATTCCCACTGCGCCGCATCGCCGGACGCACCGGCATAGGCCTCGAACGAACCGTCAGTCATGGCTGTCAGTCATCGCCGTCAGTCATCGCGCGAGAGCCGAACGCCGTATAGCTCCATGCGGTGATCGACGAGGCGGTAGCCCAGTTTTTCGGCGATCTGGCGCTGGAGCGATTCGACTTCGGGATCGACGAATTCGACGACCTTGCCGGTCTCGACGTCGATCAGGTGATCGTGATGCGCCTCTGGCACGGGTTCGTAGCGCGAGCGGCCGTCGCCGAAATCGTGCCGGTCGAGAATGCCCGCTTCCTCAAACAGGCGCACGGTGCGATAGACGGTCGCGATCGAGATCTTGGGATCGATCGCGCTGGCCCGGCTGTGGAGCAGTTCAACATCGGGATGGTCGTCGCTTTCCGAAAGCACCCTGGCGATGACGCGGCGCTGTTCGGTGATGCGCAGGCCTTTTTCCGCGCACAATTGTTCAAGATCGATTTTCTGGTTCAAGCGTATCTCCCTCGCCACGGGGCAGGCCGCGCCTGCAAGAAGGCTCGCACCCGGACTTATCTGGGTAAGACCTTACCGGGACCGGGCAGAATGCTCAAGCAGGGCAGGTCCGAAAGCGGCGGAAGGACGGTGCGACCCGAAGGACGACCTCCCGCCCGCTTCGCGGTCCGTCAGCGGACGATCAGGACGTTTTCTTGAGCCCGCGGCCCGAACCCGGCTTGCGCCCGAGGCCGATCTTCTTGGCCAGATCGCGGCGGGTTTCGGCGTAATTGGGCGCGACCATCGGGTAGTCGGAGGGGAGATTCCAGCGCTTGCGATATTCTTCCGGGGTCATGTTGTAATTGGTGCGCAGATAGCGCTTGAGCATCTTGAGCTTCTTGCCGTCCTCGAGACAGACGATGTAATCAGGCTTGACCGAAGCGCGGATCGAAACTGCTGGTTCGGGCGGTTCGGTTTGCGTTTCCTGTTCCTGTCCGAGCTGCGAAAGCGCGCCGAAGACACTCGTGATAAGTGCGGGGACATCGCCCACCGCGACATCATTGTTGCTGACATGAGCGGCGACAATATCGCTCGTCAGCGTGATCAGTGTTTCCTTCATGTCGTTTTCCAGATCCTGCATGAGTTCCTCATTGTTTATCGGGTTTTTCCCTTTGCCGGCGTCGTGCCGATTTTTGCGCAATGAAGCAGCTTTGCCCGCATTGCAAGCAGGCAGCGTTCTTATTGTGCGAATTACAGGGTCAGATAAAATTAGATCGAACGGCCGAAAGTAATGGCGTCCACTCGGTTGCCATTGGCGAGCCGGTAATAGTTGGGGCGTTCGCCGATCGGCTCAAAGCCGACCTTGCGATAGAGATTGATCGCCGGATTGCCGCGCCGCATTTCGAGGAAAATGCGCGTTGCCCCGCGCGCCCGGGCGGCATCGAACAGGCGGTCGATCAGCATCTGGCCGAGCCCACGCCGGCGGCACGCGGGGACGACGCCGATGAGCAGCAATTCCTCCTCGTCGACGGCATGGCGCGTGAGGACGAAGCCCGCTGGCGATCCAGCGTTGTCCTGCGCGCTCCATTCGCCGTGCCCGGTCCGGTCGCTCGATGCGATGATGTTGCCGCCCGCGTCGAGCACGAGCGCATGGGTGCTCGGCAAAACCAGCGCATCGGCGACCTGGCGCCGGTTCCACGCCTCGCCGAAAGCGGGGTCGAAGGCGGCCTCCATCACTTCCATGATCTGATCGACGAGCTGGTCGCGTGGGCTCATCGCGGCGTGCCCGTGTCTGGGTTGGCGGGAGATTGCGGGGTGGCGTCGGGCGGGCGGCCGTAGATCGCGCCGACGTCGTGCGTCAGCAGTTCCGGCGGCAGCGCCGGCAGGGCGCGCGCATCGGGCAGCAGGTCCAGCGCGCGGCTGGTGTCGCCTTTGCGCGCCGCGACGAATTCGCGCGCCTTGCTGCCCGCAACGAGCGGGTGGGCGGGCCATTCGCGCGCGGCATCGGGGGTGAGCGAAGCGAACGCGCCCTGCGGCAGGCCGTCGGCATCGAAATCGGCGAGGAACCATTCGCCATGCCCGCCGGCCATGCACACCGTCACCGGCTCGCCGGGATGCTCGCGGCGGGCCATTGCGGCGACCAGGGCGAGGGTGGGGTAACCCAGCACTTCGGCGCCCCAGGCAAGGCCGAGCGCACGCGCCGCGGCGATGCCGATGCGGACCCCGGTGAAACTGCCCGGCCCACGCGAGACGCAGATCCGACCGGCTCGGCCGCTTTCGGGAAGCTGCGCGATCATCGGCACGAGACGTTCGGCATGGCCGCGTCCGAGCACGGCATGGTCGTGGGCGAGCAGCGCGCCGTCCTCGAGACCGCCTTTGAATAGGGCGATCGAGCAGGCCTCGCTCGCGGTCTCGATGGCAAGGATGCGTGACGGCCCGGACATGGGTGAGCCGATGCCTCAAGCCGCGCGCCTTCGCAAGATACTAGGCGCAAGATGCCAGAGCGCCCGGAAAAGGGCGATCAGGCGATGCGGTTGAACCGGTCGAAATCGGGGCGCGGGCTGCGCTCGAAGATGCTTTCCGGGTCGCCATATCCGATCGAGCACAGGAAATTGGCCCGGTGGCGCGGCTCGTCGGCGAAGAAGGCCTTGTTCACCGCTTCGGCGTCGAAACCCGACATCGGTCCGCAATCGAGCCCCACCGCCCGCGCGGCGAGGATAAGGTAGGCCCCTTGGAGCGAGGAATTGCGGAACGCGCCTTCCCTGCGGCTTTCCTCGTCACCCTCGAACCAACTCTTCGCGTCGGTGTGCGGGAACAGCCAAGGCAGTTCCTCGTGAAAGTCGATGTCATAGCCGATGATCGCGGTAACGGGAGCGGCGCGGATCTTGTCCTTGTTGCCCTCCATCGCGCATTCGGCGAGCTTCGTCTTCGCCTCGTCGCTCTTCGCCCAGACGATGCGGGCAGGCTGCATGTTGGCCGAAGTCGGCGCCATCTTCACGAGGTTCCAGATCGCGTGCAATTGTTCGTCGGTGACCGGCTTGTCGAGCCAGCCGTTATACGTGCGCGCTTCGTTGAAGATCTGGTCGAGCGCATGGTCCGCAAGGACGTGCCCGTGGAACTGCTTGGTCATGTAAGGCCCCGGTAGATGAAAGTGAGAGTCAGGCGGCTCGCACTTCAACGACTTCGGGGACGTAATGTTTCAGCAGGCTTTCGATTCCCTGCTTGAGCGTGGCCGTGCTCGACGGGCAGCCCGAACAGGCGCCCTGCAGGGTGAGATAGACGACGCCGTCCTTGAAACCGCGATAGGCGATGTCGCCGCCATCGCCCGCGACGGCGGGGCGCACCCGGGTTTCGAGCAATTCGTTGATCGTCGCGACGGTTTCGGCATCGGCCTCGTCCTCTTCGACGACCGGCTCGTCCTCGGCCGGGACCGCGATCCCGTCCGCGCTGCCGCCCTGGAACAGCGGCGCCTCCGAGACGAAGTGATCGAGCAGGATCGCGACCACCTGCGGCTTCAACGCACCCCAGTCCGCGCCCGGCGCGGCGGTGACGGTGATGAAGTTCCAGCCATAGAACACGTTCACCACCTCGCCCGTGTCGAACAGCGCCTGTGCCAGCGGGCTTGCGGCCGCCGCTTCGGGCGAAGCGAATTCGCGCGTGCCCGAAGGCATGACGGTGCGGCCCGGCAGGAACTTGAGGCTGGCGGGGTTCGGGGTGGTTTCGGTTTCGATGAACATAACTGAGATATAGTATCGACGGGTGGCCCTGCCAACTGTGAGATTTGCGAAGTTTCGTGCCGGCATGACGGGACATTCACTGGTCCTTCATGGCCCGAACCCCTATAGGACAGTCATGAAAGTCCTCGTCCGGGCCAGTGCCGCCCTTTCGCTTCTCTTCGCCCCGCTCGCGTTCGCCGCCCCTTCCTTCGCGCAGGAGGCGGCTCCGGCCGAGGCGGCCGTGGCCGAAGAGATCGCCATTCCCGCGCCCACCGCGATCCAGACGGGCGATGAAACGCCGTGGCTCTACGAAGGCAGCAATGTGCCCGTAGACCGCGAATGGCTGTTCGGCGCGATGGATAACGGCTTGCGCTATGCGGTGCGCCGCAACGGCGTGCCGCCCGGCCAGGTTTCGATCCGGGTGCGGATCGATGCGGGTTCCCTGCATGAGCGCGACGACGAACAGGGCTTCGCCCACCTTCTCGAACACCTCCTGTTCCGGGAGAGCAAATATCTCGGCCAGGCCGAGGCGATCGCGGCGTGGCAGCGGCTGGGCGCGACGTTCGGCAGCGATGCCAATGCCGAGACCAGCCCGACGCATACCGCCTACCGGCTCGACATCCCGAATATCGACCAGGCGAAACTGGTCGAAAGCTTCAGACTGCTTTCCGGCATGATCCGCGAGCCGGTGCTGAGCGAAGAGAACGTGGCCGCCGAACGTCCGATCGTCCTTGCCGAAAAACGCGAGCGGGGCGGGGCGGGACAGCGCGTCGCCGACCTGACGCGGAGGACCTTCTTCGCCGGCCAGCGGCTTGCGACGCGCAATCCGATCGGCACGGTGGCAACTCTCGAAGCGGCGGATGCGCAAGGCGTGCAGGGCTTCTATAATCGCTGGTACCGGCCCGAGAACACCGTCATCGTCGTCGCTGGCGATGCCGAGCCCGAAGTGCTCGCGGGCCTCGTCGAACAATGGTTCGGTGACTGGCAGGGCAAGGGCGAAGCCGGAACGCCGCCCGATTTTGGAGATCCCGCGGCACCCGAAGGCGCCAAGGCCAGCCCGGTGCTCAGCGCGCCGATCGGCGATCTCGGCATCGCGACCGAACCCGACCTGCCGCGCAATCTCACCTACGCGGTGATGCGGCCGTGGCGGAAGGTCGACGACACGATCGTCTACAATGAAGGCCTGCTGCTCGACGCGGTGGCGCAGGCGATCATCAACCGGCGGCTCGAGGCGCGCGCACGCGCCGGGGGCAGCTTCCTCTACGCTGCGGTCAGGCAGGAGGACATCTCGCGTTCGACCGATGCGACGTTCGTCAGCCTCGCGCCGCTCACTGATGACTGGCAGGCCGCGCTTGCCGAGGTCCGCGCCGTCATCGCCGATGCTCTAGCCAGTCCGCCCACGCAGGAGGAGATTGACCGCGAGGCGGCCGAATTCGATGTCGTCTTTGCCAACCAGGTCGAACAGCGCAGCGTGCAGGCGGGCAGCGAACTCGCCGACAATCTCGTCAATGCCGTCGATATCCGCGAAACCGTCGCCGCGCCCGAAGTGGTGCTCGAGGTCTTTCGCGGCATGAAGGACCGCCTGAATCCGGCCGAAGTGCTCGAACGTACGCGAGGCCTGTTCGAAGGCAGCGTGATCCGTTCGGTCTATGTCACGCCCGAACTGGGCGAGGCCGACGAGGGTCGCTTCAAGCTTGCCCTTTCGAGCGAGGTCGAAGTGGACGGCAGCGCCCGCCTCGCTGCGCAGACCATCGAATTCGGCGACCTCCCGCCGGTCGGCGAGCCGGGCACGATCGTCAGCCGCGTACCGCTCGGCGTGCTCGAGATCGAGCGGATCGATTTCGACAATGGCGTCAAGGCGCTGATCTGGGCGAACGATGCGGAGCCGGGCCGGGTGACGGTGCGCGTGCGCTTCGGCGCAGGCTACCGCGCTTTCGACGAGGAAAGCGCGGTCTACGCCCCGCTGGGCGAAGTCGCGCTGGTCGGCTCGGGCCTTGGTGAACTGGGGCAGGAAGAGCTCGACCGGATTTCGACCGGGCGCAAGATCGGCTTCGAATTCGGCATCGACGATGCGGTCTTCACCTTCACCGCACAGACCCGGTCGGAGGATGTCGCCGACCAGCTCTATCTCTTCGCCGCCAAGCTCGGCATGCCGCGCTGGGACCCGGACCCGGTGAAGCGCGCCAAGGCCGCGGCCGAGCTTGCCTATAACACCTTCGCCACGAGCCCCGGCGGGATCCTCGCGCGGGATCTCGAATATATCCAGACCGACATGGACCCGCGCTTTGCGACCCCCGACCCGGAGGCACTCGAAAGCGTCACGCCCGAGGGTTTCCGCAAGGTGTGGGAGCCGCTGCTTGCCCAAGGCCCGGTCGAAGTGCTGGTGTTCGGCCAGTTCGACAAGGAAGCGATCGTCGAGAAGCTGCGCAGGACTTTTGGCGCGCTGCCCGGGCGTGAGCCGATCGCGCCCGAAATTGCCGCGCGCGTGCCCGATTTCCCGGTCACCGGTGGCGAGCCGGTGGTGCGCTTTCATCGCGGCGATGAAAACCAGGCCGCGGCGGTCGTCACCTGGCCGAGCGCGGGCGGCACGGCCCGGATCCGCGAGGCGCGCCAGCTCGAAATCCTGACGCAGGTGTTCAACAACCGTCTGATGGACGCGCTGCGCGAGCAGGCCGGCGCCAGCTACTCACCGCAGGTCTTCTCCAAGTGGCCCGAGGACCTTTCGAGCGGCGGGCGGATCACCGCGCTTGCCCAGCTCGAGCCGGAATTCGTGCCGTTCTTCTTCGCCGCGGCGGACAAGATCGCCGATGATCTCGCGACCAATCCGCCGACCGAGGACGAGCTCGAACGCGTCACCGCACCGCTTGCCGAGCGGATCCGGCGGGCCTCGACCGGCAACCAGTTCTGGCTCTACAATCTCGAAGGCGCGACCACCGATCCGGCGCGGGTGCGGTTCCTGCGTTCGCTGCTGGCGGATTATTCGCAGACAACGCCCGAGATCATGCTGCTTCTCGCGGATCGGTATTTCGTGCAGAAGACGCCGCTCAAGCTGGCGATCATCCCCGAAGGACAGGACCTGGCCGAAACGCCCCCGGCAAGCGCGATCCCCGACGTGGCGCCCGCTCCGACGGCGGCGCAGCGAGAGCGCGTACAGGTGATCGGACGGTGATCGGGCCCTGAATCGGGCGCGACACATTGTTGTCGCAAGGCCCCTTGCGGCTTTACAGATGGAATACGCGGGCCTAGGCGCGCTGCCCTTGGCAAAGTGACATGACGGATGTGAACGAGTTGAACGTGGCGAAGGACTGGAAACCCGACGGCTGGAAGGCCCATGAAGCGCGGCATCTGCCGCATTACGAGGATGCAGGCGAACTGGCCGCGGCCGAGCAGACGCTCGGCAATTATCCGCCGCTCGTCTTCGCGGGCGAGGCACGGGCGCTGAAGGCCGATCTTGCCGATGTCGCGAACGGGCACGGTTTCCTGCTCCAGGGCGGGGACTGCGCCGAAAGCTTCGCCGAATTCCACCCGAACAACATCCGCGACACGTTCCGCGTGCTGCTGCAGATGGCGGTCGTCATGACTTTCGCCAGCAAGCGCCCGGTGGTGAAGGTCGGCCGGATGGCGGGCCAGTTCGCCAAGCCGCGGTCCTCGCCCACGGAAACGATCGGCGACATGACGCTGCCGAGCTATTTCGGCGACAATATCAACGGCATCGATTTCGACCCCGAACAGCGCCGCAACGATCCCCAGCGCATGCTGCGCGCCTATTCGCAGGCGGCGGCGACGCTCAACCTGCTGCGCGCCTTTGCCGGCGGGGGCTATGCGAACCTGCGCCAGGTCCACCAGTGGACGCTCGAATTCATGGGCCGCACGCCGTGGACCGAGAAATTCAGCCAGACCGCCGACCGGATCGGCGAGGCACTGGATTTCATGGAAGCCTGCGGGATCGACCCCGCCACCGTGCCGCAATTGCAGGGCACGAGCTTCTACACCAGCCATGAAGGCCTGCTTCTGCCCTACGAACAGGCGATGACGCGGCAGGATTCGCTCACCGGCCGGTGGTATGCGACCTCCGCGCACATGCTGTGGATCGGCGATCGCACCCGTTTTCCGGGCAGCGCGCATATCGAATGGGCGCGCGGGATCGGCAATCCGCTCGGCATGAAATGCGGGCCCAACCTCGAACCCGACGACCTGCTGCGCCTTCTCGACACGCTCGACCCGCAGCGCGAGCCAGGTCGGATCACGCTCATCACCCGGTTCGGCCACGACAAGGTCGAGGACGGCCTGCCGCGGCTGGTGCGCGCGGTGAAGCGCGAGGGGCACCCGGTGGTGTGGAGCTGCGACCCGATGCACGGCAATGTCGTGAAATCGGACACCGGCTTCAAGACGCGGCCCTTTGACCGCATCCTCAAGGAAGTGAAGGGCTTCTTCGCGGTCCACCGCGAGGAAGGCACGCACCCCGGCGGTATCCATATCGAGATGACCGGGCAGGACGTGACCGAATGCGTCGGCGGCGCGGTCGCGATCACCGAGGAACGGCTCGGCGATCGCTACCACACGCATTGCGACCCGCGGCTCAATGCCGAGCAATCGCTCGAACTCGCTTTCCTCATCGCCGAAATGCTCAACGAAGCGGTGAACGAGCGCGGGGCAGGTGCGAAGGCCGACGCGGCCTAGGCAAAGCTGCGCGGGGGCGCGTTCGTCCTTGGTAAGGCATGATCGGGGCAGGATCGCGCCCCATGCCTGCTGCCGACCCGTTCCTTCTTGCCGCCAGTATCGCGATCGGCTGCGCTGCGCTCGGTGCGGTGCGCCCGATCCTCGCCGCGCACCTCGAAGCCCGCGCGGCAGCGCGCGCGTCGCGGGAACGTTCGCGGCGCATGCATGCCGAGATCGAGGCCCGGCTCGAGGCGCTGCGAGCGGATCAGGGCGCATAGACGGACCGGCACGCGCACTCGATCCGGCTTATGGCAGGCACGGTGCATCTCGCCGTTCGATGCTGTCGCAACCCTTTCATTCCAATCGCGTTTGCTTCATGTCGGCATCCGAACGGGCCCTCTTACCTGCGGCCCGGCCGATGCGAGGAGGTCCCGATTGACCCGATCCATGCCGACCGAGGCGTCGTCCATTCCCGCCGCAAGCAGCGAAGAAACCCCTCTTGCTCAGAGTTTTACCGCCACCCGCGCGCTGAGCGAGGCGCTGGTCGAACCGCTGTCCGATGCCGATGCCACCATCCAGTCGATGGAGGATGCAAGCCCGGCCAAGTGGCATCTCGCCCATACGACATGGTTCTGGGAGACGTTCTTGCTGCGCGACCACGTGCCGGGATACGAAAGGTACGACGCGGACTGGCCGTTCCTGTTCAATTCCTATTACGAGGCGGAAGGAGCGCGCATCGCGCGCTTTTCGCGCGGGCTGCTCTCGCGCCCGACGCTGGGCGAGGTGCTCGACTGGCGCGCGGCGGTGAACGAGGCGATGGAGCCGCTGCTCTCCGACCCGGCCTGCAAGGATCTCATCCGGCTCGGCATCGCACACGAACAGCAGCACATCGAATTGCTGCTGACCGACATCAAGCACGCGCTTTGGCACAACCCCCTTGGCCCGGCGATGTGGGATGCGGCACCCGGACCGTCCGCGCCCGCAGGCGAGCAGGGCTGGCACGAACACCCCGGCGGCATCGCGCTGGTCGGCCATGACGGGTCGGCTCCCGACGAGGCCTTCGCCTTCGACAACGAAGGCCCGCGCCACCGCGTGCTGCTCGAACCCTTCGCGCTGGCGGACCGGCTGGTGACGAACGGCGAGTGGGCCGAATTCATCGCCGATGGCGGCTATGATACCGCCTCGCTCTGGCTTTCCGACGGCTGGGCCTGGGCCGGGGAAACGGGTGCGCGCGCACCGCTCTACTGGCGCGAAGGCGAGGCCTTCACTCATGCCGGCTGGCAGAAGCGCGACCCGCACGCCCCTGTCACCCACATCAACTATTTCGAAGCCGATGCCTTTGCGAGCTGGGCAGGCATGCGGCTCCCGACCGAATTCGAATGGGAAGCGATCGCGCGCGGGCAGGACGGGTCGGCCAGTGCCACGGCCCACGATGCGTGCGCTGGCAACCAGCTCGACGATGCCGCCGCGCCGGCCCCGCGCGGGGGCAAGGAGCTGTTCGGCGATTGCTGGCAATTCACCCGCTCGGCCTATCTGCCCTATCCCCGCTTCCGCCCGGCGGCCGGTGCGGTGGGCGAATACAACGGCAAGTTCATGAGCGGGCAGTTCGTATTGAAAGGCGCAAGCTGCGCCACGGTGCGCGGCCATTCGCGCGCCTCGTACCGCAATTTCTTCTACCCGCACCAGCAATGGCAATTCACCGGGTTGAGGCTCGCAAGGGATCTGTAAGGCATGACGAAGAACAAGGGGGCCACGAAGACCGGCCTCGCGCTGGTGGAACGCGATGAAAGCGGGATCGATCTCGCCTTCCGCGCCGACGTGCTCGAAGGCCTCCGCGGCTCGCCCAAGGCGATCTCCGCGCGCTGGCTCTATGACGATGCGGGCTCGCAATTGTTCGAGGATATCACCAAGGTCCCCGAATATTACCCGACCCGCGCCGAGACCGAGATATTGAAGACCCGCGCCGGGGAATTCGCGGAGATGATCGGATCGGGCCGGGCCGTGGTCGAATTCGGATCGGGTTCCTCGGTCAAGACGCCGCTGCTGCTCTCCGCGATCGAGCCCGCCTCCTATGTGCCGCTCGACATTGCGGGCGATTTCCTGCGCGCGGCGGCTGCCGATCTCGCGGGGAAATTCCCGGCCCTGCCGGTCCATCCGGTCGAGGCCGATTTCATGCGCCGCGTCGAATTGCCGGGCGAAGTCGCGGACCAGCCCAAACTGGGCTTCTTCCCCGGATCGACCATCGGCAATATGGTCGCGCGCACCGCTGTGGACCTCTTGCGCTCGATGCGCGAGACGCTTGGCACCGGAGCGCAGCTGCTGATCGGGATGGACCTCATCAAGAACGAGGAGGTGCTGGTCGCCGCCTATGACGATGCGGGCGGGGTGACGGCCCAGTTCAACACAAACCTCGTGCGGCGGATCAACCGCGAACTCGAAGGCGACATTCCGCTGGACAAGCTTCACCACGAAGCGCGCTGGAACGACGACTATGCCCGGATCGAGATGCATCTCGTCGCCGAGGAGGCGATAGGCTTCACGGTCAGCGGCGAGGCATTCGGGATGGAGAAGGGCGAGACGATCCACACCGAGAACAGCCACAAGTTCAACCGCCGCACTTCGAACATGCTGCTGCTCGCCGGCGGCTGGGAGCCGGTCCAGCGCTGGCTCGATGCGGAGGGGCGCTTCTCGATGATCCTCGCCGAAGCCCGGCCCCCGCGCTCTGCGCCGTGACGAAAAGGCATTGCGTGCCACAAGCCGGAAACCCCGTGCGGCACCGCGCGTTGGGGCCGGGATGAACACGCACACCCACGACATTCTCGTCATCGGCGCCGGCATGGCCGGCCTCGCCTGCGCCACGCGCCTAGCCGCAGCGGGGCGCGAGGTCGCCCTGATCGACAAGGGCCGCGGCCCCGGCGGGCGCATGGCCGCGCGCCGGGCAGAGATCGGCGGCGAAACCGTTTCCTTCGATCATGGCGCGCAATATTTCACCGCCCGCGACCCCGTTTTCGTCGAGGCCGTGGCAGGCTGGGAAGCGGCTGGCGCCGCCGCGCGCTGGCCGGAAGCGGGCGAAGACGCCTTCGTCGGCACGCCGGGCATGAACGGACCGATCAGGGCAATGGCAGGAAAAGTCCCCGTCAGCTGGTCGGTGCGGGCGACAGGCCTGCTGCGCGAAGGCGATGCATGGCGGGTGGAGGCGGGCGAAGAAACCCTGGCCGCGCGCACCGTGCTCGTCGCGATCCCAGCCGAACAGGCCGCCGACCTGCTGGCAGAGCCCGCCCCCGATCTCGCGGGTCTCGCGGGCGAAATGGTCTCCGAGCCGTGCTGGGCGGTAATGGCGGGCTTCGCTGAAAGGCTCGACATCACCGCTGACACTTTTCGCAGGGAGGATGGCCCGATCGCCTGGGCCGCGCGCAATTCAGCAAAACCCGGCCGCACCGGTGCGGAGAACTGGGTGATCCATGCAAGCACAGCCCGCAGCCGCGAATTGCTGGAGGCGGAAAAGGAAGAGGTGGCCGAGCGCTTGCTCGCCGATTTTTTCGTGAAAAGCGGCGCTGCGTCCGCAAGGCCGCTCCACCTCGCTGCGCATCGCTGGCTCTACGCCATGCCGGCGAGCCTAGGCGGCGAAGCGGCCCGGTATGACGCGCAGGCGCGTATCGGCATCGCGGGCGACTGGCTGCATTCCCCCCGCGTCGAAGGCGCATTCCTATCGGGCCTCGCACTCGCCAAAAGCGTGCTCGTCCATGGCTGAGAGGCCGCGAAAAGGCTAGTGGACCCACAGCCCGTGCGCCGCGTAGCCCGCGCGAGTGAGAGCTGCGGGGAAAGAGACAATGCACGACCTTTTCGACCTATCGGGCAAGTCCGCTGTAGTCACCGGATCGGGGCGCGGTATCGGCAAGGGGATCGCCACCCTGCTCGCCGAAGCGGGCGCCAACGTTGTTTGCGCGGCACGTTCGGCCGACCAGATTGAGAGCGTAGCCGCCGCGATCAACGCCTCCGACGCGCCCGGCCGCGCCATCGCGAAGGTCACCGACGTGTCGAGCGCCGATGCGATGAGCGCGCTCGCGGCCCGCGCGGTGGAGGAATTTGGGCGGCTCGACATCTGGGTGAATAATGCCGGAGGATCGCTTGTTTCCGCGCCAATCGTCGAACTTGATCCGGAGGAGTGGGAAAGGACGCTAGCGGTCAATCTCTCCTCCGTCTTTCACGGCGTGCGCGCGGCCGTGAAGCAAATGGGCGAGGGCGGCAGCATAGTTAACACATCCAGCATGGCGGGGCGCGACCCGTTTCCCGGCAGCGGCCACTATAGCGCGGCCAAGGCCGGAGTGAACATGCTCACCAAGACGCTCGCGCTCGAGCTCGGTGAGAAGAGGATCCGCGTGAACGCGATCCTTCCCGGCTTCGTACCGACCGATACGGTTAAGAAGGCGCTCGACATGACCGATGCGGATTTCGGCCCGCTGCTCGAACAGCTCAATCTGCCCGCTGGGCGGCTAGGCACGCCGCGCGACATCGCGGCCTGCGTGCTCTACCTCGTCGGCGATTCAGGCGAATGGGTGACCGGACAGTGCCTGACGGTCGCTGGCACGGTGTGACTTGGTGCGGTACACGCGGCCACGTTCACATCCCCTTTCGTGGCAAAATTCGCTGATAGCCTTCGCGGTTCTCGTCTCTGCGCCTAGCACTACTTTGGCAGATTTCTACGTGCCATGCGCCGCCATCGTCTACGGCAGTGGGGGCATGTTGGCGGCGGAGGCTGGCTGAGTTGGGTCAGGATCGCCTGCCTGATGGCGGGCAAGGTTGGCTGCGGCGGTGGGCTCGGGCTCCTTTTTTTTTCGTCCCGCTGCCCTTAGGCGACGGGCTTGCAGGAAGGCGAACGCGATCATGCTCATGAGTGCGTGTCGGTGAAGACCCTGCCATGATCGTCCCTCGAAGTGATCAAGGCCGAGCTCTTCCTTGAGCTGTTGGTGAGCCTGCTCGCAGACCCAGCGGGCCTTGATGGCACCGGCCAGCTTCCTGAGCGGCGTGTCGGCGGGCAGATTGCTGAGGTAGTATTTGCGCTCACCCGTGGAACGGTGCTCGCCGACCAGCCATACCTCTTCGCCGGGAAGATGCTGCTGTCCGAGGTCGCCGATCCGCTGCGGCGGCCCGTCTGCCACCCGCACGCGCATGGCAGCAAAGCGCGCCGAGAGCTTGCCCTTTGTCCCACGCCGCCAGCTCACGGTCTGCCACTTCACGCTTTCGAGCACTTCCTGGGCGGGGCGCGAAGCAACGTCAGGCACATGGTTCTTGCGTGGCCGTCCGCGGCCAGCAACCGGGAAGATCATGGCAACATCGGCCGGATAGACCTTCTGCTTGTAGGGGATGCCTACTGCCCAGGTCAGACCGCGCTCGGTCAGTGCCTGCCGGAATGGGCCGGACAGGCCATAGCCAGCGTCGGCGAGGATCCCGCCGAAGCGCACACCAGCGTTGCGCACGCGGTCGATCTCGGCAAGGGCAATCTCGGGCTTGGTGCGATAGGCGCGCGCCTCTGCAGGAACCTTGGCCCGGTCCATCCGCGCCGCATCGCTGGTCCAGCTCTCAGGCAGGAACAGGCGCAACCCGACCATGACCGGCACTTCGCACGATGCCAGCGTCAGCGACACAAGCGTCTGGCAGTTGGCGTTCTTGCCCAGCACCGAGGCATACTGCGGCGCCACGCCGACCGACGCACGTCCCTTCTTGGGCAAAGCCGTGTCATCGATGATCAGCCAGGCATCGCTGCCGCCAACCAGCGCATCGGCCTGCCTGCAGAGCTCCTCCTCCAGTGGCGCGCTGTCCCAAAGGGCACCGCCGATAAAATGGTGCAGCTGATCATAGCCGATCCCGGGCGAGCGCATCGCCATAGGTTGCACGCTCTTGCGGTCCCCGGGACCGATCAACCCCTCGACGTAGGCCGGGCACATCCGCGCCCTGCGCCGGTCGCCCAACAACGCCAAAAAGGGCGCAAGCCACTCCGTCAGCTCATCCCGCCAACCATCCGCCATCGCCAGCCTCCACATGCTGGCTACATTGAATCATCATAAGCGACTCAGGGGAATCCAGAAAATCGACTTCTGCCAAAGTAGTGCTAAGTCGGGCTCTCGCGCCGCAAGGCACGCCAGAACAATGAGCCAGATAGAGATCGCCTCCAGAAACGTATCTGAGAGTTTCTGAAGCCCGTGCGCGG
>Ga0207419_1001324_pt1 | contig 18965 bp, 18 predicted proteins | sample ElkSloMetagenome_4_FD_184723 | JGI IMG/M metagenome (GOLD analysis project Ga0207419, IMG submission 184723) | Hot spring microbial communities from Elkhorn Slough, Monterey Bay, USA - MD2A (version 2) | ecosystem: Environmental > Aquatic > Marine > Intertidal zone > Estuary: Microbial mat ...
CACATCTTTTAATACCGCTTTCGAGGTCATGCGGTTAAAGGTAATGATTTGTGCGACGTTATCTTTGCCGTATTTTTCAGTTACATATTTAATCATTTCATCCCGGCGTTCAATGCAGAAGTCGGTGTCAATATCTGGCATTGATTTACGTTCGGGATTGAGGAAACGCTCAAAGAGTAAGCCGTGGTGAACTGGGTCAATGTTGGTAATTTTTAAGGCATAAGCAACCAAAGAACCCGCAGCCGAACCCCGTCCTGGTCCGACTGGAATATGATGATCTCTAGCATATTTAATGTAGTCCCAGACAACTAAAAAATAGGTCGAGAAACCCATTTTTTGCATCATCACTAATTCATATTGGAGGCGTTCTTTATAAGTTGAATCAATTTCAGAACGGGAACGACATTTGAGACGATCTTTGAGTCCTTCCCAGGTGACTTCTTCGAGATAAGTGTCGGCGGTATGTCCCGCAGGAACCGGATAATCGGGGATGCGGGGTTCGTCCATAATATTATACGGCTGGACTTTTTCGGCAATTTCTAAGGTATTCGCGATCGCGTCCTCAATTACATCCTCACTGAGATGATCGCGAAATAATTGCTTCATTTCAGCAGCAGATTTTAGATACTCTGTCCCGCTATACCGCAGTCGTTTATCTTCGGTAATCAGTTTCCCGGTTTGAATGCACAACAAGGCATCGTGGGCTTCTACGTCATAACAAGAAATGAAATGAGAGTCATTGGTTGCGATAATTTTAATATCGAGTTCTCGCGCAATTTTAACAATCTCGACATTCACAATTCGGTCTTCTGCCGAACCGTGGTCTTGGATTTCTAAATAGTAATCATCCCCAAAAACATCTTTATACCATTTGGCGACTTCTCTAGCCCGTTTCAAGTCAAATTTGAGAATGTTTTGAGGAACTTCTCCCCCTAAACAAGCGCTGGTGACAATTAAGCCTTCGTGATATTGGGCTAATAATTCTTTATTAATACAAGGACGGGCAAAAATGCCTTTACCTTGATAACCTTTGAGGTTAGAAATTGTGGTGAGTTTGGTTAAATTCTTATACCCTTGGGTGTTCTTCGCTAAGACAACTTGGTGATATTTACGAATGCGTTTATGATTCGTTTCAACATCGCCATTAATGACATACATTTCATTGCCAATAATGGGTTTAATACCCTTTTTTCGACAAGTTTTAATTAACTCAATCGCCCCATACATTACGCCGTGATCCGTGAGGGCGATCGCGGGCATTCCCAATTCTACGGCACGATTAACTAAATTGGGGAGTTGAGAAGCGCCATCAAGTAGGCTGTAATCGCTGTGAATGTGTAAACCAACAAAAGACATAGTTTATTTAAGTGATTAGTGGGTAGTGGGAATTATAGGGTTTTGGGCAGTAGTTAAGTTAGTTGGTAGATCGCGAGAATTGACGGGTTTTTGTTATTAGTTATTAGTTATTGGTTATTAGGCTTTACGAAATAGGTTATACCAAAATTTTATCAATTCTTGAACATGATATTCATACAGTATTTTTATTGCCAAGATAAATTCATATTTCTATTTTTAGTCATAACATAAGATGCTAGAAAAAAGGCAGAGCCTCGTTTTTACGTCCCTTGGTAAAACCAAGGAACGAGATTGCAAGATTAAACCAGCAGTTGGTATTACAATACTTACCGACGAATTGCCCCGTTGCGGCAATCCCGTAACCAAAGTTTAACGGCTTGACCGACAACGCCATTACTATTTTCCCTGGGGGGTAGGGCGGTACGCTCGGTGTTAGCCGACCCCAGACGCATATATAACAGCGATAAACGCCAGCCACTGTCTGTATTTGATAAAAACAACCAATAATAACTTTGCACGCGGTACAGGCGATCCTCGTTCTGGATACGCTCTAGGGTGGTGAAAAAGACCTGCTGCGGGGGTTCGGGGGGTGCGAGTTCCCCGACTTGGGACACGGAAATCGGGCTGAGGCTGAGGGGTTGAAATTCGGGTCGTCCTGCCAGGATAATACTACGGTCGTAGTCGTCGTCGGGATTATCGAGAATGCGCGATCGCCGCAACACCCGATTGGCATAACTCGGCAAGTCCCGCAACATCAACGCCATCAGGGTTTGGGCATCCTCTGGACAAGTTCGCGTATCGTCTAGGGGTTGCGCCATTCCAGGGAATGCTACCAAAAGACTCAACGCGCTTGCTGCGAGAATTGTTATTAGTCCTTTGTCATTGGTCATTAGTCCTTTGTTGTTTGTTGTTTGTTGTTTGTTGTTTGTTGTTTGTTGTTTGTTGTTTGTTGTTGGTTGTCTAATCCCTTAATTGGTAATTGGTCATTGGTAATTGGTAATTGGTAATTGGTCATTAGTAATTACTTCCCAAATTCATAATTCCCCTACAATCCTCTCCCACGCTGCTACGGGGTCGCTGGCGGCGGTGATGGGTCGTCCGATAACCAGGTAATCCGCCCCGGCTTTGAGGGCATCTGCGGGGGTCATAACGCGCTGCTGGTCGCCGGTTGCTGCCCAACTGGGGCGCACTCCCGGACAAACGAGGAGAAAATCATCACCGCAGACTCGTTTTAAATGACTGGCTTCACGGGGGGAACAAACTGCGCCTTGGATGCCGGATTCTTGGGCTAAAAGTGCCATTTTGAGGATATATTCGGGCAGTTCGAGGGGAATTTGCAAGTCGAAGGCGAGATCGCGGGCGTTGATGCTGGTAAGGAGGGTAACTGCGAGGAGTTGGGTAGAAGTGCCTTGTACTGCTTCGGCTGCGGCTTGGAGGGCGTTGCGTCCGTTGGTGGCGTGGAGGGTGAGGAGATCGACATCGTATTTAACGGCAGCGCGGGTGGCTCCGGCGACGGTGTTGGGTATGTCGTGGAGTTTGAGGTCGAGGAAGATGCGTTTTTGGCGAGATTTGAGGGTCTGGAGGATGGATGAGCCAGTATTGACGAATAGTTCTAAGCCGACTTTCCAGAATGTTACATCGGGGAGTTGGTCGATTAGGGCGATCGCGTCTTCGATGGTGGGAACATCTAAGGGAACAATAATTTTATCGCTGCTCATGTACTTAATTGACAGGGGTTGATTAGACTTGTAGGGGCGGGGTTTCCCCGTCCAGTGGTTCGTTATCAGCAAGAATGAAGCGACAACTTCGCATTGTAGGACTTTCGGTACTCGGTTTGTTAGGAATTGCGGGGGGTAGTTTATTCTACTTCGCGTTTCAAAAACCGCCTGTGCGATCGCGCCCCCTCCCCCTAAATCTCGTTGCGATTGATTCGACTCGCGGCCAAGAATTACTGGCTACCAGCGACTACACCGCCGATTATGGGCAACTCAACGCCCATTTTGTCCCCCAAGCGAGACGGGCTTTTTGCGGGGTTGCGTCCTCGTTGATGATGATTAATGCCTTGCAATCGGCGCAAATGCCCCTCAATCAATTTAATTTTTTTACTGATTCGGTTCAAAAAATTCGCAGTTCTTGGGCAGTGACGTTTGCGGGAATGAATTTAGCGCAGTTAGACGCTTTGTTAGAAGCCCATCAACTCGAAAGTACGGTGTTTTATGCCTCCGAGACTTCCCTAGCTGAATTTCGCGCCTTGGTGCAAAAAAATCTGCAAAATCCCCAAGACGCGATCGCGATTAACTATCAGCGAGAAGTTCTCAACCAAGGCAAAGTCGGTCATATTTCACCGATTGGGGCGTATCATGCCAAGAGCGATCGCGTCCTTATTTTAGACGTAGCTGCCCACAAATATCCCCCGGTGTGGGTGTCCACAGAAACGCTATGGCAAGCCATGAACACCACCGACCCCACTTCCAATCGCTCTCGCGGCTTTGTCGTGGTTGAAAAGCCCTAAGCGTGGGTCAATTCCTCATTAGACAAGGCTTTCAGGTCTTCGACCGTCCCGACGTTAAAGCGCTCGATTGCGGGTTGAGAACGCTTGAGTAAGCCAGATAACACTTGACCCGGCCCCACTTCAACGGCTTTTTTTACCTCAGAATCGGCAAGTTGCAGCATAATTTCTCGCCAGCGTACAGAACCGGTCATTTGCTGCACCAAGCGCTGTTTTAATACCGTTGCCTCGGTGCTAGGATTGGGATCGACGTTGGAAATAACCGGAATTTGCGCCTCGACAAAATTCACATCCGCTAAAATCGCTTCAAATTCTTGCGCGGCTTGGCTCATCAACGGCGAGTGAAACGCCCCAGAAACCTTGAGGGGAATAGCACGACGGACTTTGACATTTTCTAATAATGCGTCTACGGCGGCGGGAGTACCGGAAATTACCACTTGGGTTTCGTTGTTGTCGTTGGCAATCACCACATCGGGGTTATTTTCGATGCCTGCGTTTAGTTGGTCGCGCTTGAAGCCCATCAAAGCGACCATTTTGCCACCGGAAGCCTGAGACATCACTTCTGCCCGTTGCTTGACCAATTTCAAGCCAGTTTCAAAGTCGAATACTCCGGCGGCATAAAGGGCGACATATTCCCCTAAACTGTGACCCGCGACAAATTGGGGTTGTTGCTGGCTTTGCGCTTTTAATAAGTCTGCTAAAATTGCTTCGATGACATACAAACAAGGCTGTGTGTAGCGGGTCTGGGACAGTTTTTCTTCTTCGCTTTCACACACTTCTAGCACCGACCAACCCAAAATTGCTGCGGCTTGTTTAAATTTTGCTTGAGCAGCTTCGAGGGTATTGAGATCGACTCCCATCCCTACCGCTTGCGACCCTTGCCCCGGAAATAGCCATGCAGTTGCCATGATTTTATTAATATTTTTTGTATATTTTTTCGTCTGTAAGGATACAGATTACAAGTTGCAGGGGCGATCGCGCAAGGCTAATTTATATCGATGCGCGGGCCAAATGGATGTGAAACAGTCCTTCGGCATCTCGCTCTGATTCTAGAGGTTGCCATCCTGAACGAACAAGCATTTCTCGCATTTCTTCGTAACTAGGCTTGAGAGAATTAGCCAACACATAGGTTTCACCTTCAGAAACCTCGATCTCCGCTTCCCGGCCATTAAAACAGTCCGTAATGCTAAACTTTTGGGATTCTAAGGCGGTAAAGGTATGCTCGACTGCGCTACTCTGCCCATTCCAGCAAGGGTTATAAGTAAAAGCTTCCGGGTTGAAACTGTCCGCTTGGAGGTCTCTTTTAAGTTTGAATAAAATACTTTTGAAACATCCTCTGGCTTCGGCTGATGTATATAGATTCACCATCGAGTCGGCATTGTCTTTACGACTATCCATTAACAGCACGAGATAATGTTGAGATTCTGAGCTGTTTGAAGCTGAGTTTTGAGGACGATGCAACAGTTTCAGATGCTCGGCTACAAAAGGGTTTTCTGTAAATGTTTGCCCGAATCTCGACGGTAGATTACCTAAAGTCGATCCCGGATACCAAACCACCGAAACCCCCGATTCGGGATAAGGTAGAGATTCTTTGTGAAAATCGGCGGCAATACTCTCGACTGTCATTGAGGGAAATGCTTGCGCGATTGTTTTGCAGGCTTCCTCGGTAAATTCAACTTCGATGTCTACGGCAATATAGGTTGCGGGGTTGAGGATGCTCAGAGATGGGATGGTATTGCGGGTGACAGACCATTCGGGTCCTGGCCCGATATCGAAAAAAGATGCTCCCATGCCGATGTATTCTTTGATGGTGGGTGCAAATTGTTTCAACAAAGAAGGCTGCTTTTGGGGAATGAGAGACGATGGCAGCCTCACATATCGCGCATAATGAATGCCGCCATCCACAGGGTCTCCGGGATATTGAGGGATGTCGTAGATATAGCTACTTAATGCCCCTTTAATTCTTTCCTCTGGCGTTTTGGCAAATGCACTGACTACAGACTCAAAGTCCATACACAGGGATTTTCCCAAAGCTGCTGGCTTAAAATCTTCTACGCTTTCAAATTTGAAGTTCACAACCTTTTGCTCTTTTGAGCATTCAAATACTGACCACGATCCCATTGTATGGCTATACAACGAAGAAATGATTTTTAGTTCATCGAAAACGATCGCGTTGCCTGCTCATTCAGTTTCAAGGGGTGGGAGAAATCATGTGTCTTTGCTAAACTTTTCCCCAACGGGCGATCGCGGCTCCCCAAGTTAAGCCTGCCCCAAAACCGGACATGGCGATAATATCTCTCGGTTGAATTTGCCCGGAGCGGACGGCTTCATCGAGGGCGAGGGGGATGGAGGCGGCGGAGGTGTTGCCGTATTTGGCGAGGTTGCTAATGGTTTTTTCTGAAGGGATTTTTAATCTTTGAGCAACCGCTTTAATAATGCGTTGGTTGGCTTGGTGGAGTAATAACCAGTCAATTTCATCGACGGTTAAATCAGCGCGGAATAGGGCTTTGGAAATGACTTCTGGCACTTTGGCCACGGCAAAACGATACACTTCCCGGCCATTCATGGTAATGGGTTGATAAGTGCCGAGATTCACCTGAGTATCTTCGACCAAGGGCTTTGATTCCCCTTGAAAGGCTAGGTTAAGGCAATGGTTGAGCTTGCCGTCGCTGCACAACTCAAAGCCCAACAGATTGTCTTGAGTCGAGTCCGCTTGTAAAACGACTGCGCCTGCGCCATCCCCGAATAATACACAAGTAGCGCGATCGCGCCAATCTACCCAACGAGACAAAATATCAGCCCCAATCAACACCACATTGCGATAAACTCCGGTACGGATGTACTGAGCCGCCGTGACCAAACCAAAGACAAATCCCGAACAAGCCGCCGTCAAATCGAAGGATACGGCTTGGGTTGCGCCGATTTCGGTTTGAATCTTGGCGGCTGTGCCAAAGAGATCGTCGGGGGTAGAGGTGGCCAGGATAATCAGATCGATTTGGTCGGGGCGCAGTTGTGCCATGGCGATCGCGTTTTGGGCGGCTTTGGACGCGATCGCGCACAGGGATTCTTCTGCCCCGGCTACGCGTCGCTCGGCAATCCCGGTGCGGCTTTGAATCCACTCATTGGAAGTTTCCACCACTTGGCTCAGAGCATCGTTGCTCACCCGCGCTTGGGGGAGCGCCGAGCCGCTTCCTGTAATGACAATTCCTGCCCCTTGATAATTCAAATCCTTACTCCATCCCCATTTCAGTCATCAGTTATCAGTTATCAGTTATCAGTACCTTTGCCTTAAGCCAGAGAAACCGGATATTGGATTCAGCCTCACATCCCAATTCACCACTTAAGTTTCTTTTGACGATTCAGAGCGAGGGCTAGACTTGGCGCGATCGCGGTTTTGATTATACGCCGACTGAATGCGCTCGGAAACCTGATGGTCGATGGCTTCTTTGGCCAAGCGAATCGCATTAAAAATCGAAGGCGCTTGGGAACTACCATGACTAATAATACAAATACCATTCACGCCTAACAATAAACCGCCGCCGTGTTCGGCATGGTCGATGCGTTGTTTGAGGCGTTTCAGGTTGGGTTTGAGGAATGCGGTTCCCACTTGACCCCGCAACCCTTGGGGCAATTCTTCGCGCATAGTTTGTAGCAATACGCCGCCAATGGCTTCGGCAAATTTCAGTAAAATATTACCGGTAAAACCATCGCAAACAATGACATCAAATTGACCTGACAATACATCCCGTCCTTCGGCGTTGCCAATAAACGAAATCAAGGGATTTGCCGTTAATAATTCGTGGGTGCGTACCGCCAACTCATTGCCCTTACAGGCTTCTTCGCCAATGTTAAGCAGACCCACTTTCGGGTCTTCGATGCCCAATACATACTGGCTGTAAACCTGCCCCATTAAGGCAAATTGTTCGAGATATTTGGGGCGACAATCGACATTCGCCCCCACATCCAGCACAATGACCGATTTATTCGCGATCGTAGTGGGGAACACGGCCCCAATCGCGGGTCGGTCAATGCCTTTGATCCGTCCGAGTCTCAATAAACCTGCGGCCATGGCTGCCCCGGAATGACCCGCCGACACCACCGCATTCGCTTGTTTATCTTTGACTAAATCCATCGCCACATTAATCGAGGCTTTGGGTTTGCGTCGGATTCCCATCAACGGTTCTTCGTGCATGGAAATCACATCTTCTGCCGGAACAATCGTAATTTTGTCGGGTAACGTGGCCGAATGCTGCTGTAGACAGGATTCGATTTGTTGGGGGTCGCCCACCAATAAAACCTCGACATCCAATTCTTCAGCAGCCCGGATAGCGCCGGCCACAATCTCATCGGGGGCGTGGTCCCCTCCCATAGCGTCCACTGCAATTTTTTCGCGAGTCGATCCCATCGATCAAAGTAATAGAAGCCTTTGCAATTTTACCAGAAGCCGTTAACAGTCAACAGCATCTAAGGATAGCGTTTTTTTGAGAGTTACTAAAATTTTGGCTGAAGGCTGAGGGTCACGGCGTATCATCAAAGGAATGTAGGATGCGCTCAAACAGCAACAATCGACCAGGGATGTCAAAATCAATGCCGAACGAAGAAACACCCATAAAAAAACAAAATCCTATCGCCCAAATCTTTAACCAACAAGCCAATGCCTTAGTTCGGTTTAGTCAGCGTTATGGCCGTCCGAGTTGGTTGCTGTTTTTGTTGTTGTTTACGTTAATTGTCACCCTTTGGCTGGCTTCACCGGGACAAGCGCAAATGCGGGATATTGATAATCATTGGGCGCGGTCTTGTATTACTCAGTTGCGCGATCGCGATATTATTAAAGGCTACCCCGACAATACCTTTCGGCCCAATCGAGAAGTAACTAGGGCGGAGTTTGCGGCGATGGTGAATCAGGCGTTTCCCAATCGGCCTGTGACTCGCAGCGCGATTACGTTTCGGGATGTAGGGAATGATTTTTGGGGACGAGACGCGATCGCCCAGGCGTATCGCACCAATTTCCTCACAGGCTATCCCAATCGCATTTTTAACCCCAATCAAGCCATTCCTCGCGTTCAGGTGTTGATTGCCTTGGCTGCTGGCTTGGATTATACCCCCACGCTACCAATTGAGAATACTCTAGGAATTTTCCGCGATCGCGCCAATATTCCCGATTATGCCCGTAATAACTTAGCCGCCGCCACCGAGAAGGGCTTAGTCGTGAATTATCCCCGTGTTGCTCAACTCAACCCCAACCAAAGGGCTACTCGCGGGGAAGTGGCCGCTTTCTTTTGTCAGGCGTTAGGATTGGGAGGAATTGGGGCAAACTACGTCGCCCAACCGCAACCCCCCACCGCCCAACAGCAGGAGTTACGGGGCGTTTGGCTGACGAATATTGACAGCGATGTGTTGTTTTCTCAAGGGGAATTAGAGGGCGCGATCGCCCGTCTCGACCAACTTAACTTTAATACCCTATATCCCACCGTTTGGAACTGGGGCTACACCCTCTACCCCAGCCAAATCGCCCAACAAGCCTACGGTATAGAACTCGATCCCGAACCCGGCTTACAAAACCGCGACATCCTCCAAGAAATCATTACCGAAGCCCAACAGCGAGACATGGCCGTGATTCCCTGGTTTGAATTTGGCTTTATGGCCCCGGCAGATTCAACCCTCGCGCAAACCCACCCCAACTGGCTAACCCAACGACGCAACGGTGAAATTATCTGGCTAGAAGGAGGTATTATCGAGCGGGTTTGGCTCAATCCCCTGCGTCCTGATGTGCAAAAATTTATTACCGATCTCGCCGTCGAAATTGTCAGCAAATATGATGTCGATGGCATCCAATTTGACGATCATTTTGGCTTTCCTTCTGATTTTGGTTATGACGAATTTACCGTCAATTTATACCGCCAAGAACACAATAATCAAAACCCTCCTGCCAATCCCAAAAACCCAGAGTGGATTCGCTGGCGGGCTGGCAAAATTACTGATTTTATGGGAGACTTATTTGCTGCAATTAAAGCCGCCAATCCCAGCGCGATTATTTCCCTTTCTCCCAATCCCCAAGAATTTTCCTTAGAGTCTTATCTCCTTGATTGGCAAACCTGGGAAAGAATGGGTTTCATCGAAGAATTAATCGTCCAAATTTATCGTAACAATCTCGACCGTTTTCAAGCCGAATTAGCCCATCCTTCCCTACAACAAGCCAAAGATCATATTCCTGTCGCGATCGGGGTTTTATCGGGCTTGAGAGGGCGTTTCGTGCCACTTTCCCAGATTGAAGAACAAGTGGAAATTGTGCGTAATCAAGGCTTTGCGGGGGTGTCTTTCTTCTTTTATGAAAGTCTCTGGAATTATGCCGACGAAACCCCCACCCAGCGACAAGCCGCATTAAATCAATTATTTCCTCACGAAGTCCCGCGTCCAACGGTTTACTAAAAATTTAGCGAAATAATTTAATTTCTCCCTTTTTTCTTTTAATAAGTGCTAAAAAAGTCGCGGTATAATCAAAGCAGTATTTTGTTTAATCATGTAACTTGAGCGAGGGCTTGATTTGGTAGGCAAACTCAATATGTTTAACTCCACCTTTCGGGGCAATTCTCGACGTAAAATTTTGTATCTTTTAGTTGCTGGAATTACTGTCCCTACATTAGCGATTAGTTTGTTTAATCTTGTTTCTTCTCGCAGCTATTTAATTGGGTCGGTTTTAAACACCATGCAAACAGAAGGAAATAGCAGTGAAGAAATTATTGAGTTATTATTAGATAATTTTCGTTCGGATATTGCTTATTTAAGCGAAACTTATGCGATTGATACCCTGATCAATGAAGAAGCGATCGGGACAATTACCGCCGAAAATGCTGCCGATTTACAAGCCCAACAAGAAATAGCCCGACAAGAGAATTTAGCACAGTTAAATAATGTTTTTCTAGCTTTTGTACAAAATCGACAATACTACGATCAACTGCGCTATTTGGATGAAAATGGTCAAGAAGTTGCTAGGGTTAATCTCCAAAATAGAGAAGCAACCCTAGTACCGCCAGACCAACTGCAAGATAAAAGTTCAACCCCTTATTTTCAAGAATCAATGCAGTTAGACCCTGGTCAAATTTATGTTTCAGATATTAACTTAAACCGAGAAAACGGCGAAATAGAAATTCCCTATAAACCCGTTATTCGTTATGCTATTCCCATTTATAACAATCAGGGAGAAAATGAAGGAATTTTAGTTGCTAATATTTTGGTTGCTCGTTTATTAGAAATTGCGGAAAACGAAACTCTACAGATCGAATATGAAACAGAAGTTTTTGTCGTTAATTCTGAAGGATTTTATTTATCCCATCCCGATTCTGAAAAAGAGTGGGCTTTTGAGTTTGAGCGCGAGGCCAATGTTCAACAAGATTATTCTCGCGAAATTGTCCAACAAATCCTTTCTCAAGAAAGTGGCTTAATAACAGAAGAACAGGACTATATTTACAGCTATCACACCATTACCCCCGAAGATAACTTAGAAAATGCGTTTACAATTGTTTACCAAACACCCAAAAATGTAATTTTTGCACCCCTGAGAAATTTTATTCAAGTGACAGTAATTATTACGGGATTAATTGGGGTAATTTTCTTGAGTCTTGGCGTAGTTTTGTTAAGAAAAATTACGACTTCGATCTCTAATTTAGTTTCTAATATTGGTGGCTTTTCCAGTGAGGCGATCGCGACAATCGACCAACAAGAACATATCGCCAATCAACAGTTATCTGCGGTACAAGAAACTACAGTTACGATGGATCAATTAAGTTCATCGTCCCAACAATCTTCCCGACAAGCCGAAGCTGCTGTAGCGGGTGCTAAACAGGCTTTAGACCGCATCGAACAAGGTAATCAAGCAGTAGGGCGTGTTTTAGACGAAATGGATTTATTAAAAGCCAGAGTCGATGAAATCACGCAACAAATCCTGAGTTTAAGTCAACAAACCCATCAAATCGGCAGCATTTCTGATGTCGTCAATGACTTATCTAATCAAACTAATATGCTGGCTTTAAATGCTGCGGTAGAAGCCGTCAGAGCCGGAGAACATGGTAAAGGATTTGGCGTTGTGGCTGCCGAAATTCGCAAACTTTCTAACGACAGTCGCCAATCTAGCGAAAAAATTAATACCTTAGTACAAGATATTCAACAACTGATTGAATCGACAGTATTAGTAACCAAACGAGGCAGTAAAAATGTTGAATCTGGGGTTGAAATTTCCCAACAAACGGCACAAGTTTTTCTAGATGTGGCTGAATCAATGCAAAATATTGTAGAGGGTAGTCAAAGTATTGCAATGGTCTCCCAACAACAAGCTTTAGCCACCGAGCAGGTTAATCAAGCTATGAACAATTTAACGCAAGGTGCGAACGAAACCGCCCAAGGCATCAATCAAATTAAAGTCGGCAGCGAGCGTTTGAATGATGCGGCATACAAGTTGAAAGAGATTTTGTAGCGCTCTAGAACCCCGGTTTCTTATATACTTAACTACTAGATTTATGATATTACTCCAGAAACCGGGGTTCTGAAGTCCCATGATTTAATTCAGATACGGGTCTGTAAATTCAAGTAAAGTTCACCTTTTTGAGCAATGTATTGCCTACTCGCATTAGTTTTCCTGGGAAAAGTCCTAAAGGGCTTACTACGAACGGGAGTTCAATCCTTGCTGTAAAACCGCTAAAACTTGCGTCATATTGCCTGCGAGTAAATCCCCTGGGGCTAACCACAACCCCCCAAAAGTGCGACTGCGAATGATGTTATTGTCGTCTGGGGGAAGGGCAATGTATTCACCTTCTTGCAAATAAAACCAATCAATTTTTTGGTCGTAAACTTGCCAGACAATATACTCTTTTACGCCGTTGCGACGATAAGCTTGTTTTTTGGCGTGTAGGTCGATAGAAACGCTGCTGGCGGCAATTTCAGCGACTAATTCCGGCGCACCTTCGATATAGTCGTCCTCGCTAATGCGGGCTTGTCCGTTGGCATTTTCAGCAATTAATAAAACAATATCCGGTTGAGGGGTGTTGTCTCCATCTAGTCTGACGGTGGGATTGTTTCCTAACTCTAGATGTGGTGTTGCGATTTTGTAGTGACTTAACCAACCGCTTAAATTGGCATGGGGGACAGCATGACTGCGAAAGCGGACGGTTGTGGTAATATATACGACTCCTTCGATTAATTCGGCTTTTTTGAGGGGTGTTTGGCTATAACGGCGCTCAAATTCGTAGCGGTTGAGGCGATCGCCATTTTCGAGAGGCGGTAATATCGGAGTGTTGGGTGTTTCGACCATAATTGATTGCTAGGAGATGGAGTTACAATAAGCTTCTAGGATTTCTACACAATTCGCGATCGCGCCTAAATGTGCAATCTCGTAACCGTGGGTGTTTTGCGTCGGGAAGCTCAAACAAGCCCCCCGCGCGACGTGACCGAATTTCATGGCAATGGAAGCATCGCTACCAAACCCACTCAAAACGGCGTGTTGCAGCAGCACAGAGGCGTTTTGGGCGGCTTGGGCAATTTCGGCGTTTAAGCCTTCGTCGTAGATGCCGTAAGCGTCTTGAGCAAGTAATACCGGGGCGGCGCTGTCTTCGAGGGGATATTCGCTGGAAAGGGGGCATATCTCTAGGGCGATCATTGCCTCTAAGGGCTGATTTTGGCTGAAATACAGCGCTCCCACGGCTCCGACTTCTTCTTTGGCAGAAGCGACGAGATAAACGGTGACAGGGGGGTTTTTGAGCCGCTCGGCCAGGGAGAGGAGAATGGCGACGGAGGCTTTGTTATCAAGGGTGTAGCTGGCAATATGGTTTTTGAGACGGATGGGATGTTTGCGATGTTTGCCCACGACAACTCTAGTCCCTGGACGGATTCCGGCTGCGGTTAATTCTTGCAGGTTGCATTTGGTTTCGACCCAGGCATCTTGCCAGGTAACGGGAGTGTCTTCTTGTAAGACTTTCTGGGGCGATTCGTGGGAGACATGACGAGAGCCAAAGGAGAGAATACCGGGAATTGTGGCGTGATTTCCCAGGATATCTACGACCCCTTCCCCGTAAACCCAAGGAAATGAGCCGCCGAGTTTGCGAATGAGTAAGCAGCCATCGGGGGTGATGTCTTTGATAATTGCGCCGATTTCGTCTTTGTGCGCGGTAATGGCGATCGCGCGGTCTTGATTTTGTCCGGGGATTTTGATGATAATATTTCCGGCTTGGTCTTGCTGAAAGTCGAGATTGAGGGTTGCGAGGCGATCGCGCAGATAGTCATCCACCTCTTTTTCAACGCCACTAGGAGAATGACTTAAGACTAATTCAGAGATGGTTTGAAATAATTGCTGATAGTCAAGCATAAGTAAAATTAAATAATAGAGAGCGCACAACACCTGCACTTTGTTTTAGGCTCATTTTGCCTAAATTTAAGGGCTAGAGTTGAATTCTTCTGGATTGTCGCGAAACTGAAGACTGGCTCTTTGCTGATAAGCTGCCATGAGTTGCCGTTGACTGAGGCTGTATTCTTGGGGATAGGCTTCGGGGGTAAAAACTTGGAGAGCGTTTTCCAAAGCGGCGATCGCGTGGTTGAGTCGATCGACGGGCTGACCTTGAGGCAGATCGCGATAGATGTTGCCGAGATTATATTGCACTTTTGCCCATTCTAGAGGGAAATTTTCGCGGTCGTAAAAAATCAAAGCGGCTTGGTAACCCCAACAAGCCATTTCTAGATGTTGGGTGCGATCGCCCTCACAGACAGTACGAACCCGGTTGCTAAAATTAACGAGAGTTGCCGCGATCGCCAGGGCTTCTGTTGAAGATACCTGAGCAAAAGTCTCGTTACTCCAGCGATACAGTTGTTCGCCTAAATCGGCGTTGAGGCGATCGCCAGCAGCCCGTAAAACTTCCTCAACCCGGTTAGGATTAGAAGCGACAGAAACCTGATGTATTAAGGCCAGCAAGACTTTTAAGTCTTCGGTGATATCTTCATCCTGGAGTTTGAAATAAAGCGAAGCTATCAGTTTGTGGCGAAGTTTTGGGAAAATTGGCATTAAAATTAGCAAAGGCAATGCCAAAATTGTTAAAAAACCCGCGAGGACATTTTGGGGGATTTTGCTTGTCCCGCTTTCATTCTGAGTTAAAAGCTTCATGATTATATCGCTCTCTTCTCCCGATAACATAAGTTTTTCTAATTTTATACTTGCCCTTCCTTCTCTCGTTCTTAATAATTGTAACTTTATTTAATTTTTTAAAATCATAAAAATGACGACCCTAGAACAAGCTCAACTGGAATATAAAAATTTTTTAGCCCCCTTTCAAAGCTTAGTTTTAAGCACTGCTGATTCAGTCGGTCTTCCCAACGCCAGTTATGCCCCTTTTGTGATGGATGAAGCCAAAAACTTTTATATTTATGTTAGTGGCTTATCCACCCATACCCAAAACCTACAAGCCAATCCTCAAGCAAGTATTCTCTTTCTCGAAGACGAAGCCCAAAGCCAACAAATTTTCGCTCGTCGTCGTCTAACTTTTAATTGTACTGCGAGATTAATTGAACGAGACAGCGAACATTGGCTTAACCAGATCGAACAATTTTCCGACAAATTTGGCGGTATTATTCAAGTTTTTCGAGATTTGCCCGATTTCCGAATTTATCAACTCACCCCCACAGATGGGCGTTTTGTCATCGGTTTTGGCAGTGCTTATCAAGTATGTTTAGAAGGAGAATCTTATTTACTCCCCCTCAAAGGAAAAGGGCATAAGTAAGCATAATCCTTCACCGTCAAACCTCAGTAATGTAGAGACTAACAGATTGTGAAAAATAGTTAATCTTGCTTTTTTCATCCGGCTTTATCCTATTGGTTAGTTTTAACTTATGCAAGAAATAGCACCGCCCAAAAGTGGTAGTATTTACCCCAAAATTTTAGGAGGCACAGCTTGTTTGGGAGTCGGAGGACTGGTAAGTTTCCTGCAAGATTTTAATACCGGAATTTTAGCTTTTTTGTGGTGCAGTTTCACAATTTTCTCTTATTGTTTCCCTCGCGGGGGATTATGGTTACTCTTTATCTATATGCCCTTGAGTGGCACAATCATTTACAGCGATCTCGGTCAGGGTCATCCTTGGTATCATTTAGTCACAGATACTCTTTACCTTCCTGCCGCGATCGCGTTGACACGAAAACCGGGATTATTGCGCCATTTTTTACAAGAAATTAAACCCCTCTTACCCATTCTCGGAATATTATTATTACTGTGCTTTGCGACATTAATTTTTGTAAATGGCACGCAATCCGATCCCAAAGAAAACTCCCTGTTAGTCGGCTTATTAGGCTTAAAAATTTTAGTTGGTCACATTCCTTTACTCTTTTGTGGCTATTGTTTAATGGTTACCGAAAAAGACTTGCTTACCTTTAATCGTTTGCAAGTCCTTATCGTTGTCCTGTGCTGCACTTTGCTGCTAATTCAGTATCGTTTATTAGTAACCGGGATTTGTCCGGGTAGCCTCGGTTTGGATAGCTATGCTCTGGATAAAGCCACATTAGAGGCTCGCTGCTTGGTCGGGGGGTCGTTGCTGTACAATCCTGAATGGGGCTTGATTCGTTTACCCGGTACATTTGTTTCCCCCTGGCAATGGGGCTGGTTTTTGATTTCCGGGGCATTTTTCACTTATGCTTGTTACGTTGGGGATACGACCCATCGCTGGCGGTTTGGCAGTGCGATCGCGATGGGATATGTAGCGATCGCGACTCTCGTTTCTGGTCAACGCATTGCTGTGGCTTTAGTCCCCACAGTCTTTTTAATTTTACTGATATTAACCGATCGTCGTCGTCGCTGGATTCCCGTCAAACTGGGCATTATCAGCTTTCTTGCCCTGAGTTTAGCCAGCCGCTTTATTAACCTACAAGCCCCCATCGAAAGCTTTATCAATCGTTGGCAAGCCTCCCCTCCTTATCGTTTTATCATCGAGCAGTTTCACTGGATCGCCTCTCAGAAAGAAGGTTGGCTCGGAAATGGTTTAGGCCACGGCACCAATGCGGCCCGCATCTTGGGCAATACTACATTAATTGAAACCTATTATGCCAAACTACTCTACGAAATTGGCTTGTTTGGGATGCTGACTTTTTTGCTGTTGGTGTCGATGCTGACTTGGTTAACCTGGAAAGCCTATCGCTCCCTCCAGCAACCGCATCTCAAGCGATTAGGAATCTGTTTTTGGGTGTTTGTGCTGTTGATGAGTTACAACACCTTTTATTACCCTCTAGATGTCGATCCGGTAGCCGTGTACTATTGGTTTTTGGCAGGAGTATTACTCAAGTTACCCCAACTCGACCATAAAATCCCGCTACCCGATGACCTCTTTTCCTCTACTTCAGTCAAAAAACGGCGTTTTAGGTGGCAAAATCCCCAATGAATCTTAGAATTGGTAACGGCTACGATCTTCATAAATTAGTGCGCGATCGCCCCCTCATCCTCGGTGGTGTCACCATTCCCCACGAATTTGGCCTCCTCGGCCACAGCGACGCAGATGCCCTCACCCATGCCATTATGGATGCAATGCTCGGAGCGTTGAGTTTGGGGGATATCGGTCATTATTTCCCCCCCAGTGACCCGAAATGGCAAGGGGCTGATAGTTTGGTTTTACTGCACCAAGTCCATGAGCTAATCAAAGCCCAAGGTTGGCAAATTAACAATATTGATTCGGTGCTAATTGCCGAGCGTCCCAAGCTCAAACCCCACATCAAAGCAATGCGAGACAAACTCGCGACAACGCTACAAGTGAATCCCGACCAAATCGGCATTAAAGCCACCACAAATGAGAAACTCGGCCATTTAGGTCGAGAAGAAGGAATTGCGGCTTATACGGTGGTTTTGTTGTCGCGGTAGTTTGTTGTTGGTTGTTGGTTACTGGTAACCACTTTGACAAAATACCCAGGACTATTTGCGACAAGTTAAAGTTTTATCCCCGTTGTCAAGTTTCATGTAGGGACGGGGTTTCCCCGTCCAATCCCTAGCCGTTTAGCCTGTCAATTTTATGGTTTTCTTGCCATCTTGCCTTTAGGCTTAACTTGTCACTAATGACCAAAGACAAAGGACAAAGGACTAATGACAAATGACTTATTTATTCCCTTCTTCTTTGAGGAGATTCTCTTTCGACTCTCCCCAATAGGTGCTGCAAGTCCAGGTTTCGCGATCGCCCTTCGTTTCAACAGACCAACGCATAATCGTCGATTTTGGGTCTATCCCGACTTCAATCAGTTTTGCACCCATGTAGTATTCCATTTGGCGCTTTCTGAGGTCTTTGTAGTTGTCTGAGCTATTTTTTGACCAGCTTTGGGTCATGTGGGCTTGCGTCGGTTTAGCCATGCAAATCATCCTGTTTTCTGGGGGATGGTAGATTAATTGTCTAATTTTAGGCATTAATGCTCAGTTTTTACAAGATCGCGGATGGCTTGCACAGGGGTTTGGTAATCGCGATCGCCCATTACCGGGATGCTACCCTCTAGGGAAAGTGGCATTTCCAGGTCGATCCAAGAGCGACAACCGCCGTATTCTTCGCGATAGGGCAAATTAACCGTTTCCGGGAGACGATACACCCGCAACAGCAATAAATAGAGGGGTTGCTTGGGTTTCCATTTGAAGCGATCGCGAGCGAAGGTTTCATTCCAGATGTGATAGGGCTGCAACTGCGCGAGGGTTTCGGCTTCTGTAATTTGCAAAATATCGGTAATGTCGGCCCAACTTTGAATCGGGACGGTTTGGGGATGCCATCCTGAGTCTACAGAAGTGACGCGATCGCGATATTCGGGCTTGAGCAGTTGCGGTTTTTGGTGTTCGTAAGTTGGGTATAGTAAAATTTGGCGATGAGCCACTTCAAAGCGGTTATTTTCTTCTTTGATGCCGCCTTTTCGCAGTAATAATATGGTTTTTCCTTTCGTTAGGGCTTCAACCGCGATCGCCCATTCTTTAAAAGCGTGAGTGGTGGTTTTCATTTTTAATAATTAATAATTAACAATTTACAATTAACAATTTACAATGCACAATTAACAATTTACAATGCACAATTAACAATTTACAATGCACAATTAACAATTTACAATGCACAATTAACA
>Ga0207419_1001325_pt1 | contig 18963 bp, 16 predicted proteins | sample ElkSloMetagenome_4_FD_184723 | JGI IMG/M metagenome (GOLD analysis project Ga0207419, IMG submission 184723) | Hot spring microbial communities from Elkhorn Slough, Monterey Bay, USA - MD2A (version 2) | ecosystem: Environmental > Aquatic > Marine > Intertidal zone > Estuary: Microbial mat ...
TATCCAATAAAAGAACCTTGGCCGTAAAACTTGGTAAACGAAATTCAAAAATTTACCACCTTACACTCATAAGCTCGGCAATGCTTATTGGCTTGTTGTTTTTTCTGCTTTACTTTAAGTCGTTCAGCAATATGATGTTTCTAATTACCTACATTCCGCTTTTGATTCATATTAAAAAAATTTATAGGGCAGAGCGCCCAAGTGATTTTGATTCACAGTTAAAAGTACTCGCCTTGACCACCTTTTTGTTTTCATTACTTTTAGGAGTGGGTTATATCATTTGATTTCGTACTTTTAATACAAAATAAATCCTAATATGAAACTTACATTTTACGGTCACGCCAGTCTTGGGATAGAGGTCGGTGAGACCAATATATTGGTTGATCCGTTTATTTCGCAGAATCCCAATGCGTCGGCAATAGATATCGAAACGCTAAAAGCAGACTATATTCTAGTGACCCATGCACATCAAGATCATATTTTAGATGTTGAAACCATAGCCAAAAGAACGGATGCTGTGGTGGTCTCAAACTTTGAAATAGCGACGTATTATGATAATAAGGGTATAAAAAATCACCCAATGAACCACGGCGGCAAGTGGAATTTTGATTTTGGTATCGTAAAATACGTAACTGCTATTCATACGTCATCCTTTCCAGACGGCAGCTATGGCGGCCAACCAGGGGGATTTATCATTCAAGCTGGTGAGAAGACTATCTATATAGCCGGCGATACTGCCTTGACTTTGGACATGAAGTTGATTCCCAAGTTTTTTGATTTGAATTTAGCCGTGTTACCCATTGGCGATAACTTCACTATGGGATTGGACGAGGCCTTGGTAGCCAGCGATTATGTGAATTGTGACAAGGTTTTGGGAGTGCACTACAACACGTTCGATTATATTAAAATAGATGGCAAAAAGGCAATGGCAAAGTTTTTAAGTAAGGAAAAGGATTTGATTCTGCTAGAAATAGGGGATTCTATTGAAATCTAAAATGATAATCTCGGTAGTATTTAAGTTGATGTCCTAATCCGGTATCAACTTTTTATTTGGCTTAAAATTATATGTTGTACGCGCAATACTCTAATTATACTTTAAATTTCAAACAGCCTAGCGGTACCTCAAGAGGAATCCTCAATACCAAGGAGACTTGGTTCATTGTTATACAGGATAATCGCAGAAAAGGTATTGGTGAATGCGGCATGTTTAGGGGGCTTAGTATAGACGATAGACCAGATTATGAGGAAAAGCTAAGATGGGTTTGTAAAAACATCCATAAGGGCTTAAACCCATTGCTAGACGAATTATTTGAGTACCCCAGCATTCAATTTGGTCTGGAGATGGCCTTTAAATCCTTGGAAAGTGATGATTGGTTTACGCTTTTTCCGTCAAAATTCACAGAATTTGAAGATAGCATTAACATCAACGGTTTGATTTGGATGGGCGACAAAGCATTTATGATGTCTCAAATAGAGGAAAAAATAAATGCGGGGTTCAATTGCATAAAAATGAAAATTGGGGCTATTGACTTTACTTCAGAAATTGAAATGCTCAAATCAATTCGTAAACAATTTTTAGTAAGCGATATTGAACTAAGAGTTGATGCCAACGGCGCATTTTTGGCACAGGAAGCGTTGGAAAAATTAAAATATTTATCAGAATATGATTTGCACTCCATCGAACAACCCATTAAACAGGGACAACCTGAAGAAATGGCAAGATTATGTGAGCAAACGCCGCTACCAATAGCTCTTGATGAAGAATTAATAGGCATATTCAAATCGAAAGAAAAGCAATCAATCTTAGAGCAAATCAAGCCACAATACATCATCTTAAAACCAACCCTAATTGGTGGCTTTAGGGGAAGCAGGGAATGGATTGATGCTGCCAAAAGTAAAAATATTGGGTGGTGGATAACCAGTGCCCTCGAGAGTAATATTGGCTTAAATGCCATATCACAATTTACCTACACCTTAAACAATTCAATGCCCCAAGGTTTGGGTACCGGTGGTCTTTTTACCAATAATTTTGATTCGCCTTTACAGGTAAAAAATGGTAAATTGCACTATAATTCTAAATCATCTTGGTCTTTAAAAAATGACCAATTCACGTTTTAATCTCACTTATGTTTATAGAACAGGCTTTTAAGGCAAAGCACGAATTTTGGAGGTATTTGGTAGGCTCCTTAATAATTGGAACTGCTGCGGTATTGGGACAGATGCTGGTAGTGGTTGCTTTCATTTTTAAATTTATTTCAGAGGGAAAGGGATTGGATGAGTTGGCCAAATTAGATGAAAGTAACATGTTCAAGATTTTAGATTCAAACCTTTTGCTTTTTCTTTTAATGTTCAGTTTTGTTCTCGCGCTCTTAGCTATCATTCTTGTACTAAAAACCATACACCAACAAAAGCTTAAATTAATAATAACAACTAGAAAACGGTTGGATTGGAAACGCATATGGTTTGCCTTTTTGTTCTGGGGCTTGTTATCCTCAGGGCTGGTGCTTCTTGATTTTTTCTATCTCAATCCAGATGATTACGCGGTAAACTTCAAATTAAACAAGTTTATAATCTTGGCGATTATAGCAATTGTACTTATACCCGTACAAACTAGTGTGGAAGAGCTGGTATTTAGAGGTTACCTCATGCAGGGTTTTGGCTTGCTGGCAAAAAATCGTTGGTTCCCACTATTAATGACCTCACTAATATTCGGTCTATTGCACATCGGAAACCCTGAAGTAGCAAAACTGGGCTATTCAACCCTGATATTTTATATAGGCACTGGTCTGTTTCTTGGCATCCTTACGCTTATGGATGAAGGTATGGAACTTGCACTTGGTTTTCACGCAGCCAATAATCTATTTATTGCACTGCTGGTAACTTCTGATTATACGGCCATCCAAACAGAATCCATTTTAAAGGAAGTTGTGGAGCCCGAGGTGAGTATCATGGATTCCATTGTACCAGTATTTATTCTTTTTCCTATATTGATTTTTATTTTTGCCAAGGTTTATAAATGGAAAAACTGGAAAGAGAAACTATTTGGAAAAATTAAGGAGCCACCAATTGAGAATGATAAAATTATTGTAGAAAGCATCAATTAAGATCATATAATTATGAGACCAACTTACGATAAAATCCATTTAAAATTTAAAATTAATGGCATAAGCTACAACCATACCGACTTAAAGGAAGTGGGTTATAGCTTGGTAAAAGAGGGTAACGAATCAGAAAAGGCGGCTGGAGATTTTCTATTGGACTGGTTGGATGCTAAGCCAAAAGTCAAGGTAAAGACATCAGGTTCTACGGGAAAGCAAAAAACCATTTGGATTAAAAAACAGTCTATGGTCAATTCTGCATTGATGACGGGTGATTTTTTTGGTTTACAGCCTGGGGATTCGGCACTTCATTGTTTGCCAAGTACATTTATTGCCGGTAAAATGATGTTGGTTAGAGCCATGATTTTAGGCTTAGAGTTAGATATTGTTCAGCCTACACTTAATCCCGCTTATGACAGCCAAAAAATATACGATTTTGGAGCAATGATTCCCATACAGCTCAAAAATTCGCTAAGCAGAATAGATAATATCAAAACTCTTATTATAGGTGGTGCAGCGGTTTCAAATTCAGTTAAAAAAGATTTATTAAATTCAAAATCTAGGGTTTATGAAGTCTATGGTATGACAGAAACCGTAAGTCATATCGCAATTAAGCCTTTAAATTTCACCAAGAATGTAGATGCGCCATTCAAAATCTTAAGGGATGTATCCATTAAAACAGATGATAGAAATTGTTTAATAATCAATGCTCCAGAGATTACAGAGGAAGAAGTGCATACTAACGATACGGTAAAGCTAATTTCAGAAACTACTTTTGAACTTATAGGGCGTTACGATAATATGATTAACTCTGGAGGCGTAAAATTATTTCCTGAGGTTATCGAAAAGAAACTTCAGGATAACATTGAAAACCGCTTTTTTATTGCCTCTGAAAAAGACGAGGATTTAGGCGAAAAAGTAATCCTTATCTTAGAGAGCGAGAACAACGACTTAGATAGCACCGTCTTTGCGGATTTGGAAAAGTTTGAAGTTCCGAAGAAAATTTACAATATCCCAGAATTTGTTGAAACCGAAACCCGAAAGGTAAAGCGGCAGCAGACTTTAGATAAGGTGTTAAGTTAAGTTTTTTATATTTTTTATTTTACGTCCTAAGCCTTACGTCCTATGTCTTAAATCCAATGTATCACATCTTACGTCTAATCTCATATTTCCTCACATTTTAAATATAACCCTGCAATCTACCTTAAGTTCGGGGAACAGTTGGGTATCGAGATGTCCGATGCCATTTCAGTCAGAAGATTGAGCACGTAGTGACCGTCTTTAAAAACGTAAGTCTCAACTGATTTCGCATTTGGATTTACAATCCAATATTCCTTGACGCCATCCTCTTTGTATAAATTTAATTTTTCATTGCAATCTTTTTTCGCACTTGCATTAGATAGAATTTATACAATCAAAACTGGGGCACCAACACAACCTCTATTGTCCCATTTATTTTAATCACAAATAATGGATCTATCGGGTTGGACTACTGTATCTAGCTTTGCATCAGTTTTATCCAAATTTTAATTAGTCTCACATCAAATGGTGCATGGTAAATTCCTCATTTTAGATTTATTGGATAACTAACTAATAAGAGTTATAGAAATTTTCTGATGAACTCTTTTTGGTGCGAGGCTCATTTCGTCTAACCGGCCCCTTATAATTTCAACCCGTTCTTCTAAATGCCATTTTTGATAATCCGCATAAGTATAGATTTTGTTGAAATCAAGTTGGGAAATATCTTTTATTGTTTCGAACATTCTTAAGAAAAGTGATTATTTAAATTTACCGAACTTATTTTGAAGAAATTTATCAAAGCCGAGTGATTTTCTTTAGTTTTAGTGGAAATTGTACACCATGAAAAACCTTTACATACTTTTCCTATTTTTTATAATTCAAATTCAAGCACAACAAATTCTTTCGGTTAAAAAACAGGCTGAGGTAATTGACGAAATTCTGGCCGAACGTTTCAATACGCTGTTACCTGAATTGATGGATAGAAATGAAATGGATATGTGGATACTCATTTCGAGGGAATACAATGAAGACCCGGTGCTCAAGACAATGCTTCCCGCAACCTGGCTCAACGCAAGACGCAGAACTATTTTAGTATTTTACAGGAACAAGGCAGAAGACAAAATTGAAAAATTAGCCGTTGCCAGATACAATTTTGGCGATAATATCATGTCGGCCTGGGATAAGGAAAAGCAACCTAACCAATGGCAACGACTTGCGGAGATTATTGAGGAGCGTAAGCCAAAACAAATAGGACTCAACTATTCTGAACATTTCAATATTGCCGATGGCCTCGACAAAACCGATTACGACGAGTTTATGGAAGTGCTGCCAATCGATTATAAATCAAAGGTAGTTTCCGCAGAAAAATTGGCCGTAGCCTGGATAGAGACCAGAACCGATAGGGAGATGGTTATTTACAATCAGTTGGTTGATATTACCCACAACATTATTGCTGAGGCGTTTTCAGAACATGTCATCACGGCCGGGATTACCACCACTACCGAAGTTGAATGGTGGATGCGCCAAAAAGTTAGGCAACTTGGCTTAAAAACATGGTTTCATCCAACAGTAGATGTGCAGCGTTCTGAAACAGACTTAAAGGGCCATTTATATTCCTTTTCAGATAGACCAGAGCAAGAAGTGATTCTGCCCGGGGATTTGGTGCATTGTGATTTTGGGATTACCTATTTACGTTTAAATACCGATTGTCAGGAAATTGCCTACGTTCTTAAACCCAATGAAACTGAGCCGCCTGAATTTTTAAAAGATGCCTTTAGAAAAGGAAATCAGCTTCAGGATATTCTGACCTCGAATTTTAAGACGGGCAGAACTGGAAATGAAATTTTATTAAAATCCCTGTCCGAAGCAAAAGAACAAGGTTTGAGACCCTCAATTTATACCCATCCATTGGGTAGTTATGGTCACTCCGCAGGACCAACAATCGGGATGTGGGATGCGCAACAAGGCGTAGAGGGTGGCGGCGATTATCCGCTTTATCCAAAAACTGTATATGCCATAGAATTAAACACCACTGTAAACATCCCAGAATGGAACCGTGATATTAGAATTATGCTAGAAGAAGCTGGGTTTTATGGGGAAAATGGGTTTCGTTACGTTAATGGAAGGCAAACCGAATTAATGACGATACCTAGATCCAAACCCCATCTCAAGCAGTAACCTATTGATTTAGATTTGTTGCGTTGCGTAATTGAGTAAAGCCAGAAAGCCTTTTGCGAAAGTAACCGCCCTAGGACACGGCGGAATATTTGCAATAAAATTTATGGGAATTGAATAAAACAATTTTACCCTTCGAAGTTTTTAAGTCCATCTTTTGAAACCGCAGTTCGGGTTATAATTTTATAAAACTCATTTAAAGTTAAATGATGTTACATTTAGCACTAAAGTAGATGAATATTTAAAATTGGAGTAAGGTTTTTCTTGAAGCCTAGGGATGCTAAACCAAATAGACGATTTTCTATTTTTTATGTTCAGTAAAAAACATTAAGTTTTTGCACTAACCTTAATGGAATCCATACTATAAAAATATGCCTCCGTACACACCTTTATCTTAGCGTTGCAGGTGGCTTATCTTTCATATTAAAGTCGGTCGAAATTCCTATTGTATCTCATTAGCGCAATGGAGGCCAAAAACCCAATTAATGCAAAACCCGCCATTAACCCAAAGGTGTGCTGCAGGCCAATAGCACCTGGGTTCGCATCTAAAAAATAACCCATTAACGGTCCGGCAAAAATATCAGGCGTGTAACCAACTACCGAAATCACACCAATAGCCGTTCCCGTGATTGCCAAAGGTATTTTAGCTTCCTCTAACACTGCAAAATACAAGGTTCTTAGTGAATATACCCCTAAGGCCATTAGGGCAATAGAGATAGAAAAGAGGACTACCAAATTGCTATTTAATAGGCCTGAAGCAAAAAATAAACTTGTTACGAGTACAATAAAAAACCCAATAACAATCCACAAGGAGGCTCTGGTTCTATCGGCCAATAAGCCAATGCCTACTCCAAATAAAGGGCGTAGGTACAATAAATAAGTTCCAATCTCAGCCGATTCCACTTCATTAAAAAGCATAACTTCATTGGCGTATAGACTAAATACATCCGTCATTTTATAGCTAAAATATGCACATAGGATGATAATCATCAAAAGCCATACACTGCGGTATTTAATAACGGTTTTAAAGTCAGAGAATCTCAGCTTTCCAGGTTCAGAATCAACCGTGTCTTTTTTATTCGCATTAATATTTTCTTTAGAGTGACTATTTAGATGTCTTAAGAATATGAATACCAATAGGCCAATAAGGCAAACTGCGGCAGAGGCATAAACAATAACCTGTTCAAAGGCAATCTTTCGTTCCTCTAAAGTTGATACATCAATATCTTGGGTTAGGAAGAATGAAAAAACGAACACCCCAGCTGAGCCGAATAAAGCAGCAACAAGCCCTCGACCACCATCAAGAAGTCCAAAGGCGATACCCTGTGCATTTTCTCCGCCCCAAATTCTAGTCGCTTTTATCATTGCCGCCCAAAACAGAAAGATGGTTGTAAAACCCCAAAATCCATAAAGTACATGCAAATAGAATACTGAAGGGTAGGTAGATAAAAAAAAGCCGCCGAGACCTGTAAGCAGTAATGCCACAGACATCAATAAGTGCGGTTTAAATCTGTCGGCCAGGGGCCCACCAAACAAATAGGAAAACATAGCAATAATACCATATACAGAAAAACAACTTCCAATTTCGGTATTAGTAAGGGCGAATGTCTCTAAAAATGTGGGCCTGAAAATTCGTTGAAGCACAAAGGGTAGAATAAAAATAGCCTCGCCCGCGAGGACGAGTAAAACTATTGAAAAAACCGATGTAAAATCAATATTCCTTTTGCCTTGTATTGGCGTTTTTTCGGAATTCATAGTTGTTTTAGTTGGAGGATTCAAATGTATTTAGAGGCCATATTAAACAGTTTAATGCGTGTGGTTTTTTCTGAAATTTGTAGAAATAATTAAATAAGAGCATAAATCAATCTATACGATAAGTTTTTTTAACTTTTTAATGCCTACGGTAGCTTTTTCGGCGATTACCGTGAGGTTATCATCGCTACCTATAGCAGGGTTAGGGTCAATAAAATAAGTTGGGGTGGCGTTTGGTACGTAATGCATGAGGCTGGCTGCAGGATAGACTTGCATAGAAGTGCCGATAATAAGTAAAATGTTAGCTGAGGCACACACCTCCATTGCTTTTTCAATCATGGGTACGGCTTCGCCAAACCATACGATATGTGGCCGCATTTGATGCCCTTTTTTGCACAAATCCCCAATAACAATATCCTGTTCCCATGATTGCACATCCTCCTCATTCCTTGAACTTCGTGCTTTTAACAGTTCACCGTGAAGGTGCAACACATTACTACTGCCAGCGCGTTCATGTAAATCATCAACATTTTGGGTTATGATGGTTACTTTAAAATCCTTTTCCAGAGCAGCTAGATCGTAGTGGGCCTGATTTGGTTTTACCGTCAACAATTGGCGCCGACGTGCATTGTAAAATTCAAGCACCAATTCTGGGTCTTTGTTAAAACCTTCTGGAGTGGCAACCTCCATAACATCGTGGCCTTCCCAAAGACCATTATCATCCCTAAAGGTTTTTATACCACTTTCGGCGCTCATTCCGGCACCAGTTAAAACTACAAGATGTTCTTTCAAAATTTACTTTTATGATATAAGCTAATATATTAATTAATAAAACCGAAACCTGCTTTTTATCGTAGGTATATTGCAAAACAAACTTTTTAACTCTAATTTATTTAAAAAATTATGAAGAAATTATTTTTACTAGTATTACCAATTCTAACTATATTCAGTTGTAGTGACGATGATGATGGTGCTTCGGTTGTGTTACCAATGCCAACCGGTGAATCAAAAGTCTATCAATTAAATTCTGTAGCAGACCCCTCAATTTCGGGAACTGCGACCTTTATTGAAAATGATGACAACACAACTACAATTAATTTACAACTCACCGGTACCCCCGATGGAGGGATGCATCCTGCCCATATTCACGTAAATTCGGCTGCAGAAGGTGGCCCGATTGCGTTAACACTGGGTACGGTTGATGGTACAACTGGCTCGAGTACAATTACAACAGGTGTCTTGGATTTCGGAGATGATGACGCATCAAATGATGAGCCAATAACCTACGATCAATTGTTGCAGTATGATGGTTACATTAACGTGCATCTGAGCGCTAGCGAATTAGAAACAATCGTTGCTCAAGGCGACATTGGAGAAAATGAGCTTACTGGCGAAGAAAAAGTGTATGAGCTAGGAGAAAAAGACGTACCAGGAATAAGCGGAACGGCGACCTTTTCTAAAAGAATTAATGGAGAAGCCCTAGCGGTATTGGATTTAACAGGCACCATAGATGGAGCGGCACACCCTGCGCACATCCACATGAATACTGCTTTAGAGAGTGGTGCAATTGCGTTTACCTTTACTCCGGTTGATGGTACTACGGGTATGAGTGTTTCAAACCTTGCCTTACTTGACTTTGGAGACGATGACGACTCCAACGATGTGCCCTTCTCTTATGATGAGCTATTGGCATACGATGGTTACATCAACGTTCATTTAGGACCAGGCGATGATTTGGCGACTATTGTTGCCCAAGGTGACGTTGGTCAAAACGAATTAACAGGAGAAACAGTTACCTACAGTTTAGGAGAACTTGACGTGCCTGGAATAAATGGTGACGTGATTTTTGAAGAGCGAGTAAATGGAGAAGCCCTTGCTACTATAAGTTTAGTTGGTACGATTGATGGAGCGACACATCCTGCGCATATTCATGCAGGTAGTGTAGCAAACGCACCGGGTGATATTATATTTACATTTAATCCAGTTGATGGTACTACAGGTGTGAGTGCAACAAATGTAACTGAGCTGGATGATGAATCTGATTTTGGTTATCAGGATGTATTAACAGTTGATGGCTACGTCAATGTTCATTTAGGACCAGATGCCGATTTGGCTACAATTGTAGCACAAGGTAATGTTGGCGCTAATGTAAATTAAGGGATCAACTCCATAATTATTAGACTGAAAAAGCCGAGCATTTTGCTCGGTTTTTTTGTTTTAATTTGCTCCATTATTAATAAATCAGTTTTAAAATGATTGATATTCGTGCATTAAAGCATCTCGAAGGGTTTCTAACCACATCCCGATCCAGAAAATTTCAAGAGGTCATAGCCCAAAGAACTAGACACTTTACCGTCGCTACCGAAGATGTTTATCAATTGCACAATACTAGTGCGGTTATGAGGAGCTGTGATGTTTTTGGCATACAGGATATTCATATCATCGAAGAACAAAACACTAAAAAAATAGATAGGGAAATCGCCATGGGCGCACAAAAATGGGTTGACTTGCACCGCTACCAAACATCAAAAGAAGCTGTTAAGAAGCTACGAAAAATGGGATATCAAATTATCGCAACAACACCTCACAAAAATAACAAAACCCTTAATGAATTTGATATCACAAAAAAATCCTGCTTTTTCTTTGGAAGGGAAACCGAAGGTCTTTCTAATGAAGTCATCCAGCAAGCCGATGGGTTTTTAAAAATCCCCATGGTTGGATTTACCGAAAGTTTAAATATCTCGGTTTCAGCTGCGATAATTCTTCAAAGTGTGACCTCAAGATTGAAACAGTCTCAAATTGATTGGCAGCTTTCTGAAACAGAACAATTAGAAAAAAGGTTCGATTGGTGTAAAAAAACCATAAAAAGTCATGAAGAGATAATTGAACGTTTTTACGAAGACAAAATAAAATCAACTTAATCTACGTCCTGCATTTTCTTTATCTGTTTTAAAATTGATTTTTTTGGCAATAAGGGAATGAGTGATGTCATTATTTTTTGTGATGTAGAAAGTCCTGAGGTCACGTCTATTTTACCTTCAATCATACCATTATAACCGTCTTTAGCTACTGTTTTGGCACTGGCTGTATTTTTGAACATCTCGGTTTTATCCATTCCTGAGACCTTTCCAAAATTGGTTTCGGTGGCTCCGGGCATTAAATTGGTAACTGTAATGTTGGTATCACTCAACTCTTCTGCAATGGCGTTGCTAAAAGAAGACACGTAACTTTTAGTAGCAAAATAGACAGCCTGCATGGGGCCGGGCATTAAACTAGCGGTTGAGGAGACGTTGAGTATCTTACCTTCATTACGTTTTACAAAATCCTGTAAGAAATAATACGTAAGTGCCGTAAGTGCCCTAAGGTTTAAGTCTATCATTGACAGGTCTGTCTCAATATCACGCTCATAAAATCTACCCACACCTCCAAAACCAGCATTATTGATGAGATAATCGATTTGGATGTTGTTTTCAGTGACTTCTTGGTATATGTCTTTGGTGGCATTTGCCTTGCTTAAGTCCTTTTCAATAACATAAACATCTATATTAAAGTCTTGCTCAAGACGTTCTTTTAGAGCTTTGAGTTTCTCGCCACTTCTTGCTATAATTACTAAATTCCCACCTTTTTCAGCGTGAATCTTAGCGAGTTCCTTACCAATACCACTACTGGCGCCGGTTATCAATGCCGTTTTTTTCATAATTACTTACAATTAATCTTATGGAAAATTTAAATTGATGTAGGCCTAAATGCGTCCATTCTTGTTTCGGTTAAGAATTTTATACTCCTCGTAACATTCGCTAATGGCATCGAGTATTTGAAGGTCGTTGGCAGAATTTATAAAGTCTTGCGAGTAGTTGCATTGATTTACTATTTCATCTAAATCGTATTTATCAACCTGAAGTAAAACCATCAACATTTCGCGATCAAAGCGCGACGCCAAAAGATTCCTAATTTCATCATCTTCCTTCATCTTTTTTAGCTTACGCATTTCCTTTGGCTTCTTACCAAAGATGTTATGTAAAAAATCAGCGGGATTGAAAATTGCACCTATAACCTTACTTACTGCATTTGGTCTGCGATTACCAGCCTCATATCCGGCATTGGGAAGCCCCGAAATACTGTACCTATAATTTGATTTTATGGGTACTTGCTTTACGTCAATCTCAAGGTAGCCAGTCAATTTTAACTGGTTTACAACAACTTCTTCCAACGCTAACGCTAGTTCGGTCATACCAATTTTAGTTTCCCCAAACTTCATCCAGTCATTCGTAACTCTAACCTTGATAGATTTATAACCGAGATACGATAAGTGCAAGGTGTCGTTGACTTTTGCTTGGATTTCAAAGTTACCTTCATCATCTGTCGAAGTCCCAATTACCTGATTAAGGTTTACGATATTGACGCGGTCAATTGGTTTATCTGTGCTAAGATCAATGACCGTTCCCTTAACAGAGGTTTTTTCCTCTTGGGCTATGACAGAAAAAGAGAAAATAAGCAGAAAAAGTATGGATAGTAGGTATTTCATAACAACGTTGTAACTATAAAAATACTAAACTTCGACGTTTCATGTTTAATAGACTGGATATTTGACTAAAAATTAACTTTAAACCTTAAAAAACCTTTGCTCACCTGCTTGTCGGTCAGGCAGTTTTGTAGAGGCGTAAAATTAATACGTCTGTATAATTCTAAAAAAATCCCAAACATCTAAGTTTAATTAATTTAGTTGATTGCTTTAGTGCTAATTGGTATGATTTTATTTTAATTAGCAAAGACTATACCGAATACCAAAGCTGTTACTAGGCTAAATAAATCCCCTATAACTTATTTAAAACTACCTAAAATGTTGTAGTCGTTAATGCGTATGGTATTTCTAAACCTTAAACCTTTAGAACTTTACAAAAGCCTTTAACATTGAATTCCAGGCTACAACACATCCTAAATCGTAAGTAAGCTACACAAAGTCCAGCCTTTAAAATTTTGCCTCTAAAAATATGTTGGCAAAACCCGGTTCTAACGTCTTGAACGTCTAGGTCTATCAAAAGATGCTCCTGAACTTTCAGATTTTTTTGAGCGTCGTTTACCGCTAAATTCCGAGCCTCCCGATTCGCCACGTCTTCCGCCAGAACGTCTTTCGCCTTTGCGTTTACCACCTGCGGAGGATCTACGTTTTCCGCCAGAACGTTTTCCGCCACGGCCACCACCGCGACCTTTATCCTCGCTAACTTCAACGTTTACAAAACGGCCTTCGTGTTTAAAATCGGTAAAATACCTAAGCACTTCCTCACGCTTTTCATTTTCTGTGTTGAAAAAAGAAAAACTATCCATCACGTCCACCTTAAAGATATCATCGCGCCCCATATTAAGCTGCTCCTTTAAAAAATCCTTGAGATTCGTCCATTCAAAACCATCACGCTTGCCGACGTTAATAAAATAACGGGTTTCATTCCCCTTTTTTCGGCTAGGTCTATCTCTGTCGTTGCCTCTTGAGGTATCTGTTACATTGAGGTTTTGTGCTTTTTGATAATAATTAAAGAAGCGCGTAAATTCTACCGAAAAGAACTTTTTTATTAATTCTTCTTTATCCGTATCCTCAAAAAGTGCATTAATGTCAGTGAGGTACTTTTCGATTTCGTGATTGATTTCGGTATTATGGACTTTATTGGCGAGAGACATTAATTGAACTTCGCAGATTTCCATCCCGTTTGGAATTTCCTTCTTCTCAAACTGTTTCTTAATAATACGCTCAATACTCTTAATCTTGCGTACTTCACTTTTAGATACAATAACCATAGAGATACCGGTTTTACCTGCACGCCCCGTTCTTCCCGAACGGTGGGTATAGATTTCGGTTTCATCTGGTAGTTGGTAATTGATCACATGGGTGATATCATCTACATCAATGCCACGTGCGGCAACATCTGTAGCTACCAACATTTGGATTTGCTTGGTACGAAAAGAGCGCATCACTAAGTCTCTTTGATTTTGGCTCAAATCACCGTGAAGTGCACCGGCACTGTAACCATCTTCAATAAGCTTTTCTGCTACTTTTTGGGTGTCTCGCTTGGTTCTGCAAAAAACAACCGAAAATATATCGGGATTAGCGTCTGCTAAACGTTTTAGAGCTTGGTATCTATCCCTGGCGTTTACTAAATAGTATTCGTGCGAGACCGTATCGGTACTTTCATTTTTGTTACCAACAGTAATTTCAATTGGATCGTGCATAAAATCCTTGGCGATTCTGGCAACCTCCTTTGGCATTGTGGCCGAAAACAACCAGGTGCTCTTATCTTTAGGCGTATGTGATAGAATATCGGTAATATCCTCATAAAAGCCCATGTTTAGCATCTCATCGGCCTCATCAAGCACCGCAAATTCAATTTTGGAGATGTCAACCAGTTTTCGGCTAATCATATCCTTCATTCTACCTGGAGTCGCCACGATAATTTGTGCGCCTCGCTTTACCTGCCGTGCTTGGTCGGTAATACTGGCACCACCGTAAATAGCGGTAACATTTAAGCCTTTACAGTACTTACCGTAAAGTTTCATCTCGTTGGTAATCTGTAAACAAAGTTCACGGGTGGGGGAGAGTATAAGCCCTTGGGTGGTTCTGCTCCCAATGTCAATTTTTTGAAGCATCGGGAAACCAAAGGCAGCGGTTTTACCGGTTCCGGTCTGCGCTAACGCGACTAAATCCTGTTCTTTTTCCAGTAAGATAGGGATGGCTTTAGCTTGTACATCACTCGGGCTTTCAAAGCCTAAATCTGTAACAGCATGCAATAGGTCTTCATTGAGACCAAGTTCTGTGAATGTGCTCATTCTTTTAAATATAAGTATTCGATTATGTTGTTCTCGTGTTACAAAAGAAGCGAATCGACATACTAAACACTTATACTTCTTGGGAACACATCCTCACTCTGAGGAAATTACCTTTCTGCCGCAGCGGAAATTTTCAAGGTGCAAATATACGCTTTTATTTGATACTTGCTAATGTGGTCATTGTTATCATTTTGTTATCGGTTGAATGGTCATTTAACGCGCAAAACATCCAACATGCTTTAGGATCAAAACTCCCGTTTTCCAAACGCACTGTCAATGAACTTAGATTTGTCTTGACCGTTTTTAAAGGTATAGGATAAATTCAAACTTACCATATCAACTTCATAGATGTAATTTGTAGTGGTAAAAATTCGTTTGGCCTAAATGTCGTGATGCGCTGCTCGTTGGTGTCCAGCAAGCCCATATCTATAGTTTGCCACTGCAGGGTGGCGGTCAAGCGATTGTCAAAGAACGACTTTTGAAACGTTAAGTTAGGAGAGTAATAACGCGAATCCTTTCCTTGCGCCATTATCCGATCTGATAGGTAATTGAAGGTAAATTGAAGGCTTGCATTCTGCTAAAATTCAATGGTGTAATTCAGATTTATTGAAAGGATGGTCGCATCTTTATTAACAGGTCGGTCATCAAAAACACCATCAATTTGGTAATTGTAGAGATTTAGGCCTATAAAATTTGACCAATTCTTAATTACATTTAATTCTGTGCCAACTTCAATACCAAAAGATTTTGCATCGCCAACATTGGGATTAATCCTATTCAAGATTGTATCGTTGAAAACCGTATTGACCCGGTTGACAGGTTATTAACGTATTGGTAATAGGCCGTGGCATAAACGGTATGTCTGCCCTTGATTGTTTTGGTAATACCAAGCTCAACCAAATACACAAATTCTAATCTTAAATTCGGGTCGCCCTGCTCTAGGGTTTCTGGGTGCTTCCCGCTCAGGGAGTGGATTCAACTTAAAGGTTGTGGTACGCTCTTCCCGTTTCCTGTAGGAGGCCTTTATGGCCGTGTCCTCATTAAGCTTATATTACATACTGGCCGAATGGTATAATTTTACGAAATCAAACACGTAGGTCGTATCTACAATACCAATTTTATCTTGAAGCTCAAGCCTACGGTCGGCTACCTCTTGTCTTGCCCCGAGATTGTATTCCCATTTTTTCCTGAAACCAGAAACCTGGGCGTAAACAGCATTAATGGTGCGCTTTAAGTTGACTTCGCTAGAAAATTCAGGTATGAGTTGAAAGGGCTGGTCAAAGCTGGTTCTGCTTTGGTTGACAAAATCAACCTCATGGTCTAAATTTCTAAATTGGTACCCAACTTCAAACTTCCCCAGGTCGAAGGGTTTAAATACATTATCCATTTGAAATCTAAAGCCATTTAGCGAGTTTTCATTGGTATTAAATTCATTCTGAAAGAGAAAACTGGTATTGGGAAACCCTAGATTTTGATTTACCGTAGGACCTCCAAGCAGCGTATATTAGTATAAAAATGAAGCCGAGATACTGGACTCATTTTTAAAGTCATGGGAATCATCAATGCTGCCAAGGGCGAAATCACTTTGATGTTCCCTGATATTACTGTTAAAATATTGCAGGTTATAAATACGCTCGCCGTTCTCTACTGGGGTAATGGCATGATTATAAAATACACAATATCTGCCAAACGCTCCTTGGTTCTAATGCCCGTGAAGAAACCCATTGAAAAGCGGTTGTTATCATTTGAGGCTTAGCCAGTGGTAAATCGCCCGTTGTAATTGGTTTCATCAAAACTGCGTTCGCCGGTTGAAGGAAAGCGGGTCAAGGTGTTGTTGCTAATTGTAAAAAATATCCCCCTCGCGTCTTCCGCCAAGCTTGTTACGTTGGTAATGGGCACCAAATGGGAAATTCCACTTTTCACTTTGAATGTTGCAGGTGGCATCAATACCATATCGGTCGTGGGGATTGGTATTTTTATAGGTTTCTATCGATGGAAAGCCACCCCTTACATTTAGCTGTCCGTAGGCACCATCAGCAGCGCCTTTTTTTTGTAATAATGTTCAAGATGCCGGCTTTACCTTCAGGGTCGTATTTGGCAGATGGGGCGGTAATAACCCCAACTCGGTCAATAGCATTTGCCGGTAACAGGCCAATGAGCGAAGTCGGGTCACCCTGAATGGGCTTTCCATTAAGTAAACCCATGAAACCAGTACTGCCATGAAGCTTGATTTCACATGGACCATCAATGCTCACAGAGGGCAGATTTCTAATGAGGTTCATGCCATTTCCCCCTTGGGCATTTTTAAACTTGCCCGTATCAAGGATTTGACGGTTTATTTCATTGACAACATTGGTACGCTCTGTCGTAATTACCACTTGATTGAGCTGGTTTCCAAGCGTTATTTGTATTGTGCCAAGTTGGCGTTTAGTGGCGTTGCGCGCAATCTCAATATTCTTAATGGTGGTAGTCTCGTATCCAATAAATGACGCTTCAATGTAATGGGTGCCTATTTTTGTGTTTTTATATTCGAATTCTCCGAAGCTATTAGTGACTACTCCATTATTAAGTTTACCAGTAGTTTGATTGTAAAGAACCGCCGTGGCGCACTCTAACGGAAGGTTTTGCTCATCAACTATCTTAGCGCTTATCTGGGCCTGGACTATATTACCTACTACAAAGGGTACAAGCAGAAGTTTTATAATCCTAAGAAAGCTCATTAGTTTTGCAGACTAAATTGAGTTTAAGTAGTCAATTAATTTTTTTACCGCTTTGCCGCGATGGCCAATACGATTTTTTTTCTCTAGTGAAATCTCGGCAAAAGTCTGTTCGTAGCCGTCTGCTTTAAAAATCGGGTCGTAGCCAAAACCTTTTAGCCCCTTTTTGTGTGCTGTGATTTCACCTTTGCAAACCCCCGTAAAGGTGTTTAGTTCACCGTTTAGATGTAGTGCAATAACGGTTTTGAACTGTGCCGTTCTATCAACTTTATTATCCAGTTTTTTAAGGAGTTTGTCCATGTTGTCATCAGCATCGCGATGCGCTCCCGCGTATCTTGCCGAGAATACGCCAGGCTCTCCGTTTAATGTTAAAACCTCAAGCCCGGTATCATCGGCGAAACAATCATAGCCGTATGTATTTTTTATATATTCGGCTTTTTTGATGGCATTCCCCTCTATGGTATCCTGGGTTTCAGGAATGTCCTCTTGGCACCCAATATCCCTTAGGCCTAGCAATTGGATGTGTTTGGGAACTAGGCTCTGTACTTCAGCGAGTTTGTTAGGATTACTCGTAGCAAAAATAAGATTTATCATTCTTCAAAATAAGGTTAAATAAGCTTCAGCTAAGTTAAGTAGATGTTATGAATTTATTCAGCACCACTTATTTGGTTAATGATTAAAAAATATCGCTGTCAGTTTGTCATTTTACTCGCCTTGGTATTTTTTTTGACCTATTGGACTGAATTAAAATGTAACAAGGAGAACTGGCATAACGCTAGTAGTTCCAAAAGAAATAAAATATTAAATAACCATGAGTAAAGGAAACATTAATGTATCGGTGGAGAATATTTTCCCGCTGATAAAGAAGTTTTTATACAGCGATCACGAGATATTTTTACGAGAGCTGATTAGTAATGCTACAGATGCCACGCTTAAATTAAAGCATTTAACCAGTATTGGCGAAGCTTCCGTTGAGTATGGAAATCCAAAGATTGAAGTAAAGGTCAACAAAAAGAAAAAGCGCATCCACATTATAGATGAAGGTGTTGGGATGACGGCCGAGGAGGTTGAAAAATACATCAACCAAATTGCATTCTCTGGAGCAGAGGAGTTTATTGACAAGTATAAGGATGCCGATAAGGATACGGGAATTATAGGTCATTTTGGTCTTGGCTTTTATTCTGCTTTTATGGTAGCCGAAAAGGTTGAGATTATCACAAAATCGTATAAGGATGAGCCAGCGGCACACTGGGTTTGTGATGGGTCGCCAGAATTTACCTTAACCGAGGCGAAAAAGAAAGATAGGGGTACGGAAATCATACTTCATATTGCGGAGGATTCTTCTGAGTTTTTAGAGGAAAGTAAAATACGCGAGTTGTTGACCA
>Ga0207419_1001326_pt1 | contig 18963 bp, 16 predicted proteins | sample ElkSloMetagenome_4_FD_184723 | JGI IMG/M metagenome (GOLD analysis project Ga0207419, IMG submission 184723) | Hot spring microbial communities from Elkhorn Slough, Monterey Bay, USA - MD2A (version 2) | ecosystem: Environmental > Aquatic > Marine > Intertidal zone > Estuary: Microbial mat ...
TGAAGGCATCAAAGACGAGGGTGATTTTGCTAAGGGCGGTGGCGGCTTCGGAGGCGGTGTTGGTGTTTCTGGATTTGAGGAGTTCGACGAGGGATTGGACGTTGTAACCGCCGACCATTGTGCCTAAAAGGTCGATGGCCCCTTGATGGGAGATGAGGGGACAGTTGATTTCGTCTTTGGCAATTGCGGTGAGGAAACCGGCTTTGACGTAAGCGGCTTCGTCTACCCCAGGGGGAACTCTGTCCCGCAGCAAGAGCATGAGTTCTCCTTTTTGGTCTTCGGGAGGATTTTTGAGGAGTTCACAGAGTTCGGTGGTTTGTTGGGCGTTGAGGGGGAGGGGGGGAATGCCTTGGGCTTCCCGTTCGGCGGCGTGTTGATAATAGGTGTCTAGCATAGTTTATTGGGTTCTCCTGTATATCTAACGATATCTTTACGTTAGTTTATTCTAAAGGGTGGCGCGATCGCGTTGTCATGACATCACAAAATCAAGACATATTATCGAAGGGGGTGGGATTGTTGTTTATCATTTGAGAAAATAGGTTTTTAAGTATTGATTATGGTTGATAAACAAACTATTCACGCCAAGTTAGAATAATTTACCGAAGAATAGTTACAAGAAGTTTACACGGTTATCGAAAATAAAATTCAGACAACGGCAGCCTATCAAAATAAAGATTTGATGTTGAGGTTACAACGAATTAAGTTTGATGCTAATCCAGATTTCTCAAAACAAGTAGGAGTTGATGTAGGACGAAATGTTGATAAAGGATAAAGTTTTTATTGATACGTTATTTGTTGTTGCTTTATTTGGCCTACGAAATCTGTATTATGGCAGCAAGCAAAGCTGTTAGGACGTTTGATTTGAGGTTTGCCCTCACCCCAACCCCTCTCCCGCGGGAGAGGGGCTGATTTTTTAAGGATGTATATGGTGTCTTAAACGCTTTGGCGGTTGCTATATGGCTAAGGCTGTGGTAGGGGCTAAAAAATACAAAAACTATGCTTTTATAACAACGGATGCTATTTTTTAGGGTTAGGAAAGTCCCTATTTATGCGATATAGAAATGAAGTGGTGGCGATGATCGCAGCTTTTTGGCAATCTGATGAGGTTGATGTTGTCCAGTTAAATCAAAATTGGTTAGTAGAAGCATTACGGTAGTATCTAAATATTTAGATTTAATGTCAAGATTTTATAACTTAGTGTTGTGAGACATCTTAAGCGGTGGGTTACGGCGGAGAGCTAGATTGCAGTCATAGCAGGAGTTTTAGCCGCCTAACCCACCCTACTGTCGTGAGACATCTTAAGCGGTGGGTTACGGCGGAGAGCTAGATTGCAGTCATAGCAGGAGTTTTAGCCGCCTAACCCACCCTACGTTTTTCTTCCTGGTATGTGATTGTAGAATCGAGGCGGAGCCTTGTTTTTACGTCCCTTGGTACAACCAAGGAACGAGATTGGACTTCGCAATCAGGGCTAAGAAATTGTATAAGATTTATAAAAGAAGGAGATTTACTGCTGGAGATATAAACTCAATATATAAAGAACTATATATTGTACGAAACCCGCGCAACGAGCATTTGATGAGGCTGACATAGCTTGGGCTGAGTATATAGAGGAAAAGCAATTTTTAGAATCCGAAGCACAGGAGGTAGAGTGATGTCTTTAGATATTACATTATACGGAAAAAATGGTGAACCACCAGCTACTATTGATGTATCTGAGCAATTTTATCAAAGGTTAATTGATTCTGATTTTCAGGAAATCGGTAAAACTTATAATACTGAAATAACAGTTGATGAGGAGAAAAATGAAGTTCAAGCTATCGATTTGAATAAAGGCACAATAACTAACAGACAAAGATTGATTGATTACTTAAAAGAAGAAATTGTTAAAGAAAGCCGGGAAATGCTAGAAGCTCTTGGCGATTCTCCGTCAAAAGAAGAATACAAAGAAAAAACTTCTGCACTCAAAAAATTTCAGGAAATTTTGGGATTTTTGAATCAAAGTACATACTGTTATCTAGTATATTGAGAACCTAAGCTTCTGCATAAAATTAATTACCCCTTGTCAAATCTCAAAACCTTTCTTTGACAAGGGTTACAGCGAAAACGAGTAGAGTAACAATTCTATGTAGTTGCTTGTGCGATCTGAGTGGTTAATGTCAAGATTTCACAACTTAGAGGTAAGGGCTTTAGCTTTTATTACAAGCTATGGGCGGGTAATATCGATGGTGATGTTGCCGCGAAAGTGGGGGATGGGGGCGTTGGGTTTGCTGAGACGCACGCGGACTTGTTGCACTGGCTCGAACTCTAGCATGGCGGAGGCGAGATTGCTGGCTAGTTTCTCGACTAAGGCAAATTTGGCATTCTCGACGATGTTTTTGGTGCGTTGGATGACTTCGGCGTAGTTGAGGGTGTCTTCGAGGCGATCGCTCTCTCCGGATTGATGCAAATCTATTGCCAAGGTCAAGTCTACATCAAACCACTGACCTAATTTTTGTTCTTCGGGAAAAACTCCCACATAGCCATAACACCGAATTCCTGTGATTTCAATTGCGTCCATCGAAATTGCCTTAAATTTTACGTCAGACTCTTTATTGTAGGCAATTGTGGCAGGCAGGGAGGGATCGAGGCGCGATCGCGTTTCTCGTCGTTTTGACAAAAAATTCACGAACACTTCATCAAACTGCCCTTGCACTTTACCCTATTTTAAAACGGATTCGAGTAAATTGAAGGTAATAGCGCAGATGTAGACCCTTATTCGGTAAAAATCATGAAAACTCAAGTTATTACAGCCCTCTTAGCAGCAACCGCCGCGACGCTGACTTTCGGTGCGATCGCGCCTTCGGCTTCTGCGTCGGGCTTAGTACCTCAACAAGAAGGCGAAATCGATGTCGGTTTGGGATGTTTAGACGCAAGCGCTTGCATCACCCTCGACCCGATTTTTCAAAGCATTACTTCCCTCACAGATTCTACTACAGATAGCCCTAGTCGCTTGTTTGTAGACAACTTCGATACAAGCAATACCTACGGTGATGGACTGATTAAATTCGGTACGAAAGACGCTGGAACCACCCATGACGGCTTTTGGTTCCGTCCTTCTGAAGCCACTGAAACTGAAGAAAACGGTCAGTTGGAAGTCGGTACTTTTGAATTCACTTTCTCCAAAGTTCTCTCTGACTTAACGATTGATTTCTTCGATACTGAATCTCGGAACTCTACCGGGGTTCTGAAGATTAATGGAGTCGATTTAGCAAGTCCTGACTTTGTTGCAAAAGGCAGCAACAGCAATATTGTTTCTCAAACTTTTACAGATGTGTCATCCCTGGTTTTGAAATTGGGTAAAGACAAGGATAGTGGTACTGGCGATGGTGTTAACTTCCAATTATCAACTAGCGATTCTGTAGACGTTCCCGAACCTGCTTCTTTATTAGGTTTAATGGCGGTTGGTGCTTTTGGTGCTGCCACAAAACTGCGGAAGAAAAGCTAGACTTCATTTATTCTCAAAGTTATTAAAATCATCCAGGTGTTTAATTCCCATCCGAACCCTGTAGAGTCTCTCTCTATGGGGTTTGGTGTTTCTATTAAGACAGCAGTTGGCAATAATGACAAGTCCAAGTCCAATCGGGATGGCGTTGATAAAAGCGCAATTCCCACTCAACCGGGGCTTGAATATCAACAATTTCGGTAGCGAGTTGGGCGAGTTTTTCTTGTTGTTCGGGGGGGTAGGAATAAGCCAGGCTTAAATGCAGCCAATCTTTTAAACGGATGGGTTCTTTGCGGGTGGAAGATGGGGCGATTTGAGCGAAGTGGGCGATCGCGTTTTTGAGGTTTTCGGCTTGAAGTTGTAACCCCTGCCATTTTTGTTTTAACAGCATGGCTACGATGTCAATTTCTAAGGGCGTTTTACGGCTTTGATAAACGGTTTCTAGGGCTTGACAATACCGATCGACTGTGCTTATTTCATCTTCAAAAAATCCAGTTAATGTGCAATGGGGCATATATTTGTGAGCGGCATTTTCACCCCACAATTCCCGGCTTTTGAAGAAATAAGTGGCGATTTGGTGGTGGAGTTCACCCACGGGACAAGCATAAACGATAAAGGTTGCTGTTGTCATTAAGCGACTCGTTTTCCTTGACGTGAAACTGAGGTAATGCGGGGAACAATGCCATCATCATGTACGGTTATGAAATCGGCTTGTTTACCCGTTTCTAAGCTGCCGATTTGATGCTCTAGTTGGATGGCTTTAGCGGGGTTGGCAGTGATGGGTTTAATGGCTTCATACAGGGGTTTTTGGCCTTGATGAGCGATAATAAAGGCGGCTTGTAATAAGCTGCGGGGAACGTAATCTGAGGAGATGATATCAACTAGGTTTTGTTGGACTAATTCTATTGCAGAAACGTTACCGGAGTGGGAACCCCCTAAAACTAAATTAGGCGCACCCATAAGGACTTGTAAGCCGTGGGAATGGGCTTTTTGGGCTGCGGCTTGGGTGGTGGGAAATTCTGCAATTTTAGCCCCATTTTCGAGGGCTTCTTGGATGTGTTCTACAGTCGCATCGTCGTGACTGGCTAAAGATATTTGATGACGTTGGGTTAATTCGACTAAAGATTTGCGATTCTGCTCGGCATATTTTTGTTGGTGTTCTTGTCGCATTGTTACAAAATCATCCATATCTTGAGCCGGAATGCTATGTTTACGAATATAATATTTTTTATATTTTTCAATGTTTACAAATTGGCGCTGTCCGGGGGTATGATCCATGATTGAAATGAGGGAAAGTAGGGGATGATGGGCATATTTCTCGGTAATATCATACACATCTGGGAAGGATAATTCGCAGCGAATATGAAGGCGATGATCGACGGTAAATTTACCTTGATTTTGACCTTGATTGATAATATCAATCATTGGTGTAAAGTGGGTAATACGGTTCGATCCGGGTTTAGTATCCCCAATGGCGATCGCGTCACAAACGGTCGTAATCCCTGAACTAATTAAGTCTTTGTCATGATACATGGCTGCGGCTTCTAGGGGCCATTTTACCCCAGGTCGGGGAGCCATACATTTTTCGAGATTATCGGTATGTAGTTCGATTAATCCGGGTAATAAATAATCTCCTTCTCCGTCTTGTCCTTGGTTGACTTTTCCCGGTTGAATATCGGCAATTTTCCCCTCTCGAACCACTAGGGTTCCGAGGATTTCGCGATCGCACAATTGTAGACGATAGTTTGTATAAATTTGCTCGTTCATAAAGGTTAATTTTTGAGTCTGTTCATAGTTTCTGGCCAAGATTGGTTAAAATCATCGAGAGTGCTGGTTTGACCCCTAATCTAACGGTAATGAAGTCCGAAACTGACGCGAAAGTTACAACCCTAAAACCTAAACATCGGTTCGACACGATCGCGATTGTGACGATGATATCGCTGATGGGCTTGATTGTCGGAGCGGTGAGTGCAAATCTCTTGTCTGCGCCCCGCGTTGTGGAGTATAGTTGGCAGGGTAAACCGATTGGTGCAGGCGATCGCGGCTTTTCTTTGACTTTCGATAGTCCGATGGACCGCGATAGTGTCGAAGCGAATTTACAAATTGACCCCGATCTGCCCGGTAAAATAAGCTGGAGTGGTAACACCCTATTTTACACCCTGACTGCGCCGCCTCAGTACGGTGAAACCTATCAAGTGCAGTTACGGGGGGCCAAAGCTTTACGGGGGGAATGGGGTCAAGAAAGTCCCCGGATTGAGTCGTTTCAAGCTGAATTACCCACTCGCGATCGCATTGTCGCGTATCTGGGAACCCAAGGGGAAGAACAGGGAAAAATTGTGCTGTACAATTTCACCCAGGATCGTCGGGAATTGCTGACTCCGGGGGATTTGACGGTGGTGGACTTTCAACCCTATCCTGAAGGCGATCGCTTGCTGTTTTCTGCCATTGACAGCACCCTCGATGACGGCAATTTGGACACCCTACAACTCTACACCGTCACCACAGGACTCAACTACACCAACGCCGAAAACCCCCAACCCCCCGGACGCATTCAACGGCTTCTCGATGCAAGTCAGTATCGTAACCTCAAGTTCGATTTGTCCCCAGATGGGAATTTAATCGTTGTTGAGCGAGTGAATCGCAATAATACCCAGGATACGGCGCTTTGGGTGATTCGGGACAATCAACTGCCGCGATCGCTCGGAACCCAGGCTGTAGATTTTACCATTACCCCGGACAGTCAAAGCGTGGCCGTGGTACAAGAAAACGGCGTTTCCCTGCTTCCCCTGACCCCAGAAGCCCCCAGTTTAGAGTTTTACCGCAATTATCAAGGAATACTCGGTTTCACCCCGGATACAGGGGAAATGCTGCTGTTGCGAGTCGGTGCAAACGGGACGCGATCGCTGGCTTTAACCGACGATCCCGGAGAAACCACTCCCATCTTACAAACCCTTGCAGACATCCGCAATTGTGAATTTGATTTGATGCAGCCTCATCTGGCTTACTGCTTTCAAATCGGAGGAGAAAATCAATCTCCCCGACAACCCTTAGTGGCTGCAATTAATCTCAAACAAGGGGAAAATCTGCCGTTTATTGGGCTTTCTAACTATCCTGAAGTGATCCTCAATATGTCTCCCGATGGGGTTGCATTGGGCTTCGATCAAGTGGTTCCCCAACCCAATCAACCCGACCAACTCGAAGCCAATTTATGGATACTCCCTACTCCTAATTTTAGACCGAATCGCGAACCAGAAATTGCTCCTCCTGAGAGACTTTTTCCGGGCTTGAATCCAGTTTGGATTCCTTAAAGACAACCCCGTTTCAAGCCTTAAATCAGTCTCGCTTGCAAGTCATCTGGGGAGTAAACCGAGGGACGACAAGGGTTCTCAGACCGTCCCCAAGCCTGATATAGCAGTAGCACTTCGGGTTAGGACTTGGTAGGATTTGCCCTCACCCCAACCCCTCTCCCACGGGAGAAGGGCTGATTTTCTGAGGATGGATATAGTGTATAGTGTCTTAACTGCTTTGGCGGTTGCTATATTTCGGCTTTGGTCTTTCTTTTGACCTATCTTTATTCTAGGATTTCTAACCACAGCCAGAGGATTTCGCGCCTCAGAAATGCTCTAATGAAAGTAGAGATTGAAACAAAATTTAGTTCAATTTTCTCGATTGTAAATCAATTTAAGAAAATAGGAGAATATTAATAATATTATGGCTAACCAAGCACAACCTCAACCTTATGAAAAATCTTTCAATCCTGGGGAACGCATTGACGATTCTAAAAGTATCGAAGAAAAAGCACAACAAATTGCGGTAGACGCACCGGATATTACAGGGGATCATATTGTCGTTCCGACTTATTTTGTCGTCGAAGGTGAAGAAGGGAATAAAGAAGCCTTACACCATATTCGCGATGCTGAGGAAATTTCCGATGTGGTTCGTCAAGCTCGTACCGATGAAAATGGCGAGCGTCAATGGTGGTAATTCTTAATTTACTATACCATGATTTCTCAAAATGGTTTTAGGATTTGACCGCCTGTGGAATTGGCTAAAATCAAATCAAGAGGTAGCTTCTGTCAGTCAAGATTTACAGAAGCTACCTACGAGTTATCAGCAAGATTTACGGCAAAGTTTGGCTCAGTTACCCATTCCTGAGAAAACCCAAACAACAATTAAAAATGCCGTAACCGACGCGATCGCATCTTGGCAAAAAGATGACGCGGCTGAGAATCATTTAGCCTTTATTGATAGTCCTGCTGAACCCCTCGAAGACTATTTAATTAACCTTTTAACTAAGGACTCTCAACTCGATAATTGTCTAGTTTTTTCCTTTCCCCATTCCACCACACCGCAACAACGTAAAACCCAACTCAAGGAAGCCCTAAGCCACATTCCCTCGGATGCAGAAGTCATTTTGATTCCTAACTTAGCCAAGGGTTTTTTACGGTGTATTCATGGCTTAGAAGCGATTACAACCCTACAAACTACGATTTTAGAAAATCGCGATCGCTTTTGGATTTTAGGTTGTCCGAGTTGGGCTTGGGAATTTCTCCACACCACCCATCAAATTAAAGCCAATTTGAATCAAGAAACTTATCTCCCTAGTCTCGATGCAAAGGAGTTAGAAGCTTGGTTTAAAAAAGTGGATGTAGATATTTTAATCGAAGCTGAAGAAGAACAAACTTGCAGTTATTTTCAATCCCTGACAAAAGCATCTTTAGGCTTGAGTCAAGTCGCGCAAGACTTGTGGATTAATTCTTTATTCTGTCCTCAAGAAAAAGCTGAGATAGAAAACCCTACCCTTTCTGTCAAACGTCAAACTTCTTTTTTGCCAGAGTTACCGGAATTGAGTCTAGAAGACTGCTATTTACTTTATAGTTTATTGCTGCATCAAACCCTCAATTTAGATTGTCTGGCTGTTAGTTTAGGGACTCACGCAACTTCTCTACAAAGCCAAATCCTCCAACTGCAAAAAAAGAGTTTCATTCTGGCAGAAGATGGGGTTTATCGCGTCAATCCCCATTATTATCCTCACATTCTCTTAGATTTAAGACGGAATGGATTTTTAGTTCCTTAAGCTGGATAAATTATGTTTTACTGGATTGCTCAAATCGGCTCAAAACCGGGTCAAGCTGTGAGTCATCTTCTCTCCCAAATTACCACTTTTAAGCTTACCCAAGCCATCCTGGTGATTGCGGCAACTTATGTAATTTTACGCTCTTTGTCAATGTTTCTCAATTGGCTATCAGAGCAGGTGGTGTTACAATTTCGGCAACAGATTAAACAATCCCTTCCTTTTTGGCAATTACTGGTTTTACTAATTGCAATTTTTATTCTGGGTGATTTATTTTTAGATTTATCGCGGGCAAATTTATTAGCCCTTAGTGGTACAATTATCCTCGGTTTGGGCTTTGCTTTTCGCGAGTATATTAGCTCCATGATGGCAGGAATTGTGGTATTATTTGAATCTCCATATCGCATTGGCGATCGCATTTCCATCGGAGATTATTACGGGGAAGTAAAGCATTTCGGGTTACGCAGTTTTGAGTTGCAAACCCTCAACGATCGTCGCGTTACCATCCCCCATAAAACCATCTGGGAAAGCCCGATTATTAATGCAAATCAAGGTAATCTCGAAACTCCCGCGATCGCGAACTTTTATTTAGACCCGAAAGTGAATCCCCAGCAAGTCCAAAACATCCTTATGCAAGCGGCTTATACGAGCAAATACACGCAACTGCAAAAGCCGATTAATGTCTTTTTAACCGAATCCCCAGAAAAAACCCATTTTCAGCTTAAAGCATATCCCATCGATGCGAGAGCCGAACAAGCCTTTATCAGTGACTTGACGGGACGAGCAAAACAAGCCTTTAATCAAGAAAATATCCGGTATTAAGGACAGATTTAAGAGGATGACTTGGGGGAAATTTGACAATTTGCATAGTCAAAAATATTATCCCAAATCTCATCAATTAAAGCCTTGGCTTCAGACAAAGGTAAAACCTGACAATATCCGTCCTTGTCTCGCTGAAGTAGGGGAGATTCGCGATCGCCTTGGATTTTTTCTAAGTTATCAACGGGCCCGTTAATATCAAAGTTAATATAGGTTTGATATTTTTCAGCCATCCAGGTTTCAATTTTGCGATCGAGTTGCGAAGGAGTCAGGGGGCGATCGCTGGTTAAAAGATGATAATATACTAAGATAATTTCCTTACATTCTTCTTCTTCAGCTTCATCCACTAAGCTATTAAACGCCGTACTGTTATTCGCTAAGTTGCGAAAAAATAAAGTATCGGTGATGTTTTTGCGAAAGCGAATGAGCTTACTTTTATATTTACTATACTGACGAAAGGCAAAGCTACCCAACACCACTAAAAGCGATAAAGTAGCCGTCAAAACAGGCATAAAATCTCGAACTTCCTGTTCGTTAATTTGCCAACCGAAAATCGTCACCGCACCAAATAACATAAAAAGAATCGTCTCTGCTACCAAAACTAACTTTGGTAAGGTCTTAATTGCTAAGGGAATCGCGGCTCCAATCGCGGGAACCAGAAACAATAAACGGTCTTTCCAAGTCATAGAGGTTTGGATATTCGGAAATAATAACTCCATGTCAAACTTAGGGACATTTTTATAGTAATAAATATAGATTTTCTGAGCTTGAAAACCTTGTTTTTCTGGGCTGAAATCTTTAGAACTAAAAAAATGAAATTTGGGTCTTTTAAAATGATTGGCTTCTTTGAACTTAATCAACACCACCACTCGCTCAAACATATTAATGCTTTTCTCAACGGTACGAAAGAAAAACTTTTTCTCTTTAACAACTTCTTCAATATCTCCACGATAGTAAAACACCAACTGCTCAAAATCATCAAAATCGACTTTCGTTTGAACATCAATCAGCGATCGCTCCTCAACGGCTTGCTGTAGAGTTTCATAAGAAACCGGGATATAGTTCGCTCGCTTGAGCAAAATCTCGAAATCCTCGATCAGTTGATTTTCTCGCGTTTTGTTATCATATCTATAAGATTGGGTAGCCGAATCGGGATTAAAGGGTGCGTAGTTATCTTTAAGTCGCTCTAAATAAGCATGAAATTTAAAATGATAAAACGCTGAGAGTAAATCACAAAATTGATGAAATTGCCGAGCTTTTTCTCCTTGTAATTGCCCATCTTCTAAGCAGAGTTTAATCAAATCGGAGCGACGATAGGGGATGAAAGCACCCCGTTCTAAGTTAGGATTTTTCATTTAACTTACACAATTAAATACTTTAGATCGTACTTCACTTTGACTCAAATGGGGGGCGATCGCGGTAAAATTTTCCTTAATCTGATGATTGAGTTAACCTCTATTCTTGCAAATCGATGAAACCCAAAAAAGTTTTTGGTTTACGACTCCGGATTACATTAATTATTTCTTTGACGGTAGTTTTACCGATGACTGTGGCTATGGCGATCGCGAGTTACCGCAGTCGCGTTGCACTCACCGAAGATGCGAAAACCGAGTTAGAAACGAAAACCGAATCTTTACGGATTCATATCGAGCAATGGGACCGCAATATGGTGAATATTATTACCAATCTGAGCCGTCAACCCGATATTGTGAGCATGAATCCAGAGATACAAAAACCCGCTTTAGATGCGACGGATGAAGTTTATCAAGAAATTTATTTATTACATACTATCAATATCGAAGGTTTTAATCTAGCTCGTAGTGATGATAAAGAACTTACCAATTATCGCGATCGCACTTATTTTAAAGAAGCCCTGAAGGGAAAACAAGCCCCCCGGCAAATTTTAATTGGTCGCACTTATCCCAAACCTTCCGTGAGTTTTGCGGCTCCGATTCGCAATAATACTGAGGGATTGATTGGTGTCGTTTCTATGTCTACAGCCCTCGATGATGTCTCCAATCATGTTAGCGAAGTGAATTTCGATCCGGGGGCGATCGCGATTGTGGTAGACAGTCAAAATAACTTACTCGCTCATTCAGATTTAAGCTCTGTTCCCGAACAATTCCAAGAATTACTCAATGTTAGCGACAGCCAAGAAGTTCGCAATTTGAGTGACTATCCTACCGTTCAAAAACTCAGATCGAAACGACAAGGATGGGGAACGTTTGTAGACGAAAACGGCGTAAAATGGGTGTGCTATACCGCTTCTGTTCCCGAAGTGGGTTGGGGGATTATTGTCCAACAAACCGAAGCCAGCTTTTATGCTCAAGCGCGTCAATTTTCCTTTTTCTCTTTACTGATTGGTCTTTTAGTTTTAACCATTGTTTCTCTTTCCACTTGGCTTGTTGCGACTAATATTGTCAAACCCATCCGCGAATTAACAGAAGCCGCAGACGCGATCGCCCAAGGAAAACTCAAGCAAAAAGTTAAAACCCATTCAAAAGATGAATTAGGCATTTTAGCCAAAGTCTTTAACAGTATGGCAAGTCAACTTCAAGCTTCTTTTGAGGAAATTGAAACCAAAAACAAAGACCTGCGAAAACTCGACAAACTCAAAGACGACTTTCTAGCCAATACCTCCCACGAACTGCGAACTCCCCTCTATGGCATTATTGGGATTACTGAAAGCTTACTCGATGGAATTGCCGGAAAACTCCCCTCTAAAGCCACCGACAACCTCGATTTAGTCATGGCCAGCAGTCGCAGATTAGCCAGTTTAGTTAATGATATTCTCGACTTCTCCAAGCTCAAAAACAATCGCATGGAGCTACAGATTAAACCCGTCGATCTCCAAGCTTTAATCAAAGTCACAATTGCCCTATCTAATCATCTGATTAAAAACAAATCCCTCGACATTATCGACAAGAGCGATCGCGCCCTTCCCTTAGTTGCAGCCGATGAAAACCGCGTCCAACAAATCCTCTACAACCTGTTAGGAAACGCTATCAAGTTTACCGAAACCGGAACCATCGAAGTCATTACCAAACTCGATGAAAGCTCAACCCCCCCTCGGATTATTACTCACATCAAAGATACCGGAATTGGAATCGCACCAGAACAATTAAACCGCATTTTTGAGTCCTTTGAACAAGGGGATGGTTCGACTTCTAGAAACTACGGAGGAACGGGATTAGGCTTAACCGTGACTCAGCGTTTAGTCGAGTTACAAGCCGGGGAAATCTGGGTAGAATCCACCCTCGGACAAGGGTCTTGTTTTAGTTTTAGCTTACCTGTGGCTCAAGAACAAAACCCCATACAATCGACTGGGGAATTTTCTCCTCCTCGGCTTAATCAAGTCCAAAGTTTAGGGGAAGAATCTGCGACCCGTCTTCAGCTTAATTTATCCGCAGATAGTAATAATATAAAAATCTTAATTGTTGATGACGAACCCATCAACCTCCAAATTTTACTCAACAACCTCTCCCTCGAAAATTATTGCGTCATTCAAGCCCAAAATGGCTTAGAAGCCCTGCGTTTACTCGATCAAGGGTTACAACCCGATTTAATCTTATTAGACGTAATGATGCCCCATTTAACCGGGTATGAAGTCGCCCAAAAAATCCGCGAATTATTTTTACCCAGTCAATTACCCATTGTTATGTTAACCGCTAAAAACCGCGATACTGATGTTTTAGAAGGTTTTGCTTGTGGGGCAAATGATTACTTACTCAAACCCTTTTCTAAAAAAGAATTACTCGCCCGAATTAAAACCCATTTAAACCTCGCTCGCATTAATATTTCCTATGCTCGTTTTGTTCCTCAAGACTTCCTCGGATTCTTAGGACGAGACAGTATTATTGATGTACAACTCGGCGATCGCGTGGCCAAGGAAATGTCTATTCTGTTTTCTGATATGCGGTCTTTCACCACCATTTCTGAAGGCATGACCCCGGAAGAAAACTTTGATTTTATCAATGATTATCTGAGTCAAATTAGCCCGCTTATTCGCGCTCAAAAAGGCTTTATCGATAAATACATCGGTGATGCAATTATGGCCTTATTTCCCGAAACCGTTACCCATGCAGTAGACTGCGCGATCGCGATGCAACAACAAGTCCAAACCTTCAATCAAACCCAAGTCAAAAAAGGAGCGCAACCCGTTCAAATTGGCATCGGGATTCACTACGGTAGCTTGATGATTGGTACAGTAGGAGAACAACAACGCATGGATAGTACCGTCATTGCCGATTCCGTTAATTTAGCCTCTCGCTTAGAAACTTTAACCAAAACTTATGGAGTCGGAATTATTATCAGCGAAGCGATTTTAGAACGTCTCGAAGCCGGACATCCCTATATTTTACGCTATCTTGACCGGGTGAAAGTTAAAGGTAAAAATCAAGCTGTTTCGCTTTACGAAGCGATCAATGGTGACCCAGAAAAACAATTCCACCTAAAACAAAAAACTTTACGAGAATACGAACAGGCTTTGCAACTTTATGAAGCCGAAAACTATGCCGCAGCCCAAGCCCAATTTAATACCATTTTGGCTATTAATCCTCAAGATAAAGTCGCTGCTTTGTATCGCGATCGCTGTCAAACTCAGCAAGAACAAATAGTTCATTAACGATGCAATCTTGGTTTTTTACCTCGTTTCTTGCGCCACACAAACGGGATATAATTACCATCCATCGGAACTTCGACAGGAGAAGCATTTGAGGGGGGTTTAAAGGTGGGTTGACGCAACAAAATCAACGGTAAACTCAACACACCCAACACAATCACCAATCCCCCCGTTAACCACACTAATAAACGATTCGGTTGATAACGGGCTTGTTCGATTTGATGATAAACGCGGTTATAATTCCACAAAGCTAAAGCAATAATAATAATGCCCGCGATCGCCAATCCTACCCCCAAGGTTTCTGAAGTTAAAAAAGAAGAAATCGGTGTTTGGGAAGATTCAAAAGTTGCTTGAAATTGCTGTAAAAATAATCCAAACCGCGCGATCGCGAAACCAAACCCAATCAGGGCGATCGCGGTTCGCAACCAAGCCAAAAAGGTACGTTCATTGGCTTGATGTTCTCGTTGACGAGCGCTCGGAGGTGGTGTTTCGGGTTGGGTCATTTAATAATACAAACCATCTTCAAAAAAATCCTCGCAAACCACCATCGTTACCTCAGCGTTAGATTGCGGGGATATCTCCCCTTAGCGTTGTCGCAACCAGCCCAAACCCTTTTGGAATAACTGCCGTAAACTGACCGAAGACTTGGCCGCGACTGGACGCGGTTTCGGGGTTTGGCGGGTTTTAAATTGCTCGTAAGCCCCATTAATGCGGGCAGTAATGAGGGTTGCTTCTTCGTAGGGATTGAGATCGGGATGCCAGCGTTTGAGGAGTTGTTTGTAGGCTTTTTCCACTTGAGACGGTGAAGCGGTTGCGGCGACTCCTAGCACCTGCCACCAAGGGGTTTTCGGGTCTAATATCTTGGTATTCGCGATCGCGGTTAATTTTTCAATCGTATCCCAATCTGCGCCATAACATACTTGATAAATCTCGCTCAAGCGGGTTTGACCGTAACGAGATAAGGCGATGTTGTGCCAAACCTGAAACTGCTGGCGCGATCCCAACGGCCAATCCGAAGAAGGCCGAGCCAACTGTGTTAGAATCTGCCGGGTTGCTCCTGTGGCTTCGGGTAAATCCAGCAATAACGACAACTCTGGCTTCACTTGCTGCACAAAAGGTTGATTGCGCCAATCCCAGTAATGAATGCCTTTCTGCCCCAAATGCTCTCGATAAAACGCCAACCACAACCCCTCGACGACACAAGCAAAGGGAGACATTAAAGGAGTCGCCCAACGGCAAGCCTGACCCTGTAAACTGCCAGGGGGGGCATCTTCAAAACAGCAAGCCAGGGGAGACATTAAAGGAGTCGCCCAACGGCAAGCCTGACCCTGTAAACTGCCAGGGGGAGCATCTTCAAAACAGCAAGCCAGGGGAGACATTAAAGGAGTCGCCCAAAGATAAGCCTGACCCTTTAACACTGTCGCGGGCGCATCCTCTAACAAACAAGCGAGAGGATAAACCGTGAGGGTTTCATCTTCGGGATCGAGACGGGGGACAGATTGCGTCTTTGTAGACGAGCGAGAAACAAACAGAGAAGCCGTACACACCACCAAACCAAACAAAAACGGTGGTAGAAGAATGATTCGCTCGGCAGTTGTCGCGATCGCCACCACAGGTAAAACCATGAAATTAAGTCAGAACGGAAAAAATCATACCGAGCCTGAGAAGATATTTTACTATCTTAGCGCCAATTCAGTTCTAACGAAGGCATCAAACGCTTTAAATTTTTCAGAGATTTCCCTTGCCAAGGAATATCCTTTCCCCCTAAAACCGTCATGGCAATATTTTTTTGCTGGCGAATCCGAATCACAAATTTAGATAAAACATTAATACCAGAACTGTTTAAAAACTCCAGTTCTTGTAAATTTAAAATAATGGCTTCCGGTTGCTGTTCTGTGACTGAATTAAGCAAATCGATAATGGGTTGATATTCTTTCATCCCACTTAAACGCAACGAACCTTGGCAATTAATAGTTGCTTGTTCGGGGTCGTACCAAACTGAATAAGCCTCTGTTTTAATTTCCATTCCCTCAAACTACTCCTTGCAAATATCTAGACTGCGAGTTGTACCATACTGGTTACCGCGATCGCGCCCCGATCCGAGTCGCACTTTTCAAATTTCCACCCCAACTTGGCATCATAATCATTCAAAATGGTCAAGTAGCCCAATTGCGAGGCTTCTACCTGTTCGCTTTCGGCATTTTTCTCTAACTGCTCGATATACAAATCAGCCGGATCGGACGCTAATATCCGTTGGATATACGTCTGAAAGCCTGGAACCTTCTCAGGCGCGACGCTATTGGTAATCATAAAAATGATGCGATCGCTGCGTAAATGGAGCGCAATATCAATGGGTTTATTGGTTTGCGGATCGTTAAATTTCATCGCATTTTCAATCAACTCATTGGCAATATAGCCAATGGCGCTTTTAACTTCATTTTGTCGTTCGTCATCTTCTTGATTATTTTCTGAACTCGGAAAAAAAGTCGCGAAATAATCCGCCAAAAAATCCGCCGACAAACCGTTATTGCGCCACCGTTGTTTCAAAGGAACCGATCCCGGAGAAAAGCCAATAATCAAGTATTCTCGACTTTCGGATAAATTTGTCAGATAATCTCCAAAAAATTGGATCATAGGTTTCAACAGTTTTACCTTGAAAAATTCCAATCCTAAACTATCACCAAATTAACCAAGTCGGTGAAAATTAGCCCAAACAAAGCTCAATATAAAATCATAACAACCCTGATGCGCCGTAAAATTCGCGATCGGGGTCTTGGAGTTGTCAAACCCTATGCCCAATGCCAGATTCCACTACAATAACAGCAGTTTCCTCCGTCATGTTAGACAATCAGGATTTGCAGCACTTCCAAGCAAAATGAGGGGTTTACGATGGAAAGCTGCCCTGTTTCTAACTGTATCTAAGTTCTAAGCAACCCACCCAGATTCCGCATGAAAAGAATCGAAACCCTAGGGACAGTCAACCGCAACGATATATTAACAGCACCCGTTGCCGATCTCGCTCCCGGCCAATATCCTGTGGTCGTTAGCGTTGACACCGCCGCGATCAGTCCCACCAGTCCCAGTTTTTCGGACTTGACCAACCACTGGGCCAAACCCTTTATCGAAGCCCTCGCCGCCCAAGGCATTATTAGCGGCTTTCCCGACGGCACCTTCCAACCGAATATCGTCGTGAATCGCGCCCAGTTTGCCGCCCTCGTCAGCAGTGCCTTCTCTTTAGACCTGATACGACCTGCAATCCAATTTACCGACCTTGCTGCCAATTTTTGGGCGACGACCGCCATTAACAAAGCCTATCGCATGGGCTTTATTTCAGGTTATCCCCAGCAACAATTTCGCCCCAACGCGGGCATTACCAAAGCCCACACCCTCATTGCCCTGGTGAATGGCTTAAAGCTGCAAAGCAACACCGAAATTAACCTGGCTAACTTTTATCTCGACTTTAGTCGTATTCCCAACTACGCCCTTGGACAAGTCAAAATTGCCACGGCAAAAGGCATGGTGGTCAATTATCCCGACCTCAAACGCCTCAACCCCAACCAATCGGTAACGCGGGGTGAAATGGCGGCCATGTTGTATCAAGCCTTGGTACAACTAGGGCGGATGTCTCCTATTGCCTCGTCGTACATCGTACCGCCGCCCTTACCACCGACAGTCAAAGTTAGCCATAATCGGGAGTTTCGGGGGGTTTGGGTCGGTTCGGTGTGGAATCTTAACTGGCCGTCGCGACGGGACTTAACCCCAGTCGAACAACAGCAAGAATGGATTAAGTTGTGCGATCGCGCCGTGAGTCTCAACCTGAACGCCATTATCCTGCAAATTCGCGCCGAAGGGGATGCTTTTTACCCGTCAGGACTCGAACCCTGGAGTTTGTGGTTAACGGGTACGCCGGGCAAACCCCCCACCCCTTATTATGACCCCTTGGCCTTCGCGATCGCCGAATGCCGTAAACGCAACCTAGAATTTCACGCTTGGTTCAACCTCTACCGGGCCAAAACCTCCTCCCAAACGCCCCCCAATATCCTGCCCCACCTCGAAGCCTTGTATCCCGATGCCGTATATACTTACGGCACAAAACGCTGGATGGACCCCGGTGTGAAAGCCGTCCAAGACCGGATTTACAACGTTATTCTCGATGTCGTCCGTCGCTACGATGTAGACGGCATTCACCTCGACGATTACTTTTACCCCTTCCCCATCCCCAACGAGATATTTCCTGATGATGCGGTGTATCAAGCTTATCGAGATGGAGGGGGAACCCTCAGCCGTAACGATTGGCGACGCAACAACGTTAATACCATTGTTCAACGCCTGTCCCAAGGCATCCACGAAGTCAAATCTCATGTCAAATTTGGCATTAGTCCCTTTGGCATTTATCGCCCCGGCGAACCCCCTGGTATTGAAGGCTTAGACCAATACGACCAGATATTTTCCGACCCGAAAAAATGGCTGGCTGAAGGTTGGTTAGATTATGTCGCCCCGCAACTGTATTGGCGTACCGACCAAACTGCCCAAAGTTATAACACCTTGCTGCAATGGTGGGCGGCCAATAATCCCCAAAATACCCATATTTATGTGGGCAATAATCTACGCAGAATTGGCGAACCGGGGTGGACTTTTGCCGAATTTGAGCGACAAATCGAGATTACCCGCAATTCTGCCAATAAACAAGCCTTGGGGAATATCTTTTTCAGCGTCAAAGTCTTTATGGACAACCCGGAAAATGTAAACGCTAAGTTCCAACAAGAAATTTACCCCCAAGCCGCCTTAGTTCCAGTTATTTCGTCCTTAGAAGCCCTACCACCGCCCCTCCCCACGGGTTTACGGGTAATTGATAATCAATTGCGCTGGAATGCTGTTGGGGGGGATTTAGTGCGGGCTTGGACGCTATATCAGAAAGTGGGGGAAACCTATAAACTCGATCGCATTTTCCCGGCAACTGTGACTGCG
>Ga0207419_1001327_pt1 | contig 18939 bp, 15 predicted proteins | sample ElkSloMetagenome_4_FD_184723 | JGI IMG/M metagenome (GOLD analysis project Ga0207419, IMG submission 184723) | Hot spring microbial communities from Elkhorn Slough, Monterey Bay, USA - MD2A (version 2) | ecosystem: Environmental > Aquatic > Marine > Intertidal zone > Estuary: Microbial mat ...
TGGCTATTTGATAGATACCTTGCAATAATTTCATTGTTACCACATTAAATTATTCAAATTGATGTTGTCGAGATTAATAACTGTACCATCTTTTAGGAATACATACCAAAATATCTTTGATTTAATGCGCTTGAATTGTATGTGTGATTACTAGAAACAGAACCATTGAGACGGAATGATTTGTCTTGAAGCATACCATCTATGTCCTGTGAAATAGCAGGTATAAAAAAGAAAATAAAGGCCGTTATCGCAAATAGTTTTAGCATGGTTTTAACGAAAATCCGATATTAAATTAGATAACTTAAACTCAAATAAAAAATTAGTTTAAATATGGCATGTGCTTTTTGGGAATTTTTTGTAAGAAACATATCTTATTTTACACCTATAAAAAATAATTTTCCTGATTTTACTGCCGGGTAAAATTAGTAAAAATCTAATTTTCAATGAGAAGAAGTATTATCTTGTATAGAAGTTAAGAAGTAAGGAACATGTAATATTTCGACTACTATTACTACTTAAATGAGTAGATTTTCGGGTGTATCGTTAGAAATTCAAGATTGGTAATAAATTGTGCATTGGTTAAAAGTAGCTATAGAAGACCAGTCAGATAAACTGCAAATTAATTAGCAAATTAGAGATATTTGTTTTGCCGGATTGAATTTTTATTGAGATGTTTAGGCCTTCTTTTAAGGCATTAAAACATAGCTTTAAATTTTCTTTTCAAGATTAAGTAAAGCTGAGCGGGTTGTTCTTTCTTCTGGCTAGCTACTGGCTTCATCTGCGGAGATTCTCCCGATGACTAATGACTATCGGCAGGGGCCGGAGTGGATGTAATCGCGGGTGGGAAGCTGGGCCTAAAGGAAACGGAATAAACCAGCAAGGGCTATGCGGGAAAGCTTTATGCCGTAGTCTTTTAGCACCTTGTCCGGCCAGCCATCCTAACTTTGGAGAGAAAGGAATTGGACAACTAAAACATGTGTAAGTAAATCAGCAAATGAGTATTGGTGGAATAAATTTTTGGTAGTAAATTGCTCAGGATTTGCAGTTATACCTGGGATATGGGAGTGACGTGGCGAAGCTGTGTAGATTACGATGTACGATGTATGATGAGCGAAGTGCGAAGTCAAAGAATCACTTTGCAATTGAAATGTTTTAATGCAAACTGCTTCATAGCATTCATATAATGCCAATATGTTGGCTATATGTACTTTTCAAATAGAGAAATAAATAATATTGCATATATATCACGTTAGCTCAATGCAATAATAACAACAAGAATGAAAAGATTCATTTTTTTCAATTTTCATAATGCTCTTTATCGCTGAGGATCTTTACAGTCAGAATATTTGGAAAAGCCATTTAGTTTATTTCGAGACAAATAAATGGGACACATTGAAATGCAATAATTATTATGAACCACGAACTTCAGGAGAGGAATTATTTGGAACACCAGAAACGATGATCACAATCAAGGGAGGATTTGACACTTTGAACAAGATACTAGAATAACCTAATATTCCTCGACCAATACAGCTTGAAGGACATGCATGGGTTAGACTAGTAGTAACCAAAGATGGACAACATGAATGTATTCAAATATCTTCTCTGTTATCGCCACAATATATCCAATCTGTAGTCTCGGCCATTAAAAAGCTGGAATTTGAACCAGCAGAAATTCGAGGAAAAAAAATAGACGATATGTTTGTTTTGCCGATTACATTTCATCGAGAGAATCTGACCAAAACAGAAAAGAAAAGAACAATAAGAAAACACTGACTTTACACGGACGTAACTAAGTTCCAATGAATGAAAAGCATGGTGATTTTATTTATATTTGACAAATGATGTTAAAAGAAAGTCTATGATAAGACAATTTATTATACCCAAAAAAAGAACCTATACATTGGAGATGCCGGAGTCCTATGTGGGTAAAAAAATTGAACTTTTGGCCTTTGAGGTGGAGGATACGGAGCCGGGAAAGTCTGACGACAAAAATAAAAGATCTATAGAATATCTCTTTGACAAATTTGATGGACTTACTTTTGACAGCCAGGCAACTTATTCTTTTAACCGGGATGAGGCAACAAATTATGAATAAAATAGCTGTCGATACCAATGTGCTGCTATATTTTCTTGATATTTCATTTCCTGAACGGAGAAAAGTAGCAGCAGAAATTATTACCCATAAACCGATTTTTAATTCACAATCTTTGAGTGAGCTGTATATCCCTCTTTACAAGTCGTATGGTTACAACATCATTTGAATTGGTCAAAAAATATGATTTCCAAATTTTTGATGCTTTCATTGTTACTTTAGCCTTGGAAGCGGACTGTGACATTCTTTATTCTGAAGATATGCAGCATAAGCTGGTGGTGGAGCAGAAACTGACCATCATCAATCCGTTTATTTAATGTACTTAATCCTGTACATCTAACCCACAATAAGATTAAAGTTTGTTTTATATTCTGGCAACATATCTTTTGAACAAACATCAAATTATATTAAAAGTTTATATAGATTAAAATGCTTTGTATATTTGCCGAGCATTCATAAGCGAGACCTATTAGGTGACCTTGAATTGAAAATAGAAGGTAACTAATTGATATTCAATAAGTTATGGGTAGTAGAAAACATCCATCAAGCTGAGGCCATAAGTGAGAGGCCGCCACCGAAAAGTCTTCCATTAATTGTTGAGCGTGAGGGTATAATCAATGTTAATATGATATACTTTAGAACCTATGTCAAATTCTAATTACTATTTGGTATATAGAAATAAGATTTGATCATTTGATCTCTTATAAAGAAAGCCAGTATCATCTATTACTATTTTGCAGTATATTTTTGTAATACTTCTAATGAAATATAAGCCAGTGCAATTTCATGCGTGGCAGATAAATTAACTGGTGGAGCCAACCCTGCTAAATGAGCTTCAATCCAGCGATTGATACAAAGACACCAGCAATCTCCCTCTTTAAGACCAGGAAAATTGTATTCCGGCCTTGGCGAGACAAGATCATTTCCCTGTGCCCTGGAAAAATTTAAAAACTCATTTGTCATGATCGCGCACACAATATGTGTACCAGTATCTTCCGGGCCAGTGTTACAATTTCCATCCCGATAAAATCCAGTCATTGGAGTTGTACAACATATTTGTAAAGGTTCGCCAAAAACATTGGCAGCAGTTTCTTTCATAGGATCCAATTTTTAAATAAAATAAAACATAATGCAAATTGTTTCATTTTTGCCTGCTTGTATAAAAGTTTAAAAATAGTTTCCTGGGGAAAAATTGAATCCTATTTCTTTTCATTTTGTATTTATTGTTATCAGTTTTGCAAAGTACATTTCAAATTTAAATGCAAGATGGCAAAAAATTTAACCGGAGAAAAAATAACGCAGCAGTGGTATTTACAAAAACGACCTTACGATACTTTTGATGAGTACGATAAATACATGATGCAGATAGTGCAAAAGGTTTTTAACCTATTAAAAGAGCAGCCTTTTCCTATTCAAGAATTTAAATTAAATAATGAGCAAAACAAAGAATTAGCTTATATTATTGGCGGATATTTTGAGGATTATATGTCAGAAATTGGGGTTTGGCAATCATTACGTGATTTTAACCGCAAGCTATACCAATCGCCAATACCAGTATTACTTGCACCGGAAGATAACTATGATAGCGAATACATTAACGCAGTAGATATTCAATTTTTAATTTGGAATTTCTTTGCCCGTAATTATTTTGGATATGCCATCACTCCGCAGTTTGAATATTTTTTTCTATTATCCGAATCAATTTTTAATATTTTGGAGGAGGAAATAGAAAAGCAAATGGCTACTGATTTTTTTGAAGACTACCTGCAAGTCAATGAACACACTACTTTTCCGCAACTATATGATAAGCTCAATTGGTTTGCAATGGCGTCTTTTACCACCGGTTTTGAATACAGATATAAACTTGGGCAGCAATTTCTTGAGCAACAAAAGCATAATCGTGATCCAAATTATTTGGAGATGGTGCATCAATTTATCAAAAATGATTTGTTATTAAGATTTCCAAGTCAATATTCTGCCTTATCTATACCCCAGTGGTTTAGCTTTTTTGTTAAAGCCAATGAAAACGTAAAAGAACAAATAGCTGAAATAAAGCAACATATAGGATATTACAAGCTTATTAAAATTAGCCAGGAAAATTTTACTTTTATTCATCTTTATTCCAATCGGGAATATCAAGTGCCTAAAGCTGGTTTTGTAAATATGAAAGTTGATGAGCTGCAGGAAGGTAGTTTATATCAAGGCAGCTTTGTTTATTGGCAAAACCAATGGCACTTGGTAGGTACCTTAATTGATGTAAAAGAAAAAGATGAAAGTGAGAATATTCTAAAATACAAAAAAGAAGGCGATGACCTACTGATATGGTATGAACCTGCCTATCGTGAAAAAATATATGGCAGAAACCAGCAGCTAAAAGAAGCATTTGAACAAGTTTTTGATGACCGCCTAATCTTTTTTGACAATGGTGAGGAATTGCAAAAAGGTATTGAGAAATTTTTATCTGCTTATAATATAAAGCACAATGTATCTGATAATAAAAAAGAAGACTTACCCGTAGAAATGAAGAAAAAGCATGATTTGGCGCTTTTTTTTAGAGAAAATGAAGGATACGAAATAGCTGAAAAAGTGAAAGAATTCATTGACACTTGCCAACAAGATGAAATAAGTGAGGAAGAAAAGATGTTTTTGGTTAAATATGTTCTTTTTAGCAATGTATCATCTCATTTTATTATGGAACTTAACAATAGATATGAGCTCAAAAATTTACCAACTGCACTTAATGCTTTATTTGATGTGAAAAGGGAATTATCCTTCTTTTTGCGTTTCTACAAATCTTATGATTTTAGTTCTCCTAAAAACTTTTAACTATGAAAACAACCTGTCTATTAATAATAGTATTAATCTTCTGCCAATCATTAAAAGCACAAACAGTCGATTCTAATTATACTTTATCAACTCCGGTAGGTGAAGTAATAGGCACTCTTACCATTGCGCAAGATGCTAAAGAAGACCTGGTAATCATAGTTCCGGGTTCTGGCCCTACTGATAGAAATGGAAATAATCCCATGGGCTTACAAACCAATACTTATAAAATGTTAAGTGACTCTTTATACAATTATAACATAGGTAGCCTTAGATATGATAAAAAAGGTATAGGGGAAAGTGTGAAAGTAGCAGAAGAAAATTTAATATTTGAAGATTATGTAGAGGATTTGATATTGTGGATAAAGAAATTAAAAAAAGAAACAAAAGCCAAAAAAATTTATCTGTTGGGGCACAGCGAAGGAGCATTAATTGCCATGCTGGCTGCAGTAAGAGAACCGGTAGGAGGTGTAATCTCGGTTGCAGGTACAGCATTACCTGCCGATACTTTATTGCTTCAGCAGCTTAACAAGCAACCTGGTTTGTACACAAAAGCAAAGCCAGTAATAGAAAAGCTTTCCAGGGGCGACACCGCGCAAAATGTACCGCCAATGTTAATTTCTGTTTTCAGGCCCAGTGTACAACCCTATCTTATAAGTTGGTTTAAATTTGACCCGGTTGCCGTTATCAAGGATCTAAAAATCCCCATTTTAATTATTCACGGTAGCAAAGACATACAAATACCACAATCTCAAGCAAAATTATTATCCAAGGCTGGAGGATCAAATGCTCAATTGGAAATAATAGAAAACATGAATCATGTATTAAAGACCGTTGTTGAAGATGATGTTACAGCAAATATGCAAACCTATAGTGATCCCAATAAGCCACTAAACCACGCGATGGTTAAGAAGATCATTAATTTTATTCAATCAAAATAAGCTTTGAATCCATCTCCATATTCCATCTCCATATTTTATTATTATTACTATGAAAGCTATGATTGGAAATGATATAAGGAAATATTTAATTGTTTCCTTTATTCTTTCATTAGGGTCGTACTCCTGTTTCATTACTATGGCTTTCTATTTTTTTAGAAAATTGCTACTCTTCAAATCTGTTATACCTTACTAAAGTGGTGATGCAAAAATAGTCATTTTCAAATTCAAATTTCAGTTGCGTTAAATTTTGAAGCAAGGCGTGTATAATGTTATTTACTTAGATAATATTTTTAAGTTATTAACATTTTTTCAGTAATATCAAATCCTAAGTGGGTATTTTTGCCCAATACCTACCTTACTATTCGCTTATATTCTCGGGGCAAATAATGTTAACTTGCTGATTTTTATGTAATATATAATCCCGATCTCTAATAAATTGCCGTAATAAATAATTTGATACATATATTATGGCTACATGTTACTTCTTAACTACGGACTTCTTACACTTCTTCTTTCAATTACTAATGCTTCTAAAATACTCATTCTCAACGTGTTAATTTTTTAAAAAATTTAAATTAATTCAAGCTCAATATAATTATTGATAGGTATATCATTCACGTAATATAGCCAGCTTAACTCCCATGTTTGATATTAAAATTTTTTCTTCCTTTGAGAAAAATACGGAAAAACAAAAATTACAAACACATGAGTAAAACGACTATAACGCACAAAGCTTCTCATAATATTTTTTCTGGTGGAGAGAAATTGGTAAAAAGCATAGCCAATGGAATTAAAGGCTTTTTTGTAGGAGTTGCCAATGGAATAAAAAGTATAATTTTGGGGGTAGTCAATGGCATTGCAGCTTTTTTCAAATGGCTTTCACATACAGCATGGTTAGTATTTGTAAAGCCCTTTTTGCCCACCCACAAGGTTTCTTTCTCTATGTATACTGTAATACCCGGATTGCCGGTAAATAGAAATGAAACTGTTCATGCTTTTCAAAAAGGCACTTCTAAACAAGCAATTAAATTTTACGAAGATGTAATTAGATCCACAAGCGATAAGAAGATTGTACCTGCTGAGGTGAAGCTTTATAAAAGAAGAAAAGTAGTGGCCTCAAAGTATTTTGGTCCTGTAGAAGAAATTAAAAAGTTTAAAATAGTAAATCGAAGAGTAAAGGTTTAATTTCAATTAGTTTAGTTAATTTTAGGGTTTAACATGAATAGAGGGTATCCTATGGGTATCCTTTATTTTTTTACAGCTGTGGTAGGGATACTTTGAACGTGGATCCTTTGCCCAAAACAGACTCAAAAGAAATTGAGCCATTAAGTCTCTGTAAAGTTTCTTTCACAATATAAAGACCCAGTCCGGCTCCTTTGCTAATATTGGAGCTACGGTGAAACATATTAAATATTTTACCATGTTCCTCTTGGGGAATTCCAGTACCATTGTCGCTTATTTTTATTATTGCTTGTTGGTGATTTACCTCTATTGATATCATCACCCAATTATTTTCCTGATTCCAATTACGATACAATATGGCATTGGCCAAAATATTTTTTATTATTGTGTAAGTACGATGTTCGTCGCAATAAAATTCTACCGGAGAATTTATTCGAAAATCCAAATCAATGCTAGATAATTCATCAATGTAGGAAAATTCTTCAATCAACTTTTTCTGCAAATCTTCAAAATTGATTTTATCTTTTTGCAAAGTCAATCGTGAGTTTCTCGAGTACGTTGTTATTTGTTTAATTACGCCATCCAGCTTATGAATAGTTTGCTCCATTAGCAGCAAAAAGTTATTTCGCTCTGCAATATCCTCTGAGTATTTTGAAATATTGATCAAACCCAATACACTGGTAAGGGGAGCTTTTAAATCATGGGATGATCGATAAACAAAGCTATCCAATTCTTCAGTTGCCTTTTTCAGTTCAATATTTTGGTTGATGAGCAAATGCTCAGCCTCTTTTCTTTCGGTAATATCCGAAGAGCCAAAAATAGCCCCTATAACATTATCCTCATCATCGTGTAGGTATTGTCCACTACTTTCAAACCATAGTACTTTACCTCTTTTGTCAATTACTTGGTGTTGAAAAGTTCTTTTATGTTTATTACCAAACCGCTTTTTAATTATTTCCAGCAAAGTTTCTTTACTATGAGAGGGAATTAAAGTATATATATGCTTACCGATAATTTTGTTGGGGTTGTAGCCTAACATGAATTTCCAGGACGGACTGGCGTATATAATTATACCTTCATCGTTTACCTCAGTGATTAAATCGGTAATATTGGTAGTTATTTGCTGCATTCTCAATTGGTTGTTTTTCAACTCTTCTTCTACAGCTTTTTGGTTGGTTATATCTACCATTACGGCATGCACTTGCGCAAGCTCTTTATCTATTAAAACTGGATTTAAATAATATTTAAAAATAACCAGTTCGCCATTCTCTTTTTTATAAGTGGCTTCGCCTGTGGTTGTGTTATTGCTTACAAAACATTCTTTTATTTGATTGAATATTGCTGATTTTTTTAGCCAGGATTTGTGAAATATGTTTTCTGTTTTTATATCACCTATTGCTGCAATATTAAAAGTTTGCTGCAGCACCTTGTTGATTTCTCTAATTTTACCTTCGTTATCAATAAGCAATACTCCTATTGGTGCTTTTTCGAATAATGTTCTATATTTCAATTCGGAATTTATTAATGCTTTTTCGGCATTTATTCTTTCCTCAACTACATAACCGCCCGTTATAATACCTTCTATCAGGTTATCCTTATTTTTAATTAACGAACTTCGTGTTTCGCACCATTGATAAGTTCCGGATTTGTGTAAAAACCGGAAAATTGCAGGGTTGGTTTGTTGTGTTTTAAGATTGCTAAACTCCTCTAATACAAAATCCAAATCATCAGGATGGATAAAATTAAAAGATGATTTTCCAAGCACTTCCTCAGGATGAAATCCTGTTACTTTTAGCCAACCCGGGCTCGCATAGGTAATTATTCCATCTACATCTGTTTGAGTGATTACATCAGATATGTTGTTAGTTATATTTCTTAAAAGCTGCTGTTGTCGTCGTATTTCTCGATTGTGCTCTTCTTTTTCAAATGCATGAGCTATAAATTTAACTATATTTTCTATCCATTCCAGCTGACTATTTGTCCATTTTTTATCTTCACTATTACAAAATGTAATCAAACCAATTTGCTCATCTCTAAGCATCAATGGAAATATGCAAAATGAATGATCGCGAACTTTTTTAAAGATGATTTTTAGCTCGGCCGGTAATGATTTTTCATCTTCACAAATTATTCTGCTATCGAGCTCAGGCAAAACCTCTAAATGCTTCTTTATATGAAAAACTTGCTTATTTCTACACCAATCGAAATATAATGATTCTTGTGATTTAACTAAATAATGAAGGCTAATGCAATCAACTGATAAATACTGACCCAATATTGCTAATACCTGCTTTACACTTTCACCTATTTCATTCAGGCTATTCAATTTAGCAATTATCTTGGCCACTATAGCTTCATCCTTCAAGTTTTCAAATAGCTGAATTTTAGAGTATTGCAATTCTGTTATATCAATCGTTATCCCCAGAACCTTGGTTAAGTCACCATGTCTGTTATGATATTTTCTACAGGTGGTTTGAAAATGAACATTTTCATTCTTTCGCTTAATTGAGTTTTTTAAAACTAAAGTTTCATTCTTCTCATCAGAGAGAAACTTCAAAAAGTTTTTTCTTTGTATTTCACTCGAATATTTTACAAAAGAACGCAATTTATTTTCTGCATCCTCTTCTTTTTTACCAACAATGTCAAACATAGACTTACTCCAATACACCTCATTAGTCAATAAGTCATATTCCCAAACGCCTACTTTCGCTGCATTAGTAGCCAGATCAAGCCTTTGAGCGGCCACTTCATGCTTTAGCTCTATTTGTTTTTGATAACTAATGTCCATCAAATGATTGAGCAAAAGCTCCTCCCCCTCATATTCAATTAGTTTTGAAGTAAGCAAAACCCAAAAGAATTTTCCCTTATTATCAGTTAATTTTAATTCTCGATTTTCTATAGTACGATGTTGCTCAAGTTTTTTAATGAAATTTGGTCGCTGGTTGGCATCAAAATAAAAATCTTGAGCAAATAAATTATTAGCATTTTGTGGATTTATACCTAAAAGCTGAAGAGCTGGTTCATTAAAGTACAAAAGTCGTCCATCTTTTTTACTTAAAATGGTTGGTATACTGGTATTTTCAAATAGAAATTTTATCTCTTTATTGGGTTTGAATCTTAAGCCGGCAACTTCTTGCTTTTCTACAATATTTACAGCTTTTGGTTGTATTCGGCTATGAATTAGTTGTTGCTGACCATTTAAAAAAAATTGGCTTTGAATTTCAAATTCACCATAAATACTTTGTTTATTAATTAAGTGTAGGTTGTAATTACAAATGCCTTCTTGCTTGGATTTAAGAAAATAGTCAAGAGCTTTTTGTTGCTCTTCAGCACTTACAAGTGATAATAAGTTAGCATTATCACCATTAATAAATTCATTATCTACAGGTAATGTAAATAAAATTTTACCGGTAATTTCATGAATTAATACTAAGGAATCATCTACACTATCCACTAAATTTCTCCTTGGTTACCAATTTTAGAATTTTGGCCCAGTGGTATATCAATGGAAATTATAAAAGAATTTTGATACAGCTAAGAATTTCTGCATCAAAGGAAAATTATACAATTTGATATAACTGGTTTATAGTGTAAAACTATAGTTTTTTAATAATATTTTGCAATATATTATTAAAAAACAGCAATGCTACAATTGAAAAAGTATGTAACATATTTTGTAGAATATTAATGTTTAAGATTATAAATCAACATTAAACCTGCAATACGACCTTACCCTTAGTTTTACCACTTTGAAATAAGTATACTGCATCATGTAAGGATTTGAAAGTAAACGTATGGCCCACTTCCGGTTTGGGTAATTGCATATGCTGGAGCTGTTCTACCAATGTTTGCATAAGGGATGCCTGTTCATACAAATAGATTAAATTAAAACCCATAATGGATTTGTTATAATTGATCATAGATTGTGGATCTATTTTTGGTCGTTTCAAATATTGATACAATAATTTAATCATATTCACTTTCGATCCATAGGTGGTATACCTCGCTGACCCATAGACTACAACTCTACCTTGAGAGGCTAATTGCACAAAGCTATCTTTAAATATACTGCCTCCAATGCTATCCATTACCAAGTTTAGGTCTTTACCTGCCAAACTATCTTTAAGTTGTTTTTTGAAATGCTTTTCATTCCGAACTATTACTTTGTCATAACCTTCTTGCTTACAAAAATCAACTTTGCTTGAGCTACCCACTGTGCCTATAGTATATGCATTGTATTTCTTAGCAATTCTGTTGGCCCATATTCCCACACCTCCTGCTGCGCTGTGTATGAGCACTGTTGCATCCCGTTGCAAATCTCCCAATTTAAGTAAACCATAATAGGCGGTAAGTACTTGTACAAGGTAAGCAGCCCCTTCTTCAAAAGACCAGCTATCGGGTAAAGGGTAAATATATTCTTGTTCAATATTGAGATAGTTTGTATATGCACCAAAGCGGGTTACACCCATTACCTTATCTCCTTTTTTAAATTTTGTCACCCCCGCTCCTACTTTTTCTATTGTACCGGAGTATTCTAAGCCTGGTACAAAATCATGTTTCGGGGCTGCTCGATACAAGCCTTTTATGGCGAAAATATCCGCAAAGTTTAAACCGATAGCTTTTATTGCTATGGTTACTTCATTTGCTTTTGGTTCCGTTAGTTCCGCTTGCCTAAGTTTCAGGTTATCAATTGCACCAGCCTTTTCTATTATATAATGTTCTTTATTCATAATTATATTATTTCAAAAATTCTTTTACTAGATTTTCCCATTCCTCTTTGAGCGACGAATCCGGCATGGATTTACCTGCTTTGCTGTACCAATAATTTGCATTTCCATTATCCCCTTCTTCTCTATGCAAATAGGCATGTATCCAGGCGCCGTTTACACCACCAATTTTCTGGGCCAAATCATGGGCAGCATCCCATTCACCTTTTCCATCAAGCCATAGTGCCCTAAGTTCCTCATTGATCGTGCCTGGAGGAGTATTAAGTTGTAAAGTAGTTTGAAATTCTTCAAAAGTCATAAGTTAGTTGATTAAATAAAGTAAATATTTCCGTCGTTGGCAATTTCCAAATCAATATTTTTACGTTCCAGCATACTTATACCTGCATGGGTAAGCAGTATTTTTGCTGATCGAATTACATGAATATTTTCTTTAATCTGCACATAATTCAAATGACCTTTTATATTTTGATCATAAAAGTTGCATTCGCACAAAAATAAATTGGCATCTTTGGATAAAGGTATAATATTTTCACACCATTCGGTATCTCCTGTAAATGCCAGCTTCTTTTTATCATCAAGAATAGCAAAACCATAGCACGGTAGGTTGGAAGCATGATTAACTTCAAATGATTCGATTATAAAATCACCTAAAGGCAATTGCTTTTCAAAGTTTAAATATTTTATATCCATTTTATCCAAAGTATCTTGCGCACCCGGATACAAAAGGGTGAATAACTGCTTAATTTTGTTGTGTTCAGATTTAGGCGTCACGATTTGAAGGGGTTTTTTCCTTTGTTCCAATTTACTCATTTCCAATAGTAAAAATGGCAAGCCTCCAAAATGATCACCATGGAAATGTGAAATGATAATGGTATCAATATCATTGGTGGAAATATTTTGTTTCTTTAATCCTAATAAAGTTGTAGCGCCACAATCAATTAGAAAATTATGCCTGGGAGTATGATAATAAAAAGAAGTGTGAAGTTTAGCTCCGTTATGAAACGCGTCTCCAGACCCAATGATTTGCAAAAAATATTCATTATACATATAAAACAAAAAAAATCAACTCCACAAAAATAAGGAAAAATAGACAATCACTCTTTTTTATCTGTTTTTTCCTGTCTGGTTACCAGGGCATAAAAATTATTGTCAATAGGTAGGTATCCTTGTTCATAACAAAAATAATAAGTAGCACCGGCTTTGGTGGTATAGGTGTTAGTGAAATATTTAAAATTGAACCCCTTGGCCAATAATACATCGCGATGCATGGTAGATTTTCCCGCGGGATTTAAATCAGATAAAACGGTATGGTTTTTCTTCAAAATCTTATTTATTCTGGTAATATTCTTTTTGGTTTCGCTATGGTGCTTGTTGTAATAATTACTTCTACAATAATCAGAGCAAAACTTCTTATCCGACCTACCCATTAATATTTCACCACAATCAAGGCATTTCTTTTCCATTTTACAAATGTTATATTTTACCCAGCACGGTAAATAAACGCTGCTTCATTCCTGCTTTTTGTAAGCAAGATATTAAAAGAAAACAAAATTACAAAATCTAATCATGCTTAAAGATGTGTTGCTGTTAGTGCAATTGATAATTTTTGACTATTTTCGAGCAATTTTGTATAACTAATCATAGTATTAAAGAAAACCCAAAATTAAATTTTAAATGAGTAAACATTATTATTTGCCGTTGGTACTCCTACTCCTACTCGCCTGCGACAATGGAATAAAAACAGTGAAAATAAAGCACGATGAACAAGAGCCAAAAGAGCTAATGGCCCGTTGGGAGCTTAATAAAGATGCTACAATACCCGATGGTTGGACAAGAGCCAACGAAAAGGAGCCACAATGGGCTATCAACTTAATTAAATCATTCCAAGACCAATCCATATTAGTTTGTGATTTAGCGCAAAAACCAGAGGAATTAGTTTCTGATTGGGATTATCAAGACCTGGAATTAAAAATGCAATTTGCCTTACACGAAGGAAGTAGTTTTGCATTTAATTTTTATGATGATTATCAAATAATCTTAGCCAATCAAATACCGGGAACCGTTTCCGGCACATTGACCAATGGAAAAGACTATACTCGAGTACCCTATAATGGTAGTAACAGAAAAGCGGTAGTTTGGCAAACATTGAAAATTAATGCCAAAGCAGATCTGCAAAACCAATTGCTTAATGTAAAACAGATTTTTTTAAACAATAACTTGATCCATCAAAGTTTAAAATTGCCCTTAAATAATCAAGATAGTTGGCAAGTCAAGTGGCTGCCAAAAAGAGGATCGTTTGCTCTGGGAACAATAGATTATATCACACCCGAACTTGTGCAAAAAAGAATGGACAAAATACCATTGTATATCACGGATATGAGCTATAAATATTATGAAAATGATGGAAATGCATGGACTAAACTGCCTGACTTTTCTACATTGGAACCTCAGTCACAAGGTCCTGCAGATGTTTTTAATATCCGTGAAGTAAGAAAAAGAAGTGAACAATATGCTATTGAATACGACGGAAGTCTTAAAATATCCAATGATAGTGAAGTTAAATTCTGGCTGGCTTCAGATGACGGATCGAAACTTTGGATCGACAACAAACTTATTATAGAACATGATGGCACCCACGGACCTGAAGAAAAAATGGCCACATTAGATTTAAAAAAAGGTGCCTATCCTTTAAAATTACACTATTTCCAGGGTACTGGTGGTTCAGCTCTATTCTTGTATTATCAAATAGGTAATGGTGAGCGAAAGCTATTGAATAGTGTGCTGGAAACGAATACTAATTTTGTGCCCAACCCCGATTATTTATTGGTGCCTGGCAGTGAATCTTATCTTCAAAGAGGTTTTGTGGGCTATCCCCAATTTTTGGGTAAAGCTTCTGAAAAGAAATACACCCATTCCATGGCAGTTGGCAACCCGGAAGGCGTACATTATACCTATGATTTAGCATCCGGTAGCTTATTACAAGTATGGAGAGGCAGCTTTGCCAATACGCAATCTATGTGGCAAAACAGAGGAATAGAACAAATGATTGCGCCAATGTCTGAAACTATCAATCCTGCCGCGGCTTATAATTGGCAAATGCTCAGTGGACAAAGAAAGCAATGGCCCGATTCGCTGATATACCGTGATAATTATCAATTTATTCGTTATGAATTAGATAATACTGGCAAACCATCCTTTTATTATACATGGAATGATAATATGGTTAAGGATCAATTAATTCCTACTGAAGAAGGTTTAAAAAGGCACATTGCTATAGACAACCCACCTGCTGGTTTATGGCTAGCATTGGCAAAAGGAAGGGATATATTTGAGTTGGAGCCTGGGTTATATATTATTAGCGAACCTGGTTACCTACTTAAAATTGAGCATCTCGAGGGTATGAATTTACTATTGAGAGAAACTGACAATGAAAAAGAATTGGTCGCATCGGCCGGTCTTTTTGATCTAAATGCAACTGTTGAATATGAAATAATTTTCTAATGAAAAAGCTTTATACTACCTTATTAATGGTAATAATTTCAACTGCTGTTTTCTGCCAGTCTATGGCGGAAAAAGAAAATGAATATTATCAATTAAATAAATTGCCAATACCTGAAAACGTAATGTTGGAAGTTGGCGGAATGGACTTTTTGCCGGATGGGCGATTGGCTATTTGTACTCGCCGAGGCGAAATTTGGCTTGTGGATGGTCTTTACAAAAATGAAGCACCCTCCTATCAGCTTTTTGCCAAAGGTTTGCACGAGCCTTTAGGTCTAACAGTTCACAATGGATCTATTTACGTAACTCAACGTGCCGAAATAACTAAAATTTCTGACTCGAATGGAGACGACAAGGCTGATAAATTCGAAACAGTTTATACCTGGCCGCTCACGGGCAACTATCATGAATATTCTTACGGTCCCAAATTTTTGCCCGATGGTAGTATGTTAGTAACCCTCAACTTAGGCTGGGAAGGCAAAGGGGTAAGTAAGGCAAAATGGCGAGGTTGGTTTTTGAGGATATTACCCGATGGGCGAATGTTTCCCTGGGCCAGTGGATTACGATCACCGGCTGGTTTTGGTTTCAATAGCAAAGGTGATTTATTTTATGCTGAAAACCAGGGAGACTGGGTTGGTTCGGGTCGCATATCTCATGTAGAAAGAGGAGATTTTCTTGGCAATCCTGCCAGCTTAAGATGGACACGTGATAAGCTTTCGCCATTGAATTTACCGGTGTCAGCTATAACCGATTCTTTGGGAACTATGTATCAGGCTCAAATGAAAGTAGAAGAAGTAAAACCGCCGGCTGTTTGGTTTCCTCATGGTATAATGGGTATATCAACTGCTGATATCGTTACCATAAATGCCGATGGACAATTTGGGCCATTCGAAGGACACATGCTGGTAAGTGATCAAGGCCAAAGTAAAATAATGCGGGTAAATCTGGAAAAAATTCTGGGCGTTTATCAAGGTGCATGTTTCCCTTTTCGTGAAGGGTATGCTTCAGGATTGATACGACTTACCTGGGGAAAGAATGGAAATTTATTTGGAGGTATGACCAGCAGGGGATGGCGTTCTACAGGCCCGGAGCCATTCGCACTGCAGCGCCTCGAGTGGACCGGGGAAACACCATTTGAAATGAAAACCATTAAAATACAGCCTGATGGTTTTATTGTTGAATTTACCAAGCCAGTTCCGGCGAGTGTGCTGGAAAATATTAACAACTATAAAATAAGGGGATTTACCTACAAATACCATCATATTTATGGAAGCCCGGCTATCAACATTCTCAATTGTGTTATAAACTCGGCACAAGCTAATGAAGACAACAATAGTGTACATTTAAAAATAGATGGACTTCGTGCAGGATATGTACATGAACTCAAACTAGGAAATATGCAAGCTGCCGACGGAAGCAATTTGTTGCATGATGTAGGTTATTATACCATCAATAGGATACCTGGTGGAAGAGAGTATACCGGTGAAATAGAATTGATAGCGGGCAGCAATGGGCAAGAAATGAAGGTGAAACGAAAAAGGGTTATTAATATGCCGGAAAGTTGGCAAGCGGTCAATCAGGAAATAGTTATAAATACTGTTCCGGGTATGAAGTATGATAAAGAATTGATAGAAATACCTGCCGGTAGCAAAGTAAAGCTGACTCTAAATAACCCTGACGATATGCAGCATAATTTACTTATTGTGGAACCTGGAGAACTGGCTGCGGTGGGTAAACTGGCTGCAAATCTAGGTTTAGAAGGAACGGCCACTGGTTATATTCCGGACACGGACTTGGTACTATTTCACACAAAATTATTAGAACCTGAAACAAGTGAAAGCATCTTTTTTGAAGCACCTGAGAAACCAGGAGATTATCCATTTGTATGTACAGTTCCTGGTCACTGGCAAACAATGAATGGCATAATACGGGTAACTGGGGATACCGACCAAACAGCTAATTTAAATCCATAATTTCACTTAGCTATGCAATTTATAAATTAGGTTCAGATGCGTCTTCATTTGAGCCAGGATGATATTGATACGGCAGAAAATATTTTACATGAAAGTAAAGGCATTACCAATGACGTTTAGTAATTGAATGCAGCCCACCAAAAAATTGATTCATCCTTCGTGGTTTTTACGAAGCATTAGCCACGAAGGATCTGTCGGTTGATGGTAGAATACTTTAGGTGCTTATAAGAAACGGCTGCATTCTTTGATGGATCCTTCCCCACGAACAGGATGACGTTCTTTTAGTGGCTTTTCTGCCATTTTTTTATAGCTTTTATTTTTAATGGAAGTAAGTGATTTAACGTGTTAAAAACAGTTGAATTTAATGATCCGGATTAAAAATCCGTACCAGTGCCAAGTTTTAAAGGACGTTACTAGTCCGGGTTTGTAACCCGGATGCATAAACCCACTGCATTTGCAATGCTGTAATCGTTCTCATCCGCTTGAATAGAACTCGTTCATTGCCAATTGACAAATCCTGAAACTTTGTTAAATTTGTATTTAAACAAAAATAATATCAGCTATGAAAACAATTGCAATCAAAAGTTTTAAAATTTCATTATTCCTATCAACATTATTTTTTATTACCCAATTAGCCTATGCCCAGGACTGTGGTAAATTTTATCCTTTTAATGAAGGTGCTGTAATGGAATTCACTTCCTATGATAAAAAAGACAAACCAGCGGGTCGTATGATTTACAAAGTTTCTGATGTAAAGGATACTCCTGAAGGTAAAAAAGCTACTATTGATTTCGAATTGTATGACAAAAAAGATGATAAGGTAGATTTTGGTGAAAGTGGAAGTACGGAGTTTTCTGTACAATGTAACGGAGAAAAAACCATGATAGACATGGAGTCTATGATGCTGGGAAATCCCATGCTTAGCAGCTATGAAGGAATGGAAATAAATATGGAGGGCAACCATATCATGATCCCTAATCAGCTTAATACAGGTAGTGTGTTGCCAGATGCTGATTTAAAAATAACAGTAAACACTGGGGTGATGAATATTAACATGACCTCCAGGATATTTAATCGTAAAGTAATTGGGCAAGAAAAAATCACCACCGATGCAGGTTCTTTTGAAACCTACATAATTTCTTATGATACGGAGTTTAAAATGGGTGCTACCAGAAAAAGTAGTGGTAAACAATGGATAGCCGAGAATGTGGGATTGGTAAAAGAAGAGCTGTATAATAAAAAGGGGAAGCTTACGGGTTCTACAAAGCTCACAAATTTAGAAAAATAAGATAAAGAGGGTTGGATATAAACATTCAGGTATATATTCAACCCTTTTATTGTTCATTTTTTAATGAGGAACATTATCAAATGCAATGGATTTTCGATGACCTAATAATAAAATTTCATAGCAGATAATCGCTCCACAAAGACTGAAAATAATTGGGAGGAATAGTGCTTTTCAAAATACATGGTCACCAGGTTTTTACAAAAGATAACATCACGAGATTCCGGATCAAGTGCAGGACTATTTCAGACCACTTGCTGATGACAACCTTAATAGAAATCAGCTCCTTCGATCGACAATCACTTAATTTAGGTCATTTTGAGGGTCTTAAATTCTGGGAGGAATCCATTGGCTGGTCTCGTTTGACAGGTCAATCTCCCGCACCTCACCCGGTTTCAGATCATCCAAAAGAATA
>Ga0207419_1001328_pt1 | contig 18938 bp, 14 predicted proteins | sample ElkSloMetagenome_4_FD_184723 | JGI IMG/M metagenome (GOLD analysis project Ga0207419, IMG submission 184723) | Hot spring microbial communities from Elkhorn Slough, Monterey Bay, USA - MD2A (version 2) | ecosystem: Environmental > Aquatic > Marine > Intertidal zone > Estuary: Microbial mat ...
CGAACTGGCCTCGCCGCGCCCGTTCATGCATGACGGCACCCGCGCCGGCCCCGAGGCCGCCAGCGTGCTGGGCGCCCTGCGCGTGCTGGCCCACCGCCTCGAGGACCGAGGCCCGGACGGACTGGGCGCCCTGATCATCAGCATGACGCGAAGTGTGTCGGACCTGCTGGTCGTTTATCTGCTGGCCCGCGAGGCGGGGCTGTTGACCTTCCCCAACGGCGCGGCGGTGTGTCCGTTGCCCGTGGTGCCGCTGTTCGAGACCATCGAGGACCTGGAGCACAGCCCCGACATCCTGGATGCCTTCCTGGCCCACCCCGTCACTCGCGCCAGCCTGGAGGCACAGCGCGCCGACGAGGGCGGAGAGCGGCCACGCCAGCAGGTCATGATCGGCTACAGCGACAGCGGCAAGGACGGTGGCATCGTCGCCAGCCAATGGGGGCTGCACCGGGCGCAGGCCGCCATGGTCGCGGTCGGGCGGCGCCACGGCGTGCGGCTGCGCTTTTTCCATGGCCGTGGCGGCACCATCAGCCGGGGCTCCGGCCCGACCCACCGCTTCGTGCGCGCGCAACCGCGCGGCGCCATCGACGGCGAGTTCCGGCTGACCGAACAGGGTGAGACCATCTCGCAGAAGTACGCCAACGTCGTCACCGCCGCCTACAATCTGGAACTGCTGACGGCGGGCTCGTTGAGCGCCACCTTGCGTGGCAGTCGCCCGAACGGAACGGACCCGGGCCTTGGCCCCGTCATGGACCGGCTGGCGGAGGCCAGCCGGCAGCGCTACCGCTCCCTGCTGGAGTGCGAGGGGTTCATGACGTTCTATGGGCAGGCCACGCCCATCGACGTGATCGAGTCCAGCCGCATCGGCTCCCGCCCCGCGCGCCGCACCGGCCAGCGGACGTTGCAGGACCTGCGCGCCATTCCCTGGGTGTTCGCCTGGAGCCAGTCGCGATTCCTTGTGTCGGCCTGGTTCGGCGTCGGCACCGCGCTGGAGACCTTGCGGCAGGAGGATCCCGACGGGTTCGACCGCCTGGCCGCCTGCAAGCGCGCCGCCGACTGGCCGCCCCTGCACTACCTGATCAGCAACGCCGGCACCGGCTGGGCCACGGCCGATCCCGCCGTCATGACCCGCTACGCCAGTCTGGTCGAGGATACGACCGTGCGCGAGCGCGTGCTGGGTCTGATCCTGGAGGAATACGAGCGCACCCGGATCGGCCTGGAGACGATCTACCAGGGGCCGCTGTCGGAAACACGCCCGCGCGTGCACCGGGTGCTCAGCCTTCGGTCGCCGGCACTGGCGCCGATCCACGACCGGCAGGTTCAACTGCTAGCCGAATGGCGCCGGTTGCGCGCCGAGGACCGCGAACAGGACGCCGAACGGTGGCTGCCGTCCCTGCTGCAGACGGTCAACGCCATCGCCGCCGGCCTGGGCGCGACGGGATAGGGCGGGTGTCCCCCTCCCGCCTAGCCTATCATATTCACACTTGTTTCCGCCGAAGCGGTGGCTCTTCGCTCGCGCGGCGTGTGACTCGTCATTGCGAACCCTCGTCGCAAGACGAGGGTGAAGCAATCCAGAGCGTAAAACGCAAGTACACGCTCTGGATTGCCCCAGTTTTGGTTTTTGGGCTGCGCTCCTCGCAATGACGAAAAAGAGTAATGATGTGTGAATCAGCCGTCGTAGGGTGCGTCTGGAGGCGGCGACGCCGCCGACGACGCACCAAGTGGCCGCGAAGGTCGCGAGGCGGTGCGTCGCCCGCCGCGTTCGCGGCGGTCAGACGCACCCTACGGGCTGGGTGCGACGGGATAGGGCGCTCCGCTTTCGGCGGTCCCCCTATCCCCGGTGCCCGGCCGCCCTCAGTCGAACAGGCTGGAGACCGACCGTTCGTCACTGATGCGCTCGATGGCCTGGGCGATCAAGGGCGCGATGGTCAACTGGCGGACGTTCTTGGCCAGACGCATGGCCTCGGTCGCCTGGATACTGTCGGTGATGACCAGGCTGTCCAGCGGCGACGACGTCACCCGGGCGACCGCGCCCCCCGACAGCACGCCGTGGCTGACATAGGCGCTGACGGCCGTGGCACCGGCCTCCTTCAGGGCCACCGCCGCGTTGCACAGGGTGCCGGCGGAGTCGACGATATCGTCGACCAGGATGCAGGAGCGCCCCTTGACGTCGCCGATGATGTTCATCACCGCCGACACGCCGGCGCGTTCCCGGCGCTTGTCGATGATGGCCAGGTCGGCCTCGATGCGGCTGGCCAGACCGCGCGCGCGCACCACGCCGCCCACGTCGGGCGAGATGATCATGGGTCGCTCACCCGGGTAGCGCTCCATGATGTCCTTGGAAAACACCGGCGCACAGAACAGGTTGTCCAGTGGGATATCGAAAAAGCCCTGAATCTGGCCCGAGTGCAGGTCCAGCGTGACCACGCGGTTGGCGCCGGCCACGGCGATCACGTTGGCCACCAGCTTGGCGGTAATCGGCGTGCGCGGCGAGGTCTTGCGGTCTTGCCGGGCGTAGCCGAAATACGGGATCACCGCCGTGATGCGGCGCGCCGAACTGCGGCGCAATGCATCCAGCGTGACCAGAAGCTCCATCAGATTGTCGTTCGCCGGATACGACGTCGGCTGGATGACGAAACAATCCTCGCCGCGCACGTTCTGATGGATTTCGACAAAGACCTCCATGTCCGAAAACCGGCGCACGGAGGCATCGGTCAGTTCGATGTTCAGATAGGCGGCGATGGCTTCGGCAAGCGGACGGTTGCCGTTGCAGGCCACGAGTTTCATGGGCCAGGGTCCCCGGAGGCGATGAGCAGGATCGGCGGCGCGCGCCCTGCCGGACCCGCTGGCGCGGACGATGGCCCGAGGACGGCAACCCCAAGAGAAGCCTTGGCGACGGAGAGCCAGCCCCCTCCGTCGCCGCGCGCGGCGGACTATATCAACCGCTCCGCCACCCGACAATACGGCTTTCACCAAGCTGTCATGACAGCCGTTGTCGCACGGACGGCGCGCCGGGGCATCAGGACCCTGGCGGCACGACGATCCCCTTGCGCACCAGGATCTCGCCCACGCCCATGACCGCCCCCTCGGCGATCAGGGCCGCCACGTCGCCCCAAGGGCCGTCCAGGCTGCCGACCGGGATGGCGTTTTCCTGCGTCATGCGTCCCAGCAGGTCGCCGTCGCCATCCTTCAGTTCCCAGACGATGGTGACCTGCTCCTGCGAGACCGACTCCAGCGGCAGCAGGTCGACCGCGCCGCGCACGCTCAGGCGGTCGGGGGACGGGGTGTCCTGGATGGTCACGCCGTTCTGTTCGAAGATGCGGGTCAAGGCGCGTTCCAGCGCCTCCTTGCCGTCGCCCGGCGCCCGCGTCACCTCCGGCGGCGCCATGACCAGATCGGCGGCCGAGCGCGCCGGCTCGCCTGCCCGGCGTTTCGGCGTTTCCGCCGCCGGGGCACTGGTGGCATCGTCCTCGGCCGCCTCGGTGTCGGCCGGCTCGGTGTCAGCCTTTGGGGCCGCCCCCGGCGGCGGTACCGCCGCCAGGGCCTCGTCCACTCCGCCCGGTTCGTCCGCCAGCCCCGAGCCCGGCCCGATCATGCCGACGACGGACGCCCGGCTCTCGCTGGCCACCAGGGCCGCCACCCGTTGGTCCCGCGCGGTCCACAGGCCGTTTGACACGGTCACGTGGCGGGTCGTCTCGTCGAGCACCGTGCCATCCGAGGCCAGCAGGCTCCAGCGCACGTCGAGCCCAATGCGGCCGCCCTCCGGCTCGTTGCCGACCAGCCACCCGAGCAGCACCAGCCCCGGCGCGTCCGCCGCCGCGCTGTTGACCACGGTCGCCGGGATCTCCCAGGTCCGCAGGCGGTCGGCCATCTCCACCGCCATCGCGCGGTTCAACGGCGGCGGCGCGCCGACCACCGGCGGCACGGCCACCCCGATGCCGGATCGCAAGCTGACCAGCGGGTTGTCGTCGGGGGCATAGGCGTGGTGCCGAAAGGGCTGCGGAAGGCCACAGGCCGCCAGGACGATCAGCGCCGCGACCACCAGCGCGCCGCGCAGCCCGACCAGGGATGACCTCGGCATCGTGGCTCCCTCACCGCTCCAGGGCAATGGCCGACAATTGGCGCCCATAGTCCTCCTCGCCGCGCAGGGTTGCCCGGCGATGACTAAAGAACCGCGCCTCCTCCCGACAGGTGTCGCACGGCGTGGGCATGATCTCGCGCACCCCCGCGCGGGACAGCTGTTTGGCCACGAACCCGGGCAGGTCGAACAGAAAGTGTCCCTCCCGGCGGGCGTCGGCGAAGAAGGCGGCGTTGGTTTCGTCCTGTTCCAGGAACGGGGCGGGGAACTCCGGTCCCACCTCGTAGGAGCGCTGGCCGATGCACGGACCGATGCCGACGATGATCCTGTCGGGCTTGGCGCCGAGCTCCGTCATGGTGGCCACGGTGTTGGCCAGAACGCCGTTCAGCGCCCCGCGCCACCCGGCGTGCACGGCCGCCACCACGCCCGCCTTGCCGTCGGCCATCAGCACCGGCGCGCAGTCCGCCGTCAGCACGCCGAGCACCAGGCGCGGGCGCGTCGTCACAATGGCGTCGGCCACCGGCATGGCATCTCGCGGCCATGGCTTGTCCGTGACCACGACGTCGGTGGTGTGCTGCTGGCTGACCGTGACCAGCGCCTCCGGCGGCATCTCCATCCGCTCGACCGACTTCTGTCGGTTCTTGGCCACGTTGGCCGGATCGTCGCTGGACGAATACCCGCAATTGTTGCTCTCGTACAGCCCCTCGGAAATGCCGCCGTCCCGCGTGCAAAAGGCGTGGCGGACCCGGCTCAAGGCATTCAACGCGGATACGGTAATCATGGAGTCACGTCCCTTCGAAACCGGGTGGCGAGGCCAACCCAGGCGCGGTCACGGCAAAGACCCTAAACAAGGTGCCCATTTCCCCGGGATCGATCAAGCGACGAACTCCGGAGCGGACCGCCTCGGCCTGATTTTCGTTGGCATGGCGACACAACTGAGCGGCCCGCATTTCCGCGCCCAATGCCCGAAGCCAAGAACCTTGATCTACCGGGCCATGCGACAAGACCCCAGCAGACTCGGCTGATTCAGCCAATGCCTGAAAATCCACATGGGCCGTCAGGTCCACGGTGCCAAGACCCTGAAGGACAGGATGTTGCGCATGACGTCGCACCGCCTGCAGTGTGTCGCCGCCCGCCGAGACCGCGTGGCCGTAGTCGATGAACACGGCGGCACCGCCCCGGGCCGCCACCCGGCGGGCCACGGCGGCCACGACATCGCGGGCCGCCGGGCACACCTCGGCGATGGCGCCGTCCGGCGCCCGCGCCCGCACACGCGGGTCCAGGTCGTCGGCCGCGACCGGCTCGCCGGTCACGAAGCGAAAGGCGCCGTCCGCGTCCACGTCGACCCGGCGCAGATGCCACGCCGCGCCGACCCGCACGTACTGGCGCACCGGCAGCGCATCCAGGAACTCGTTGGCGATCAGCAGAAGGGGTCGGTCGGGCAGGGTCTCCAGACCGTCGTGCCACGCCGTCACGGCGTCGCCCAGGGTGGCGCACTGGACCTCGCGCAGGGCCGGGCTGGTCTCCACCAGGTGCACCTCAAGCGCCTCGCGGAACGCCGGCACCGGGGCCAGCGCCCGCAGGGCATCGGCCATCAGGGTGCCGCGCCCGGGGCCGCACTCGACCAGCGAGACCGGCTTGGGCATTCCCAGAAGCTGCCAGACCACGGCCGTCCACAGGCCGACGACCTCGCCGAACACCTGGCTGATCTCGGGGGCCGTAATGAAGTCGCCGGCGGCGCCAATGGCTGTGCCGCGCGCGTAGTACGCGGCGTTGGCCTCGGCCATGACGTCTTCCACCGGAAGGGGTCCCTCGGCCGCGATGCGCGCTCGCAGCCGGTCCTCGACGGGCGTGCTCATGCGGGCGCGCCGGGCCGCCACGCCGGCGGCCGGTACCAGGCCCAGGCCAGGAACGCCAGACCGGCCAGGATCATGGGCAGCGACAGGATCTGGCCCATGGTGATGACCCCGAACAGATAGCCGAGCTGCGGATCGGGTTCGCGGAAATACTCGACCACGAAGCGGGCCAGACCGTACCCGGTCATGAAGACCCCGATCAGCGCCCCGCGCCGCGCCCGCACCGCCGCGACACGGAACAGGATCATGGTCACCGCGAACAGGACCAACCCTTCCAGCGCCGCCTCGTAGAGCTGGCTGGGGTGGCGCGGCTGGGCGTCGGCGGTTGGAAACACCATGGCCCACGGCACGTCGGGCGCCGGGCGGCCGTACAGCTCGCCGTTGATGAAGTTGGCGATGCGGCCGAAGAACAAGCCGATGGGCGCGATGCACGCCAGCAGGTCGCCCATGGCCAGCGGAGGAATGCCCTTGCGGCGACAGAAGATCAGCAAGGCGATGACCACGCCCAGGAATCCGCCGTGGAAGGCCATGCCGCCCTGCCAGACCATGGCGATCTCGGCCGGGTGGTCGAGGTAATACGGCAGGTTGTAGAACAAAACGTAGCCCAGCCGTCCGCCCAGCACCACGCCCAGCGTGGCCCAGACGAGAAAATCGTCCGCTTGCTCGGCCGTCAGCACCGCCGGCGGCGTGCGCCCCAGGCGCCGCAGCATCCACCAGCCCAGCACCAGCCCGCCGATGTACGCCAGCGCGTACCACCGGATGACCAGCGGGCCGATCTCAAAGGCCACCGGGTCGATGGCCGGAAACGGCACGGCGGCCAGGGTCGGAGCGGCGGCAAGCAGGTCCACGGTGTCACGCCTTCAGTTTGTAGCCCGACTTCAGCATGGCGTACCCGGCCGCCAGCAGCACCACGTTGGCCCCCAGCACCACCGGCAGGCCGGCCGTGGCCAGGGCGTCCTCGTGGCCGATGAAGCCGTAGCGAAATCCGTCGATCATGTAGAAGAACGGATTGATGTGGGCAAAGAGCTGGAAATTTTCCGGCAGGCGATCGATCGAATAGAACGTTCCGGACAGGAATGACAAGGGCGTGATGATGAAATTCGTCACCGCCGCCATGTGGTCGAACTTGTCGGCCCAGATGCCGGCGATGATGCCCAGCAGCGACAGCATCAGCGACGCCCCGAAGGCATGAAACAGAATAAAGCCGACGTTGTGGATGTGGATGGGCACGAACACGGCAATCGCCGCCAGCACCGCCACACCCACCACCAGGCCCCGCGAAACTCCGGCCAGGGCATACGCCGTCAGGATTTCCACGCTGGACAGCGGCGGCATCAGCACGTCGACGATGTTGCCCTGAACCTTGGAGATGATCACCGACGACGACGTGTTGGCGAAGGCGTTCTGCACCATGGCCATCATCACCAGACCGGGGGCGAGGAATTCCATGAACGACACGCCGGGCACGTGCGGCGTCACGTCCCGACCCAGGGCCAGCACAAAAATGGCCAGGAAGATCAGGGTGGTGACGATCGGCGCCATGACGGTCTGCATGTAGACCTTCAGGAACCGCCGCACCTCCTTGAGGTACAGTTCCCAGGCGCCGCGCCAGTTGACCGCGCCAATGGCGCGCGGCTGCGGCGCGGTGAAATGGGTGGCTCTGGCGCCGTCGTCCCGCACGGCATCCTCCTCATATCGGTGGCAGTGGTGTTTAGGCCGGGTTGGCGCGCCCGGCAAGGGATGTTGCGGTGGCGGACCGTATCCGCCCGCGCGGAGGCGGCTCGCCATCGGGCGGGCGCCGCCTGCTATTTGGACCGCACCCGCCGCCGGGACAAGGCCGCGCCGTCACGGCGCCGGCGCGGGGTCCGGACCCACGGCGCCGTCGGGCCCGAGGTATTCCTGGTGCAGGTCCACGGTGGAGCACGTGCCGACATCGTCGACATGGGCCAGCAGCCACGCCTCCGCCGCCGCGCGGCCTCGGTCACGCAGATCGCACAGGAAATCCCAGTCGGTGCGGTACTTGCTGGCCACTGTCAGGTCGCACATCAGTTGGTCGGCCCGGACGGCGTGGAACCGCACCCGCCGCAGCTTGCCCTTGTGCTCCTCGTTCAGCCAGTCCTCGTCGATCAGTTTCTGCACGAAGGCGATGGCCCGCATTTCCCCCAACAGGGGGCTGTTGAAGCTGATCTCGTTGACGCGGTCCATGATGTCGGGGGCGCTCTTGGGTACCGTGTGACGCTCGATCGGGTTGATGTTGACGATCAGCACGTCGTCGGTGCCGGTGTGATAGAAGAATGGGAACAAAGACGGGTTGCCCATGTAGCCGCCGTCCCAGAAAGCCTCGCCGTCGATCTCCACCGCCTTGAACAGGAACGGCAGGCAGGCCGAGGCCATCACCACGTCGGTTGAGATCTCCGGCGCCGTGAACACCCGCACGCGGCCGGTGCGCACGTTGGTCGCGCTGATGAACAGGCGCGTGCAGCGGCAGTCCCGCAGCGTGTCGAAATCCACGGTCTTTTCCAGCACCTTACGCAACGGGTTGAAGTCGAACGGGTTGAGGACATAGGGCGAGACCATGCGAGTGGCCGCGTCGAACAGGGTGAACAGGGGCGAGCGGTCCATGCCCCAGGCCTTGGCCCAGCCGTCCCACGGCGTCGTCCGCACCGGCGAGAACCATTGTCCGGCCTCGCTGACGTGCGACCAGAACTCGTGCAGCGCGGTGCGCGCGCCGTCAGGGCCGCCGGTCATCTTGCCGTAGGCATAGACCACGGCATTCATCGACCCGGCGCTGGTCCCGGACAGGCCGTCGATCGCCAGGCGGCCGTCCTCCAGCAGCTTGTCCAGAACCCCCCAGGTGTACGCGCCGTGGGACCCGCCACCCTGCAGGGCGACATTGAGCGGCTTTGTGTTCGGGCTTTGGTCCATCATGGGCTGCTGTCCTTCCAGGGCCGCCCGTGGGGCGGCGTGGCCGTCCGCGTGTGACAGTGGGATGACGCCGCGCCGGCCCATCCCCACATCCCAGAATGACATGGGCTCGCGGAAGGCCCAGGGGGAGGAGTGCGTGCCATGACCGAAGACAAAACCACTACCGCCCGCAATGTCCTCGGCGGCCAGCTTGCGCGGTGTTCCCTGCGACCCTTGACGGGGTTCTACCGGGACGGATGCTGCAACACGGGGGATGATGATCCGGGATCCCACACGGTGTGTGCCGTCATGACCCTGGAGTTCCTGGAATTCAGCCGGCGATCCGGCAACGACCTGCTGACGCCCCGGCCCGAGTACGGCTTTCCCGGGCTTCAGCCCGGCAATCGCTGGTGCGTGTGCGCGTCGCGCTGGCTGGACGCGTTCGAAATCGGCATGGCCCCGCCGGTGGTGCTGGAGGCCACGCACGAACGCGCGCTGGAGGTCGTCACCCTGGAGGAACTGAAGGCCTACGCGGCGCCGGGGCAGGGATCGCGCCTTTAGGGGGGCCGGGTGCCGGTCGCATGATCCAACGGGCAAACCCAGCCGGAGAGCGCGAAGGCCATCGCGCTCCGGCACCACATCCCGGGAGACGATCCCGTTAGCCGCGCTGGCGTTGTCGGACGAAGGTTTCGAGGCCCTTTCTCTGGCCTTCGCCGACGTCCAGGCGTATGTGCGTGTGGGTCGCGGTTTCCGACACGACAATGGCCTCTACCGTCCCCAGGTCCGGGACCTGCAATGTAAGCCTCTGACCGCGATCCACCCCCAGCGGCCGATCCAGGACTCCGACGCCGCTGAGGGACACATCCTGCAGCAGCGTGGAGTGCTGCGCCCCGCCACCCACGTCGATCGTGCACGCGACGTTGATGGTCCGCAGGGCGTGGATCTCGCGTTCCTCTTCGCTGCCCGAACGGACGATCCGTTCCAGATCTTGCAGCATCCGCGCGATCTGCTCGCCGACTTGAGTCGCCGCCTGCTTGACGTCGCGGGCGTAGCCACCGGTCGTTTCGGTGCTGTTGGAGACATCCTCGATGTTGCGCGACGCATCCTGGGTGCTCTGCGCGGCCTGCTGGGCGTTCTGGCTGATCTCGCCGGTGGCGGCGGATTGCTCCTCCACCGCGGCCGAGACGCTGGAGGTGACTTCGTTGATTTCGCCGATCACCCGCACGATGCTTTCGATGGCCTCGACCGCGTCCTTGGTCGAGGTCTGGATGGTGCTGATCTGTCCGGCGATGTCCTCTGTCGCTTTTGCGGTCTGGTTGGCGAGCGTCTTGACCTCGTTGGCGACCACGGCGAAGCCCTTGCCGGCCTCGCCGGCGCGCGCGGCCTCGATTGTCGCGTTCAAGGCCAAAAGGTTCGTCTGCTTGGCGATATCGCTGATGAGGTTGACCACCTCGCCGACCTGGTTGGCGGCGGACGCGAGGCCCTGGATCCGTTCGTTGGTCATCTCGGCCTGATTGGAGGCCCGACGGGCAATGTCGCTGGCACCGCTGACCTGCCGACTGATCTCGGCAATGGAACTGGCCATTTCCTCGGCGGCCGCCGCCACGGCATCGACGCTGGACGACGACTCGCGCGACGCATTCGCGGCGGCCGTCGCGCCACCCTCGGAGATGGTCACCGCCTCCGCCATCTTGACGGCCGCGTCCAGCATCCGCTTGGCCTGTTGCTGCACCTCGGCGATGGACCCCCGGACCTGTTCGTCCAGGGCGTTCGTCAGGGCGAACATTTCCGTTTTAACCCGCCGCGCGTTGCGGCGATGCTCGGCTTCCTGCTCGGCCTGCATCCGGTTCAGGCTGATGCCATTGTCCTTGAAGACCTGCACGGCCTTCGACATCTCGCCGACCTCATCCTTATGGTCCTGGGCCGGGATCTGCACCGCGAAGTCCTTGTGCGCCAGCCGTTCCATGGCGGCTGTCATGGCACGGATCGGCTGGGCGATTCCCCTGCTGAGGATCCAGGCCGCCGCAACGCCGATCAGAATGGCAACCACCGAGAGGGAAATGGTGATGACGACGGTCTGGGAAATGATCGCCACGGCTTGCGGGCCGAGAGTGTCGCGAACCCGCTTGGTATCCGTGATGAACCGGACGATCTGATCCGCGACGGTTGGCCCCACAACATCAAGGACTCCGCCAACAATCTCATCGCGCCTGTGGATCACGTCGGCGACGGCATCGAAGGCCTCCTGGTAGTCCTGCTTGCGCGCGACGGCTTCCTCTGTCGTACGCCGCAACACAGGGTCCTGCAGCACGCCCAACAGGGCGGGCGCGGCTTCATCGTATGCCGTGAGGGCTTCGAACGTTCGGGTCTCTTCGGTGCGGTCGGCGTTGCCAAGGAACTTGCTGGAATGGATGCGAGCCTGAAGCAGCTCTCGAAGCATCAATCCGGCCCGATAAGCCGCTTCTGAATTGTTGTCCTGATCAGACTCCCGCATGACGGACGTCAGGGCGTTTTCGAGTTCCGGGCCAACGGCGAGGAACACCTGTGTCAGGTCTGCGCGTCGACGCTCAAGGTCGATGACGTTGGTGAAGGCCGACAGGTACTGGCCGGCGAGGTCGTTCATGTCCCTCAGGCGCGCCTCGGCATCCGGATCGTCAGCCTCTTCCAAGGCGGTGACGATATGCTCGCGCGAGGCCTCCATCTGTTCAAGGGCCGACTCGGCAACGGCTGGGTCGTTGTCAATGAGGTAGTTTTTGACATTCAGTCGGGCCTGCAAGAACTCAGCCTGAAGCTCGCTGATGGTGTGCGCGGCCTTGGCCGCATCGCGGTACTGATTGAACATGTCCTGCACGGTCAGGAACTGAAGAGTCGAGAGACCCCCTACAGCCACAAGCAAAAACAATACGACCCCGAAACCACCGTACAGCTTCGAACCGATGCGAATCGATTTGAACATGATCAAAGTCTCCGTGCCGCCTGCCCCAAAATCACAAAGGACGAATGCCATCTTCGCTTCAGTGTCTTCGTGGTTTGCCCCCTCCACGAACTGCAGCCAGACACACAGTGTCTACCTTGAAGCGCTCCTTGGCAACCGAAGCAAGGGGGTGTCCACCAACGCCGCAACCGGTGGACGGTGGCGTTCGGGGCCCTGTCCAAGGCCGCAACCCGGATGCGTCACTGGACTGTGACTCGGGACCCCGAATGCCCCCGGATCGGCGCCACCTTGCCCCCTAGGCGGGCAACGCACCGCCACGCGGCTGGCGCACATGGTGCGTTGCGCCCCGGTCGTTTCCACGGGACACGACACGGGTTCAGGAAAAGGCGAGCATTGCATGGCACGCCGGCCGGGGCGCGAACACACCCTACGGTTCATGAAGACCTGCACGGCGCCGGGATGACCTGCGGCCCAAAGCCCCCGCCCACGACACCTGTCCGGACCGGTATTTGCCGCGCCCCTGCCCTGATATCCTGGCAACGCCGCAACGTCTTCGTCGTGGTATCCTGGCGGTGTTGTCTTCACGGGACCGCAGGCTATTCGGGAGCGCGGCAAACCTCAGACGGTGTGGCTGGAGTGGACAGAGTGAGGACCCGACCCGAAGACTCAAGCGGCCCCGCCGCCGCCAGCCGAACGTCGATCCCGTGGACATCCGGTGGACACCTGTCGGACACGGGAGGGCATCATGACCCGTATGATATATGCACTCGCGGCGCTGCTGATGGTCGTGGCGGTGCCGTCTTCGGTATTGGCACAGAAAGGACTCGGCGACACGCAGGGTGTTGCGCGCCAAGGCCTTGCCCTGCCCGTCATCGACCTGTCCGGCGTCGTCGGAGAGGTCGTGACAGAACGGTGCGCCATGACCTCCGGACGGGCGGCCATCGGCGCCCACATGATCCTGCAAACAGCGGACAACACCCCCCTGAACGTGCATCTGGGACCCGTGGCCGCATTGCCGGACCTGCTCGACGCCCTGCGGCCCGGCGAGTCGGTCGCCGTCACGGCCTTCAGGACAGAGGCCATGCCGGGCGATGCCTACGTGGCCCGAACGGTCACTGTCGGGGACATGCACTTCGCGCTGCGCGATGACACCCTGCGGCCCAACTGGCAGATTGGCCCGGCGAGCCGGGGCGGCCAGGGCCGGGGCCAGGGCACGGGCATGGGCCGAGGCGACCCCGGACGAGGCGGTGCCGGAGCCGGCATGGGCGGCCGCGGACGCTGCTGGTGGTGAGTGAACCTGTCGACGGGAGGCGTGCTTTCGGCAGCTTCATGAGCCGACAGCGCGCGCCCTATTGGCCCGCCCGACGCTGCGCCAGCATCAGCAGCGCCCGCGTCTGCGCCTTGACCTCGGCCGCCACGGTCTTGTCCAGCTTGCCGGTCCAGGCCGAGGGAATGGCCGACGCGCCGTAGGTCGCCCCGGCGAGCATACCGGCGATGCCGCCGGTGGTGTCGGCGTCGCCGCCCTGGTTGACGGTCTGTGTCACGCAGGACCGGAAGCCGTCGGTCGAGAAATAGAAGTGCAGCACCGTCTGCATGGTATCGACGATGTAGGCCGAGCTGTGCCCGCGATAGGGTGTGAACTTGAACTTCGGGTGCGCCTCGATCAGGCGTGTGGCCTCGGCGCGCACGCCGCTCACGCCCTCGCCCCGCAACGCCCGGTGCACCATGCGCACCAGCGCCACGCAGGCGGCGTCCGAACGCGCCTGATTGTGCGTGATTTGCGCCTGCCCCAGGGTCCAGGCCTCGACGTCCTCCGCCGGTGCGCCAAACGACATCACCGCCAGCGGCGCCAGCCGCATCGCGGCCCCGTTGCCGCCGTCGCCCTCGTTGTAGGGACCGACCAGGGTGCCCTGGGTGATGTAGCGGCGCAAGCCGCGCCGGACCGTGTTGCCACAGTCGACGGGCTTGCTCTTCAGCCAGCCGACGAAGGACTCGGCGATCGCATGGGGATCGTAGCCGCCCGACGTGATCAGCGCCCGCCCCATGGCCAGGGCCATGCCGGTGTCGTCCGTCACCTGCCCCGGCTTCAGGTTCAGCCAGCCGCCGCCGATCATACGGCTGTGGACACCGTACTTCGCCTCGATCTCGCGCCGGGTCATGAACTCGACCGTGGCCCCCAGGGCATCCCCGACCGCCAGTCCGAGGTAGGCGCCAAGCGCCCGGTCCTCCAGCGCGGCCGAGTCTTCAAACGGATCCACGGCCCTCATAACGTCGCCATCTCCACGTCGTAGTCGCCGCCGATCACCAGGTATTCCGCCTCGCCCTTGAGCGGGTGGCGCGGCAGCAGCTTGTCAAAGAACAGAATCTTGGTCACCGGGACCTGCACGGTCAGAATCTTGTCGCCGAAGCAGTCGGCGATCTCTCGTTCGCCCGTGAACGAGGTCAGGCTGTTGAACCGGACCAGCGCCTCGCGCTTGCCGCGCCGCTCCAGGACCTGATCCTCCCCCATGGCGTTCACGCCCCGATACAATGTGATGTGCTGGCGTCCGTTAAGCACGAAGCGGGCCAGCATCCACTGGCAGAAGGTGAACACCAGATCGAGCTGGCAGTGGATCGAGTTGCCGTGGAAGCGGCTGCTCATCTTTTGCTCGACATAGCGGACCCAGGCCGGACACGGGATGTGCGTGATCGGCTCGCCGTGCCATGTGGGCAGCAGGCCGAAGCGGCTTTCCACCCAGCCCTTCAGCACCGCGCCCTCGGGCGAGGCGCTGTCGAACACCCACCCCTTCAGCAGCCGCAGATAGCTGGAGCGGAACCGGCGCGTGCCGTCGTCCGGCCGTTTGCGGCCGGGCTTGTCCAGCGGATCGCGCTGTTCCGCCTCCAGGCAGAACGTGGCCGCCATGTACGCGTGGAAGGCCGTGACGGCATCAGCCATGTCTTCCGCCTCACCCAGCATCTCGAACAAAGCCCCGCAGGTCGCCCGCACATGCGGCAGGTCCAGCGCGATGGGCCGTGCGTTGAACAGCGGACTGGCCAGGACCGCAGTGGGCAGGCCCACCATGTTGCTGCTGTGCCCCAGGGGCCGGCGCACGACCGGCTCCTCATCCACGGGCGGACGCGGCTGGTGCCGGGCTTCGCCCACCCTGGCGGATGAAGGCGCCGTGATCGCCCCGCTGCTCATGGTCCTTCCCCCTCGCAAACCCCATGCCGAGTCGGGTCTTTATCGGACAGCGGCGGGCAACCGTCAAATTTCCTGAACACGCGGCGGAACTCGCATCGGACACGAAACGACAAAAGGGCCGGGCCTGTGTCGATCCCGACATGGGGTGTGGGTGCTTTGTCGCCTTCCGAACAGGGCGGATCGGTGCCCCCGAACCCCCACGACAGGCCCGCAATGCCTTGTTTCTACGCGATTTTATTGGTCTGACGCGAGCCGCGCTCCGGGTTGGCACGGACCTTGCCCATGAGGGACCCAGGCACCGGACCGGCCGTTCCTCCCTCGGTCCCCGACCTTTGCAACTGGAGAGACACTCATGGAGAAGAAACTGCGTCAGATCGCCTTCTACGGCAAAGGCGGCATCGGCAAGTCCACCACCTCCCAGAACACCCTCGCGGCCCTGGTCGAACTCGGCCAGAAGATCCTGATCGTCGGCTGCGACCCGAAGGCTGACTCCACGCGCCTGATCCTCAACACCAAGCTGCAGGACACCGTGCTGCACCTGGCCGCAGAGGCCGGCTCGGTCGAGGACCTGGAGATCGAGGACGTGGTCAAGATCGGCTACAAGGACATCAAGTGCACGGAATCCGGCGGCCCCGAGCCCGGCGTCGGCTGCGCCGGCCGTGGCGTCATCACCGCCATCAACTTCCTTGAGGAAAACGGCGCCTACGACGACGTGGACTATGTGTCCTACGACGTGCTGGGTGACGTGGTGTGCGGCGGCTTCGCCATGCCGATCCGCGAGAACAAGGCCCAGGAAATCTACATCGTCATGTCCGGCGAGATGATGGCGCTGTACGCCGCCAACAACATCGCCAAGGGCATTCTGAAGTACGCCCACTCCGGCGGCGTGCGCCTGGGCGGCCTGATCTGTAACGAGCGCAAGACCGACAAGGAACTGGAGCTGTCCGAGGCCCTGGCCGCCAAGCTGGGCACCAAGCTGATCCACTTCGTGCCGCGCGACAACATCGTGCAGCACGCCGAGCTGCGCCGCCAGACGGTCATCCAGTACGCGCCGGACTCCAACCAGGCCAACGAATACCGCGAGCTGGCCCGGAAGATTCACGAGAACTCGGGCAAGGGTGTGATCCCCACCCCGGTCAGCATGGACGAGCTTGAGGAAATGCTCATCGAGTTCGGCATCATGAAGTCCGAGGACCAGCAGATCGCCGAACTGGAGGCCAAGGAAAAGGCCATGGCGTAACCGGGCGGCCTCCGCTCCCGCGTTCCCCCGGCGTCCCGGAGGGGTCGTCCGTTTCAGTCCGGCCCCTCCCACCGACTGTCCGTTCCCATTTCGTCTTCACTGGAGGACACCATGACCCCTCTGGACACTCCGGGCGGCTCCGTTTCCGGCGAGGATCTGATCGCCGAAGTCCTGTCCGCCTATCCCGACAAGTTCGCCAAGCGCCGTTCCAAGCACCTCGCCGTGGCCCGCACGCCCGAGGGCGAGGAGAGCCCGAGCTGCGGCGTGAAATCCAACGTCAAGTCCATCCCCGGCGTCATGACCATTCGCGGCTGCGCCTATGCCGGCTCGAAGGGCGTGGTGTGGGGTCCGATCAAGGACATGGTGCACATCTCGCACGGTCCGGTGGGCTGCGGCCATTACTCCTGGTCCCAGCGCCGCAACTACTACACCGGCACCACCGGCGTTGACCGCTTCGTCACCATGCAGATCACCTCCGACTTCCAGGAGCGGGATATCGTCTTCGGCGGTGACAAGAAGCTGGGCATCATGATCGACGAGATCGAGAGCCTGTTCCCGCTGAACAAGGGTGTCACGATCCAGTCGGAATGCCCGATCGGCCTGATCGGTGACGACATCGAGGGCGTGGCCAAGAAGAAGGCCAAGGACATCGGCAAGACCATCGTGCCGGTGCGCTGCGAGGGCTTCCGGGGCGTGTCGCAGTCGCTGGGCCACCACATCGCCAACGACACCATCCGCGATTGGGTGCTGAAGGACAACGCCAACACCGAGGGCGGCACCGACTACGACGTCAACGTCATCGGCGACTACAACATCGGTGGCGACGCCTGGGCCTCCCGCCGTCTGCTGGAGGAGATGGGCCTGCGCGTGGTGGCCGTGTGGTCGGGCGACTGCACCCTGTCGGAAATCGAACACGCGCCGAAGGCCAAGCTGAACCTGATCCACTGCTACCGGTCGATGAACTACATTTGCCGCCACATGGAAGAGACCTACGGCGTGCCCTGGATGGAGTTCAACTTCTTCGGCCCGACCCAGATCGCCAAGTCGCTGCGGGCCATCGCCGCCCAGTTCGACGAGACGATCCAGAAGAAGGCCGAGGAGGTCATCGCCAAGTACGAGCCGATGATGGACGCGGTGCTGGCCAAGTACAAGCCGCGCCTGGAAGGCAAGAAGGTGATGTTGTATGTCGGCGGCCTGCGGCCCCGGCACGTGGCCACCGCCTACGACGACCTGGGCATGGAGATCATCGCCACCGGCTATGAATTCGCCCACGGCGACGACTACAAGCGCACCAGCCCGTACGTCAAAGAGGGCACACTGATCTACGACGACGTGACCGGTTACGAGCTGGACCACTTCATCCAGAAGCTGCGCCCCGACCTGGTCGGCTCCGGCATCAAGGAAAAGTACGCCATCCAGAAGATGGGCGTGCCGTTCCGCCAGATGCACTCGTGGGACTACTCCGGCCCCTATCACGGCTATGACGGCTTCGTGGTGTTCGCCCGCGACATGGACATGGCCGTCAACAGCCCGGTCTGGGGCCTGACCAAGGCCCCCTGGAAGGCCGCTTCCTGATCCCTCTCGCGTGGAGACATCCGACAATGCCACAGAACGCTGATCGCGTGCTCGATCACGCCACGCTGTTCCGGGAGCCGGAATACGAGGCCATGTTTGAGGCCAAGCGGGACGCCTTCGAGTGCCCGCACCCGTCCGACAAGGTCCAGGAGATCGCCGACTGGACCAAGGGCTGGGACTACCGCGAAAAGAACTTCTCCCGCGAGGTCCTGACCATCAACCCGGCCAAGGCCTGCCAGCCGCTGGGCGCCGTGTTCGCCGCCGCCGGGTTCGACCAGTGCCTGTCGATGGTGCACGGCTCGCAGGGGTGCGTGGCCTACTACCGCTCGCACCTGGCGCGCCACTTCAAGGAGCCGTCGGCGGCGGTCTCCACCTCGATGACCGAGGACGCCGCCGTGTTCGGTGGCCTGCAGAACCTGGTGGACGGGCTGGCCAACGCCTCGGCGCTGTACGATCCGAAAATCATCGCCGTCTCGACCACCTGCATGGCCGAGGTCATCGGCGACGACCTCAACTCGTTCATCATCCAGGCCAAGGAAAAGAACGACTTCAGTAAGGAGTTCCCGGTTCCGTTCGCGCATACCCCGGCCTTCGTCGGCAGCCACGTCAACGGCTACGACGTCATGGTCAAGAGCATCGTCTCCTACTTCTGGGACAAGGAAGAGGGTGATCCGACTCCGGGCGAGGCCATCAACATCGTCCCCGGCTTCGACGGCTACGCGGTCGCCAACAACCGCGAGATCAAGCGCATGATGGACCTCATGGGGGTCGAGATGACGATGATCTCGGACGTCTCGGAGGTCTTCGACACGCCAACGGACGGCACCTACCGCATGTACGCCGGCGGCACGACCATCGACGAGATCAAGGCCGCCCGCAACGCCAAGGCGACCCTGTCGCTGCAGCACTGGTGCAGCGAGAAGACGCTGGAGATGGTCAAGGAGGACACCGGCCAGACGACCCAGTCCTTCCACTATCCGATGGGTGTGACGGCGACCGACGCCTTCCTGATGGCGGTCTCGGAGATCACCGGCAAGCCCATCCCGGAAAGCCTGGAGGTGGAGCGGGGCCGCCTGGTCGACGCCATGACCGACAGCCAGGCCTGGCTGCATGGCCGGAAGATGGCGGTGTTCGGTGATCCGGACTTCGTCTACGGCATGACCGCGTTCCTG
>Ga0207419_1001330_pt1 | contig 18925 bp, 13 predicted proteins | sample ElkSloMetagenome_4_FD_184723 | JGI IMG/M metagenome (GOLD analysis project Ga0207419, IMG submission 184723) | Hot spring microbial communities from Elkhorn Slough, Monterey Bay, USA - MD2A (version 2) | ecosystem: Environmental > Aquatic > Marine > Intertidal zone > Estuary: Microbial mat ...
GATCGCGCTCAAACTGTTCGCTTTCGGTCCGCGCTTCTTTCGGTCTGGGTGGAACATCTTCGACTTCCTGGTTGTCGGTATTTCTCTCCTGCCCGCCTCCGGACCACTGGAAATTCTGCGGGCGCTTCGCATCCTTCGGGTCCTGAGACTGCTGTCCCAGGTTCCCAAGCTGCGCCTGATCATCGAGTCGCTGATGCGCGCGCTTCCCGGCATGGGCTGGACGTCGCTCCTTCTGATGCTCGTGTTCTATGTTTTCGCCGTCATGGGAACGATGATGTTTGGCCAGGCCTTCCCCGAGCTCTGGGGGGATCTGGGTCGCAGCCTCTTTACCCTGTTTCAGGTCATGACCCTGGAATCCTGGTCGACGGGCGTTGCGCGACCGATGTTCGATGCCTACCCCTGGGCCTGGGCCTTCTTCGTCCCGTTCATCCTGGTGTCGAGCTTCATGGTGCTGAACCTGTTCATCGCGATCATCGTGACGGCAACTCAGTCGATCCACGCCGACGAGGAAGAGGAGCAGCGTCGTGAGCTGATGGCGACCCTGGCGCGTATCGATGCCCGCCTGGAGCGCCTCGAGGAGCGCCAACCGCGAGCCGGCGCCGATTCATGAGCGATGCGGTGCGTCTCGACAAGTGGCTCTGGGCCACGCGCTTTTTCAAAACGCGCGGCCTGGCTCAGCAGGCCATCCGAGGCGGTAAGGTCGACATCAACGGGCAGAAGCCGAAACCCTCGCGCCTGGTGCGCGTCGATGACGAGCTCGAGATCGGACGTGGCGAGCTCCTCTTCGGTGTTCGAGTCTTGGGTCTGATCGAGCGCCGGGTCTCGGCCGAGCAGGCGCGCCAGCTCTATGAGGAATCATCGGAGAGCGTCGAGCGCAGGGAGGAACAGCTGGCCCGGAAACGCGCGGCACGTGAGGCCGGCGAGCGAAGCCGGCGGCCGGACAAGCGCCAGCGACGAGAAATCCAGCGCCTGCGATCGCGCAATCGCTGACGCTTCCGGGACCAGGGCCTGGCTGACTCGATCAGTAGCGCAGGCGGACACGGCGAATGCCCGATAGGCCGTCGATGGCCGCCAGCAGGTCGCTGGTCGGCTCGACGGACCAGTTCTCACCGAGTTTGAGCAGGGCCTGCGCGGACTGATTCTCGTAGCGCACGATGATTGGCGTCTGGCCGCTTCGATAGGGGTGCAGGGCGGCAGCGAGGTCCTGGTCGAACTCCTTGCCGGCTTCCTCGAGTTCGATTTCCAGTCGCTGAGCAAAGCGGCTCCGCGCCTCATCGACGGCCATGACCTCCTCGGCCACCATCCGGTAGCCGCCGCGGAAGTTGTCGACTTCGACTCGGCCCCGGACAACGATAATCTCATCGCCGAGCAAGCGATTGGATACCCGCTCGAACAGCCCCTCGAAGATGGCGACCTCGAGGCGTGCGGTGCTGTCATCGATGGCCACGAAAGCGCCTTTGCCCGGGCGCTTGCGAATGGCGACGATCAGGCCCGCCAGCGTCATCTCGATCCCCTGACGCCGACCCCGCCCTCCCTCCTGGTCCTTGCTTCGACCCAGGCGCTGCCCGAGCTGATCCAGACCACAGGTGATGAAGTCCGAAACCTCCTCGCGGATCTCATCCATCGGGTGGCCGGATAGATACAGACCGAGGGCCTCACGCTCGGCTCGGAGACGCTGGCGCCCGGTCCAGGGACGCACCTCGGGCACCTCGGGCGCGCGGGCCGGATGGGCCTGATCGTCGAGGCTGGCCATGCCGAAGAGGCTGGCCTGACCGGAAGCCCGGTCGGTCTGGAACCGCTCGGCTTCTGCCAGGCACTCGGGCAGGGCGGCCATCAGGGCGGCTCGATTGCCGTGGATCCCATCGAAGGCGCCCGATCGCAGGAGCGTCTCGAGCGTGCGCCGATTGAGTTTCCCGAGGTCGACCTCGCGGCAGAAGGTCGAGAGCGAGTCGAAGCCGCCGACTCGCTCTCGAACCTCGACGAGATTGTGCACGGCACCGGCACCGACACCCTTGATGGCGCCGAGACCGTAGCGAATGGCCTCGTCCTCGACCTTGAAGCGGTAGACCGAACGGTTGATATCGGGCGGCAGGATGGCCAGGCCCATGGCCTTGCAGTCCTCGATCAGGTTGGAGATCTTGTCGGTCTTGTCGAGATCAGCCGACAGGACCGCGGCCATGAACTCGGCCGGGTAGTGGGCTTTTAGCCAGGCCGTGTGGTAAGCGACGAGGGCGTAGGCGACGGAATGGGATTTATTGAAGCCGTAGCGCGCGAAGGTTTCCATCAGGTCGAAGATCGAAGCCGCCTGCTGATCGTCGATGCCGTTTTTCGCAGCACCCTCGAGGAAAATGGCGCGCTGCTTGGCCATTTCCTCGGGTTTCTTCTTGCCCATGGCTCGGCGCAGGAGGTCGGCGCCGCCAAGGCTGTAGCCGGCCAGGTCCTGAGCGATCTGCATCACCTGTTCCTGGTAGAGGATCACCCCGTAAGTGTCGGCCAGGATCGGCTCAGCGAGCGGATGAGGGTATTTGACCGGCGCTTTTCCGTGCTTTCGGTTGATGTACTCATCGACCATGCCCGCATCGAGGGGACCCGGCCGGTAGAGCGCGACGGCCGCGACGATATCGTTGAAGCCATCGGGCCTGAGCTTGCGCAAAAGCTCCTTCATGCCCGGTGATTCAAGCTGGAAGACGGCAGTGGTGTGGGCGGCCTGAAGCAGCTTGTAGGCGCTCTCGTCGTCCAGGGGCAGCGTGTCCAGATCGAGCGGCTCATCGCCACGCTCTCTTCGATCCTGGTTGATGAACTTCAGCGCCCAATCGATGATGGTGAGATTGCGCAGGCCGAGGAAATCGAACTTGACCAGGCCGACCGATTCGACGTCGTTCTTGTCGTACTGGGTCAGGATCGATTGACCGTCCGGCTCGGTGTAGAGCGGGGTGAAATCCGTCAGCGGCCCCGGCGCGATGACGAGGCCGCCGGCATGCTTGCCGGCGTTGCGCGCCAGCCCTTCGAGAGAGCGGGCCAGGTCGAGGACCGAGCGCGTATCGTCCTCTTCCTCGTAGCGCTTGGCCAGCTCAGGCTCTTCTTCGAGGGCCAGCTCAAGGGTCATGTCGAGCTTGTTGGGGATCAGCTTGGCGATCGAGTCGACGAAGCCGTAGTTGAAACCGAGCACGCGGCCGCAGTCACGCACGACCGCCTTGGCCGCCATGGTGCCGTAGGTGATGATCTGGGAGACCTGGTCACGACCGTAGCGCTCGGCGACGTAGTCGATGACCCGATCGCGCCCTTCGACACAGAAATCGATATCGAAATCGGGCATCGACACGCGTTCCGGATTGAGAAAGCGCTCGAATAAAAGCTCGTAACGTATTGGATCAACGCCAGTAATTTTCAGGGCCCAGGCAACTACAGATCCGGCGCCGGAACCCCGGCCCGGTCCGACGGGGACGCCGTTCTCCAGGGCCCAGGCGATGAAGTCGGCGACGATCAGAAAATAGCCCGGGAAGCCCATGGAGATGATGACATCGAGTTCCCGCTCGAGGCGCTGATCGTAGTCCTGGCGAGTCGTGTCGGGGGCAAGTCCGAACTGGTCGAGACGCTCGGCCAGGCCCTCGGCTGACTTACGGCGCAGATAATCGGCCTCGCTCTCGCCATCGGGCACGGGAAAGGCGGGCAGGGAATATTCGCCGAGCGTCAGCTCGAGGTTGCAGCGCTGCGCCACGTCCCATGTGTTGCTCAGAGCCAGGGGCAGGTCGGCAAAGGCGGCGGCCATTTCCTCGCCGGTCTTCAGATACTGCTGGTCGACGAATTCGCGGACGCGGCGCTTGTCGTCGAGCAGGCGACTCTGGTGAATGCAGGACCGCGCTTCGTGGGCGAAGAAATCCGCGTGCTCGAGAAAGCGGACGTCGTTGCTGGCAATCACCGGCGTTCCGGTCTCGATGGCGAGCTCAAGAGTTCCGCTTTCGAGGGCTGCCTGACCCTCCCGGCCGAGCCTTTCAAGAGCGAGGTAGCAGCGGTCGGGAAAGAGCTTCAGCCACTCGCGATGCCGGGTGAGGGCGAGATTACGGCGGCCGTTGGCCAGCGCATGGCCGACGTTCGCGCTTCGGCCGATCAGGGCGAGCAGTCCGTCGGTCTGCCCTCGTAGCCAGGCCGGATGAATCCGGGGCTGACCCTTGTGCCGACCCTCGAGGAAGCTGCGGGAAATCAGACGACAGAGATTGAGATAGCCCTCGCGATTCTGGATCAGCAGGGTGATCACGCCGAAGCGGTCGGCATCATCGGGGTCGGAAACGCGCAGGTCGGCACCGGCAATGGGTTTGATGCCCTTTGCCATCGCCTGGCGGTAGAACTTGACCAGGCCGAAGAGGTTGTGCCAGTCGGTCACGGCGACCGCCGGCATGCCCGAGGCAGCGACCTTGTCGATCAGGGCGCCAATGCGAACGGTCCCGTCCTCCAGCGAGTACTCGGTGTGGCAGCGCAGGTGGACGAAGCGGCTGCGTGGGGTTTGAGGCTCACTGGACATGGCAGAGATTATATCGCTCGTGCGGCGTCCGCCGGGACGAGCCTGCGTTTGATTGGGTCACCTGCCGCCCGCCTCCGCCGGGCTCATCGACGCGCCACGAGGCAGCCCAGGCATTGGGATAAGGCCCCGAGCGGCGGCGATAAGCGGGTCTCTCGCCGGCGGCCTTACTGGAGTTATCCGGCGGAGTCGACTCGCCTGCCCAGCATCCGCAGGCCGAGGATCAACAGGCCGGCGCCGACGGGAAGAAGCAGCCACAGGGACACCCCGAAGCCCGCCGGAATGGCGCCGACAAGCAGGGCGATCAAGCCCGCGAACATGGCGTAGGGCAGCTGCGTGCGAACGTGTTCGACGTGATCGCACTGGCTTGCCATGGATGACAGGATCGTCGTGTCTGAAATCGGCGAGCAGTGATCGCCCCAGACAGCGCCGCCGAGGATGGCGGCAACGACCGCGTAGAGAATATGGAGATGCCCAGCCGGGTCCATTTCGCCGCCGCTCATCAGCGTCCACGTCAGGGGGAGCATGAGCGGGACGAGAATGGCCATCGTTCCCCAGCTCGAGCCAGTGGCAAAGGCCGTGAAGGCCGCCAGGACGAAGACCAGGGCGGGCATCCAGCCCGGATGGATATGCTCGCCGACCAGCATGGAGAGATAGTTGGCGGTGCCCAGCGCCGTGGTGATCTCCGACAGGCCCCAGGCCAGGATCAGGATGACGATCGCCAGCAGCATCGAGCGAACGCCCGTGAACCAGGCCGCCGTCGCCTCGCCGAGGTCCAGGATGCCCTGCCCAAGGCTCAGAAGTGCGGCGGCGAGAACGCCCAGAAGCGAGCCCCACATGAGCGATGCGTAGGGATCCGCGCTGCCGATGATGTCGCGCAGGCTGTCGCCTTCACCGCTGATGAAAAGGCCGATGACCACCGTTGCCACGAGCACGACGATGGGAACCAGCGCGTTGGCGGCTCGATGCGGCTGATCGTCGGGCGGGTCCAGCTGGCCGCTGTCTTCCTCCAGCAGCCCTTTGCTGGTTACGGGCGGAGCCACCTCGCCGCTGTGCCTCGCTCGCCCTTCGGCCTTCAGCATCGGTCCGAAATCACGTCCGGACCACACCACGGCGATCACGAGCAGAAGCGCGAAGAGCGGATAGAAGCTGTAGGGAATGGCGTTGAGGAAAACGAAATAGGCGTTCAGCTCGAGCTCCGGGATTTCTTCCAGCGCCGCACGAATCAGGCCGACCTGGTAGCCGATCCAGGTCGTGACCAGCGCTAGGCAGGCGATCGGTGCAGCGGTGGAGTCGACCAGATAGGCCAGCTTCTCGCGCGAAATCCGATGCTTGTCGGTGATCGGTCGCATCGTGTTGCCCACGACCAGGGTGTTGGCATAGTCGTCGAAGAAAATGGTCATGCCCAGCGCCACGGTGGCCAGGCTCGCGCGCCGAACCGAATCGGCGAAGCGGACGATGAATTCGACGATGCCGGCCAGTCCGCCGTTGCGAGTGATCAGGCCGACCATTCCGCCGATCATGGCCGAGAACAGGATGACCGCCGCATGATCGCTGTTAGCCAGAGCGCTGACGATATGGACCTGGAAACTCTCGAGGAGGCCGACGCCCAAACCGACGAGAGTGAAATCGTTCAGGGCCCAGGCCCCGACCCAGATGCCGATGAAAAGTGCCGGAATGATCTGTCGCAGCCAAAGGGCCAGGCCCACGGCCAGGAGCGGCGGGAGGACGGACACCCAGCCAAAATGCGCCGCCGGATCGCCTTCGGCGGCGAAGCTCTGGGCGGGCAGGGCGATCAGAAGGAGCAGGATGGCGGGCTCTGCCCAGCGAGTGCGAGTCCGAATTTTTTTCATGCGATTCCCATCATTTGTTTGACCACCGATCGCGCCCGGTCGACGCGCGCCGCGATGGCGTCGAATTCATCCGGCGGCAGGGGCAGCGACCCGAACCAGCGCGACTCCAGCTCGGCCAGCTCGGAACCCAGATCCGGTTTTTGACCGCCCTGGGACATTCGATCCGCAAGTCGCCTGACCTGAAAATCCATGCGCCGGCGCTGCTCCTCTTTCGGCGAGTCCAGCCCTGAGAGAAATTCGAGCTCCACGGCGACCTGGCGCGCCGACTCGAGGTGGGTCTGGGACAGCGCCCTGAGGCGATCGTCGGTCATGGCCTCGTCCTCGAGGCGCTGCAGCGTGTCTTTCAGTGCGTCGGGCAGAAAATCGGGGCGCGCCGCGAGATCCTCCTTGTCCAGCGTCGAATCGAACCCCTGGCCTTCAAGGCGCCGGGCAAACGCCGCTTGAACCGCCAGCACTGCGTCCTGGAGCTGCTCTGTGGCCTGCGCTTCCCGCTTCTTCCTGATCTCGCTCTGTCGATCGCCGAAACGCGTTCGGGCACGCTCGAAGCGCTTGACCAGTCCCTGGGGCTTCGGGTGCAGCGCGGCAATGCCGTCGGATATCTCCTGCATGCGGTTCCCCGCGTCCATGAGCTCCTCGTCATCAAGCTCTGAGAGCGCCTCGGCCCGCGCACACAGGCCCTCGATTTCTTTGAAGACGGCTTGATGGGCTTGTTCGCGCTCCTTGCGCTCGCCATCGAGGCGCTCGAAAAGTGGGTCGATCTGAGCCCGGAATTCCTTCCACAGGGTCTGATCGGTGCGGCGCCGGCCCTGGCCGGCTTTTTTCCAGTCCGCCTGCAGGCCCTTGGCGCGATCGATCGCGCTTTTCAGCTCGGGCTCGTCGCCGAGGCGTTTCGCCTGATCGATCAGGCGCCGCTTTTCGGCCTCGACCTTTTCGAAGGCCCTATCGAGTCGCTCGGAGATCCTGTTCATCAGTTCGCGCAGCTTGCCTGCGGCAGCCCCCCTTGCCTTTGGCGGCAGCTCATCGAGCCGCCGAATCGCCTGCCGGGCGCTGCGCATGATCGGGGTCAGATCCTTGGATGCGGCGGACTCATCGGCGGCCTTCTCCAGGCCGGACTCGATAAAGCGCTCGAGCTCGCTCAGGGTCTCCTCTTGCACACTCTGGCGCTTCTCGAAGTAGGGCCGCGCGAGATCGAAGGCGGCGCTGCAGGCGTCCTGGAATCGGCGCCACTGGCCGCCGGGGGCCGCGAATTTACGTTTGTCGCCGGGAAGGATCTCGAGCTTTTCGAGTCGCTGCCACTCGGCGCGCGCTTCTTTCAGAGCGGCGGTGATCGCGTCGGGATGCTGTCCCGAGCCGGGCAGGGCCTCGACGCGCTCGATCAGCTCATCGCGCTGCTTGTTGTGCGACCAGTGCTGATAGTCGCGAAGCTCTTTCAGGCGCCCCTCGAGCCGCTGCAGGCGACCGCTGACGGCGCTCGGGCGCTGTCGAGCCGGAATCGATTTCAGCGTCTTCCTGAGCGTGCGCCAGCGCTCGTTGGCCTGGGCCAGTTCGCCGGCCTCGAGGAGCCGTGAGAGCTGATCGAGATCGTCATTGAAGGCAGCCTGATCGACGGGCTCGGCCTGAGCGCCCGATGCGGCCTCAGCCTCGGACTTCCGGCTTCCCTCGAGCTGCCGCTGCACCTGGTCCTGAAGCTCTTTGAGAAACGGCAGCACGTCGGCTTTGACCTCTTCATCGGCCGCGGTGACCTGTTTCAGAGAATTCCAGCCGCGATCCCACTCGGCCAGCAGCTTCTGCGGCTGGACTGCCTTCGAGGGGTGTCGCAGGCGCGCCCGAATAGCATCGGCGATGGGCCCCATCGGTGAGGCGATGCCGGGCGTTTCTTCTGCCGCGCCGTCGACGCTGGCTCCAGCGACGACCTCGCGGGCCATGGCCGCCTCGATGATCGAGAGTGCGCCGGCAAAGCGCGCCTGGAGCGTGTCCTGAACGTTTTCGAGCTCGGACCAGGCCGCGCGCAGCTCGTCCAGCTTGGCCTCGCGCTCATCGAGGTGTTTTCCGCGGGCCAGGGCTTCTGCCTGATCGACAAGGCGCTCGGCGCTGGCCAGCTCGGCATCGTAATGACCCTGCGCCGATCGGATGGCCTGAAGCCGGGCCTGGACGGCCTGCGCCTTGTGCTTGCTGGACTTCTTGAGGTGATGGTGCAAGCGCTCCAGCGTCGAGGTCTGGTTGATGCGCTGAAGCAGGCCGGCGGCGAGCTCGGCGTCGGGCTCGCGGGCGTAGCAATCGCCGAGAAAGCCCTGGGCATGGATACGCGCCAGCGCCTGCTTGCGCAAAGCGACCTGGTGCGCATCGACGGCCAGTGCTCGGAGCATCTCCGTCGACTCGATCCGTTCGAGCCACTGCTGCCGGGCCGCCTGCAGTTGAGCTTCCTGCTCCGGGGCCACTTCATCGGCAGCGGGATCAGGCACCGTGACCACGCGCAGCAGGAAGCGATCGGCGTGGGAGAGGATGTCGGGATCGCTTTCGCGCAATCGTGCGTCAAGCCAGAAGGGCTCGCTGTTGATGCGCTGCAGGGCAGCGAGGCGAACCGCTGGTGACGGATCACGTGCGGCCAGGTCCGGCAGGGCAGAAAGCAGCTCCGGGTCTTCGTCCTCTCGGACCGCAGCAAGACGTTTATCGTCGTTGCTGAGCTGCCACGACTTTTTAAAAAAACGAGATTTAAGGCTCATGAGGCTGGCGAGGAGTCACGGGTCAGAGTGGGTCGGGATGCATTGATTTTCGCTGATGCTGCAAGGATACTCGCGCCGAGGGTCTTGCTGCGAGCCCCGGCCCGGCGCGCCGGCTCCATCGATCATTCCTTGCTGGCGTCCGCGTCCGTCTCTGCTGGCGATCCCTTCGCTTGATGATCCCCTTCTTGCTGGCGATCAGAACCCTTCTGGGACGCCTCACGGCTGGCTTTCGGGTTGAATTCGCGGCTGAAGATCTGCCAGAAAGCGATGAACAGGACGGCGATCAGCGGGCCGACCACGAAGCCGTTGATGCCGAACAGCGCCAGTCCGCCGAGCGTGGACAGCAGAACCATCCAGTCCGGTAGTTTCGTATCTCGACCGACCAGGATCGGTCGCAGGAGGTTGTCGGCCAGGCCGATGACCAGAACGCCGTAGAGCAGGAGCACGGTGGCGGCGATCCAGTCCCCCACGGCGTAGAGATACAGGGCGGCGGGCAGCCAGACGAGGCCCGCGCCGATAGCCGGAATCAGCGACAGGATGGCCATGACCACGCCCCAAAGCAGCGCGGCGGGCAGGCCGAGAATCCAGAAGATGATCCCGCCGAGCGCGCCCTGCACCATAGCAACCAGTATGTTGCCCTTCACGGTCGCTCGGGTGACCTCGGAAAATTTTCTGAACAGCAGGCGCTCGCGCTCGTCGCCAAGGGGCAGGGCGTGGACCAGTTCGTCGCTCAAACGCCTTCCATCGCGGAGCAGGAAGAAGGCCACGTAGAGCATCAGGCCCAGCTTGAGCATGAACTCGAAGGTGCTCTGGCCCACGGCGAAGGCATTCTGGGCCACGAGGCGGCTCGCAGCGACCGCGGCCGACGCGGCATTTTCTCGCAGCTGCTCCGTATCGATCCCGAAGCGCTCGAGAAGCTCCTGGACTGCAGGAAAGGCGGTGCGTATCTGGTCGAGGAACTGGCCGGGCCTGATCTCACCCGTATCGATGCGCTGGTAAAGATCCACTCCCTGCTGGACGAAGGAAGTCAGGAGAAGCAGCACCGGAATGACCACGAGGATGATGCAGGCCAGCAGGGTTGTCAGGGCAATCGTGTTGGGCCTGGACCCCCACCATTTTTCGAGCCGCACCTGCATCGGATGAAAGAGCACGGCGATGATGCAGGCCCAGAGAATCGGCGCAAAGAAGGGCTTCAGCAGAAACCCGAACAGCGCCGTGACAACGGCAAGAAGGATGAGGAAAGAACGCTGTTCGAGTTTCTCGACCATGGTGACTCTGCGGCTCTGAGGGCGATAGGGCAGGGATTCCTTGCAGGCAGACTATAAACCACGGCTCAAGGCAGGCGGGAATCGGAACGGGCCCGGAAATGGCCTTCGCCCACAGCCAAGCACCTGACTTTCGCCACATGACGTCGGCAGCGCATCCGGGTTTCAATACGATTTCTTGAATCACGAGCGGTCAGTTGATGACCCGGGAGAACGTTCCGATGGAAGCATTGCAAGCGCAGACAAAGACTCTATCCCGCCTCGCGGCCCTGGCCGGAAGCCTTTTTCTTTCGGCCGCCGCCCTGGCCGAACCCGTGGCCGTGGCTGACGGCGCACTCCACGAAGGGAGCATCGAGTCGAGCAACGAAAGGATCACGATCGGCACTGGGGCAACCGTGGACGGAGATCTGGAGAGTAGAAATGCGCTGATCAGCATCGGCGATCAGGCTCGCGTCGGCAATGTCGACAGCCGGAACGGCCGGATTTCGATCGGTTCGGATGCCCGGGTTGGGGGGATCACCACGAGGAACGGCGAGATCAGCGTGGGCGCGGGGTCGATAGCCGGGGGTGTGGAGAGCCGCAACGGCACGGTCATCCTGGGCGATGCGGCAGAAGTCGCCTCCATCAGAACCCGCAACGGCGCGATTCAATTAGGCGCGGGATCGATCGTCAACGCGGCGCTGGCGTCGAGAAACGGCAGTCTGACCATCGGGAGCGATTCGCAGATTGCCGGAGCGATCGAGACTCGTAACGGCGATGTTGCCCTGAAATCAGGCGCTTCGGTGGGAGGCCGGATCGAAACCCGAAACGGCGGCGTCAGCCTGAATTCGGCGCACGTCGATCAGACCATCAAGACGCGCTACGGGGATATTCGGCTTCAGGGCGAGTCCAGCGTGGCGGGCGATCTGGTCATCGAGATCGTCGATGAAAGCGCGGGCCCGTCCTGGATGAGCTGGAGCAGTGATTTTTCCGACGGCGGCGAAATCCGCGTTGGCGACAGCGCGATCGTGGAAGGCAGCATTCGGGTCATTCTCGATGAGAGTTTCGACGCAGCGCCTCCGAGAGTGATCGTCGAGGCCGGTGGCCGCGTGATGGGATCCATCGATGCAGACCCGCGTAGCGAGGTCATCGTGGAGGGGGATGTCATGGGGTCGCCGGGATCCTGATTGCTTGCGATCGCGGGAAGGCGAAAACGCTGGCTTGAGCGAGGCGGCTGCGGCAGCTCACGCAGAGAGGTTCGAATCGGGCCCCAAAGACTGGCGTTCCATTAGTTCGCATAATGTATATTATGTAAAGTTATTGATACAATTACTCGACTGGGGTCCAGGGTCCAGTCATGCGGCGAAATCGCCTGGAATTGCGCGATCGAGCTGGTTAGACGACAATCAGTGCTGTTTAATTCCAGGGGTGCCTGAATGTCGAAGCAGAAATACCACCGAGCGCCGCTGGCGCTGGCCATCAGTTCGACGCTTGCTGTTTCAGCAACGCAGGCTGCCGTCATCACCGTGGATACGCTTGCCGATCCAGGCGCCCCGGCGGAATGCTCGCTCCGATCGGCGATCGAGGCCATCAACACCCTGGCCCCGAGCAACGGCTGTCCTGCCGGCGACGGCGTCAACGATGAAATCATCTTCGATTCCACCGTCACCGGGAACATCGAGCTCAACGGTGGCATCCTCAGCGTGTACGACGACGTGGCCATTACCGGCCCCGGTGCTGCTGATCTGTCGATCGATGGTCTGGGAACCTCGGGCCTGTTCTACATCCAGGATCCCGGACTGTCTATCACGCTGTCCGGTCTTACCCTGACCAATGGCTATTCCGACTTCGGCGGTGCCATCTACCTGAGCGGCCAAGACACCCGACTGGGCCTGACTGATTGCGTGGTTTCTGGCAACGAAGCGACCGACAACGGCGGTGGGATCGAAGTCTTCGGCGGCAGCCGCCTGTACGTCTCTAACTGCACTTTCGAGGACAACGTAGCCGCCGAAAACGGTGGCGCGGTGGCCGTGACTGAAGGTTACGCTCGCATCGAGAGCTCGACTATTCTGAACAATATTGCCGCACTCGGTGGCGGCGCCCAGGTCAACTTCTACAGACCGATCGAGCCACCGCCGGGCGAGGAGCCGAGCGAGCTCAATGCCAGTCTCGTCGTGGCGGACAGCCTTGTCATGGGCAATTCAGCGACCTATGGCGGTGGTCTCGGGGCGGGCTACTATGCCGAGCCTGTCCTGTTGACGGATCCGCCAAATCAGCGGTCTCTGATCACAGGCGCCGACCGCGGCAGCCTGTCGCCGCAAAACCTTGTCGTGATTGAAAGCTCGATCACCATGAACGACGCCTACCTCGGAGGCGGTCTGGCCGCGATCCCGCCGTTTTCGTCGCCCATCATCCTAGGTGGAAGTCCCGGGCCGGATTCAGGACTCGCCAATCGATTTGTTCTTCAGAACAGCGGAATCTATGAAAACAGCGCCGACATTGGTGGCGGCGTGAGCTCGGTTTATTCCGGCATGTCCGTTTACGGCGGTGAGATCAGCCTTAATGAAGCGCAGTACAGCGGCGGCGGAGTCTTTTCGGCCACGACGCTGCCGGCCTTCGGTTCCGGCGAGCCCGGTTTGGAGGACACCTACCTGATCATTGATGGCGCCGCGGTGGTGGACAACGAGGTGCTTTCGACGCCTTTGCGCGGCGGAGCCCTCTACGACGCCAGGGCGGCTGGCGGCGGCCTTAGCCTCATCGACACCAACGCCTACCTTGTCGATTCCGACCTGGCGTCGAATGCTGCACCAAGACTCGGGGGCGGCGTCTTCGCTCAATTGAGCCGCTTCAGCGCTGCCTACAGCCGTATCGATCAGAATATCGGCGGCGGTCTCTACGGTGATGCCGCGGTTCTGCGAGTCGCCTATTCCCGTGTGACCCGCAATGAAGGCGGGCTCGACTCTGGCGCTGGCGGGCTGCAGTGCGAGTCGACTTCGGTCTGCGAGGTCAAGTATTCGGAAGTGTCGGAGAATATCGGCGCAACGGTCGGCGGGATCGGCGCCAACCTGCGCGATATCGTCGAGAGCCCTACGCTGGATCTGCTCAACGTCACAGTAAGCGGAAACGTGGGCACGTCCATCGGCGGCATTCGCGCGGAGCGCTTGAACATGGAACACAGCACCGTCGCCTTCAATGAGGTGCTTGCAGCCCCCCTACCCCGCGGCGTCTTTATCCCGACGGCGGGCGGTCTTTCGACGAGTGACCAGTCCGTCGTGGCCAACAGTATCGTTGCCTACAACGCCGCAGGTTCAGGTAGCTCAGATATCAACCTTGAAAGTGGCACCCTTTTGATGGACTACACGCTGGTCGGGGATGCCACGGGTCTGACTTTCTCCGGCGCCGGCAACCTCCTCGATGCCGATCCCCTGCTCGTTGCGCTCGATCTCAACGGTGGCGACCCGAGAAACGGTCGAACGCATGCCCTTAACGATGGGTCACCGGCGCTCGATGCCGGTTTGGCGCCCTCCCCGCCCGGCTTCGATCAGCGGGGAGAGGGTTTTGATCGAATTTCCGGGCCGGGCCTGGACATGGGGGCATTCGAGCTCCAGATTCCTCTCCCGGATGTGATCTTTTCCGATCGATTCGAGAGCCCCTGAAGCTGAACCAGCGCGGCGGTAAGCCCGCCCCAGGGTTCAGCTTCAAGGCAGGTGCAGGTGAACCTTTCGATTCTTGAAATCCGTCGTAACCAGGAAATTGCGCAGGATCTCGACGCCGAGAAGGCCATCGCTGCGGGTCCGCGCTCGTCGGATCCGGGAGCCTAGCTGCTCCTCCCGGCGATAGACTCCCTGATCCGATGACCGACCATAATTCGCGAGCAGAGACGCGAACTGGTAAGGCCCGATGGCCGCTTTGTCGAACTGGAGGAATTGAACTTCGGCGGAGGTGATGACGCCCCTCGACCGGGCACCCTCGACTGGCACCTCGTAGGCCTGAAAGTCGTGGTTCCGCACGAAGCGATTGGTCAGGAAGATCGGTCCCAGGTTGCCCGTATCCAGCTCGAGCCAGGCGCGTTGACCCTCGATCATCGTCTCGATCAGCATGGATCCAAATCGCGTACTGCGAACTTCGACGTTGCTCTCGAACTCGACCGCATCCCGATTCAGAAATCTTACCCGCTGTTTTGGATAGTCAATCTGAACCACGACCTGCTCGAAGATCCATCGCCCCAGGAGGATGTCGAAGCTCAGGCTCGGGACGACGGCAAGGCCCGCCAGATCGATCGTCTGCTCGTTCATCACCAGCTCGAAGGGACGAGAGCCGTAGACACGGGTCTCGCCGTGAACGCCGGCGACCTGAATCGGGCGGCGCGGATCGGAATCGATTCCTGCCCGCGTGCCGAACGACTCCGACACCGCACCAATGCTTGCGCCGGAATCGAGCATGATCCGCGCGGGCTCGCCGTTGACCGTGCCGGAGAAAGTGATCCCGCCGCCCTCGCCGTCGAAGGGGATCCAGCCCTCCGGGTCAGGGGATTGGGCAGCAACGGCGGGCGACACGACGATCAAGCAATAGAAAACAAGCAAAAAAAGAAATTTCCGCAAAACCAGATCCTCCCTGGACGGACGAATAGCCTAATAAACCATAAGGGTAAGCCGAATAAAGGTAAAAAGCAAAAGCCCTAAATGGGTATCGAAAACGCCAAGGCCTTATTGGCTTGATGCTGCTCTGCCCGCGTGTTCAGGCCGCGATCTTTCACTCAGATGCTGGTAGCCTTTGGGCCTCTGCATCGCTGCTTGTGCGCCATGTTGACGCTGTATACCAAGGCTAATACCGGCTCGGTCGCCGCCGACATCGCACTGGCCTGGTCGAGGCTCCCCCATCGCGTCCACTGTTTGAAGCCGGGTGAAAATCACGAGCTCGCCTATTTGGCGATCAACCCCTTGGGTTCGGTGCCCGCACTGGCATTCTCCACCGGCGAGGTATTGACTGAAACGGCAGCGATCCTGAGCTATGTCGACGCCTTGAGTCCCGACGCATTTCCCGCCCCTCGGCGGGACGCGTTGGGTCAGGCGACGCTTGTGTCCTGGCTATCCTTTCTCAGCAGCGAGCTGCAGGCCGCCTTCGGGCCCGTCCGCGCTCCGGGACGCTTTTCTCAGGATCCTGACCATCACCGGGACCTCCGGGAGCAGGCCGAGGCCCGAATTGCCTTTCTGTTCGGCCACGTCGAAGAGCGATTCGTTGGGCCTTTCCTGTTCGGAGCGCATCGGTCGGTTGCCGATCCCTATCTTTTTGTCATCTGTCGCTGGCTCGCCGATACGACAATCGACCTGGAGAGCTACGGCCAGCTCGCATCGTTCACTCGACACATGGATCTCGATGCAGACATCATCCACGCCATGAGTCGCTACGAAAACTCCCCCGTGCGCTAACGCGCTGGTTGCCAGGTTGTTCTAACCCCGAATCCGAGGCTAGGCAGCCTCTGAATAATTCTTCGCGGAGCGTGTTTCAGTCGGAGAAGTCGCAGATCGTGCGGTGCGACTCGAGTGACAGTAGCCCCAGCGCCCCGAAGAATAGCGCGTGCCGTTCTGCAAGCCAATGCGGTTTGCTCGCAGGGCAAGAAGCGCTGGCTGGAAGAACGATCAGCGCGTCACGGCCAAGTGGCGATTGTCATCACAATCCGCAGGAGATGCGGCTTTTCCGGCCGCTTGTGATACCAATCGCCAACAGGGACCGGCCCTTGCGTGCCACTCGAGGCGTTTCGGCTCCCTCATCTGGATGGACCCAACTTCGCTCGCCGAAGCCACGACGAGTGCTTTAGCAAACCACCGTCGTGCCCGCGCAGAATGATTCAGAGGCCCCCAGGGAAACTGAAGGCAGGTTCTTGCTCAGGTCGTCGGTTCTGCCAGCAGTCGGTCGATCTCCGATCGAATTGCGATCATGTCGTCGACGCACATCCCATGGCCGCTCGAGCCGGAATCATCGTGATACTCCATGCCGGGATGAATAAAACGGATCACGCCCTGTTTGTCGAGGAGAAAGGTCACGGAGGTCGCCGGCCGATCGGGGCCGGTCAGCCACCAGTCTTTCAGGGTACGGTTGCGCCAGTCCCAGTCCACGGCGATCGGGAATTCAAAGCCGCGCTGGTCGACCACGCGTTCGACGCGCGACAGATCGAGAGGATCGTCGCGCCCCGCCTTGGGGTGAAAAACACCGAGCATAGTCAGACCCTCGGAGGAATAATCCGCGTGCAGGGTTCGAAGCGCAGGCGCGCTGGCGGCGCAGAACGGACAGGTATCGGTCCACCAGCGCACCAGCACCACCTGCCCCCTCAGGTCTGCCAGCTGCATCGGTTCGGAATTCAACCAGGCGGCAAAGTCAAAGGGCGGCGCCGCCATTCCGATGCGATCAGCCCCAGCGTCGCGATCCATGTCTTCCAGGGCAGCGAGCATCGAGGCGATGCGCGCGTCCGCCTCGAGGGGCTGATAGCCATCGGCCAGCATCAGCTCTCGAAAATGCTCCCAGTCGCGAACGGGAACGATATCGCGGGCACTGACCGCGGATATCACGATGGCCAAAAAGAAGAGAACAAGCAGACGAGTCATGGACGGCACCTTCAACACTAGTCAACCATGGTGCCCCAAAGCTCTCGGTCCTGCAAAGCTGAACGCTGCCCGTCAATGAGACTCCGACTGCTGACGGCACATCACCAAGCCATCTAGGCGGCTCGAGCCGCAGTCCGCCTCGTAGTGGCCTTGCGAACAGTATCCCTATCGAACGGCCTCGATGCGATCGATCCCGAGGCGAAAGGGTCCGGCCTCGCCGTCATAGATATAGAACTCCAGCCCTCTTACTTGTGCCGGACGAATCCGGCCCTCGATGGGCCGTCCGAAGTACTGCCTGACCATTTCCGCAATCGGCACCGTGACCGTGATGGCCTCCCCCGCGGTGGTATCGAAGCGGCTCCAGTAGCTGTCCCCTCGCCCGCTTCGCGTGCTGGTGCCAAGGATGTAGGTCCGGCCGTCCCCGATCACCCGAACGCGCAGGGCGTCATAGCCCGCCAGCGATCCGGCTGGAATCCCCGCACGAATGGAGGAGAAGCCACCGTTGTTGCGCAGCGAGGTCTCGCCGCTGAAGATCAGGCGATCGTCTTCGCCGTCGACCGTGCCCGTCGATAGCCCGCCCATCACGCCGTCGAGGACAACGCCCCAGGCCTCGATGTCCTCTGGGTCGGAAAAATCGAACAGGGTCAGGGTGTCAGCCAGCTCGACCGTCGGAATCGGCTCATCGGACAGCAGGCGATCGATCAGACCGCGGTAAGCCCAGGCCCGCTCCGAGGGGTCGGTAATCGCCGAGCTCATCGCCAGCCAGTCGGCGAGATTGTCGCGCCCCTCTGCCCCGATATCCCACCCCGCATTGGCGACGACGCCCTCCAGCGCCGTGGCATAGACCGCCGCACAGGCCTCGCTATTGCCCGCGTTGAACAGCGGCACGCCGCGCTCGATGGCGCGCGCCAGATAGTCGTCCAGACTCGAGGGAATGCCGGCCAGCAGGGTCGATGCGATGATGAGGTGATTGAGCACGGGTCATCTCCGGTGGTCAGGTCAGGGCTGTGCCCGATTCAAGCGGGCACTCATAGTTTGACCTTCCCGCGCCTGCAGGCCGTGATGGCTTTATGGTTCGCAGTACTACCCTGGCCCGGCCCTGAGTCTGCACACTGTCGGTCTGGCACCAAGCTGAATTCAGCCTGTGTTTTTGGCGCGATTTGCTGGGAACCGGAGCTTTTCCATGGCTTCGGAAGGAATGGTCTCTTCGTCAAAATCGGCATCGTCCCCGGGCTGAACCTTGTGGTCGCCGAAGGAGAACCACCCGATGCCCCGAATCACCTCGAAGCTCTGTCTCAAAGCTGGATCGATTTATCCAGCAAGGCGACTGCATCCTGAGTGACTGATGTGGGAACGGCGCTTCTCACCCGGCGTTGCAATGGCTGGACCCGCCAGAGTATTCCGTCCTCCAGGCAATCGGATTGGAAAGGGCCTGCTTGGGCGATATCAGGGTTGCCTGTAGATTGCTTTACGGTGGCCGACCCTCACGACGATGACGACCAGCTCATCGTCTCTGATTTCATAGACGATTCGATAAACACCCTGACGGACTCGATACCGCTCCTGGCCAGAGAGCTTCTCCACGCCAGGAGGTCGTGGGTCATGCGAAAGCGATTCAATTCGAACAAGCAGTCGCTTCAGCGCTTTCTTGGGGACCGGCCGGAGGTCTTTTGCAACGGATTTCTTGAAAACCAGCCTATAACTTGCCATTGGCCTTCAAGTCGTCCAATAGCGATTCGTAACTCATCGTTGGCTCGGCGATTCGGTCCTCGAATGCCGCTAGATCGCTCTGATCCTCGGCCAGTGCTGCCCGAACCGCGTCATTGACAATCTCGGAAACCGACCGGTCTGAATGGGCAGCCTTCAAGCGCAGTGCCGCGTGGAGTTGCGGGTCGAAATAGACGGTGGCGCGTTTCGAGGTGTCGGTCATGGCGGCGTCCAAAATGGTGTCCGAAGGAGGTTGACACTAAGTCGTTTAGACGTCAAG
>Ga0207419_1001332_pt1 | contig 18900 bp, 17 predicted proteins | sample ElkSloMetagenome_4_FD_184723 | JGI IMG/M metagenome (GOLD analysis project Ga0207419, IMG submission 184723) | Hot spring microbial communities from Elkhorn Slough, Monterey Bay, USA - MD2A (version 2) | ecosystem: Environmental > Aquatic > Marine > Intertidal zone > Estuary: Microbial mat ...
GCTGCGCATCGAGGTCGGCAACGCGCCGCTTTGAGGCGCCGCCGCTTTGGCCGCTGTCCAAAAATCAGGGGGCTTTTGGGGCGATTTTGGGAGGTCTGTCCTCAACGTCGTGGACGATGCGCCGGTACCGTCGATGGTGACACCCTCGGCGCTGCGGGAGGCGTTGGCACTGCCGGTGCCGGTGTATTTCGGGCGCAATGAACTGTCCCGAACGCTGCGCGCGCAGGGTCTGGAGGCCGAGTACGTCGAATGCCAACTCAATCATGTGCAGCAAGGGCAGGACCTGCTGGGGCGCTGGTCGACCCTGCGGGTGGAGGAGGTTGGCGCCGCACTGATCCCACTGCTCGCGCTGGGCGCCGAACAGGAAGGCTGGTCCGTCCTGTCCGGCTTGCGCGCCTACCCTGCCACGCCTGGGACAAGCGCGCGGCCCCAAGTGACCTGGGTGCCGGGCCCGCTGCAGCGCGCGCGCGACCGAGTCGCGCGTCGGCGCGCACTGCTCGCCTGCGTACTGTTCGAGGACGCCTTTCTCGCCAATGCACTGCTCGCGCAACTTCCGCGCGCCGCGCGCACGCAGGCGTACAGCTGTGCCGGCATCGCCTGGATCGATCTGGCCGAGAACGCCTACGACCCGCCGGCGACACGCCGGCGATTTCTGACGCCAATAACGGGCTTGCTGGTCATCCGCTTGCGGCAGGCACACGCGCAGCGCTCGAGCAGTTTTGCTGTTGCCATCAAGGCGGTGGTCAAGCACCTGCTGCCCGGCGGCAGTTGGGAACACCTGCGCGCCATCGCTGCGACCGGCGCACGCTATCGCCTCAGTGGCGTCGAGTACGGCTATGCCCTCGGGGAGCTGACCGCGGCCAGTTTGCCGGTAACGGCGTTATTGCAACTGCTCACCGGTCGGATGGTCACAGGCAGCCCGGTTGAGCCGCTGCCCGCCCTGCCCAGACGCTCAAGGGCGCGAACAAGGCCGGCTTCCGTGCGTGAGCAAGATTACCAGCGCGGGCTGCGGTATCGCGCCGCGTTGCGCCGGCAGTTGTACGCCGTCGTTGCGGGGCAGGCGCGACTCGCGGACCCACGGCGTCAGCTGGCGCGCTTTCTCGATCGCGTTGAGCCAAGCGCGCGCAACAACGCGCCCCCGGTCATTGCCGCACTGATCGCCTGGGTGCGGGGATTGCTGGAACAGGGGCGAGTCAAGGATGGTCTGCGCCTGAGTGCCATCCGTGACTACTACCTTGGTCTCGCGCGTTTCGTCTACGAAGCGGCCTGGGCGGTTGGCGATTTTGCCGCGCTGGATGACGACGAGTTGGAGGACATCTACAGCGTAGCCCTGGACTACAGATCCTGGAAGCAGCGTCCCGCGACCGTTGAACTGCTAAGAGATTTCCATACGACGCTGCGTCGGCTCTATCCGAGGACACCATCGATCGACTTCGGCGCCATCGAGCCGCGCGTGAAGGGGCGCTCTGTTCGCAGTAACTTGCTGACGCTCCAAGAATACGCGCGTACCCGTCAGCAAATCGATCTGGCCGAACGGGTCGCCCTGACCTGCCTGTACCGCCTCGGCCTGCGCCCGGGGGAGTTGCATCGTCTGGGGCCGGACGATATCTGGCTCGACGGCGAGCCCGTGCTCTATATCCGTAGCCGGCGCGGAGGGATGACAAAAACGGCGGCGGGCCAGCGACAGATTCCGCTGACGGGCCGCCTGACCGTAGAGGAGGTGGACGAAATCGGGCAACTCGTCGCGCGGTGCCGGGATGCTGGGGCGGCGCGGCTCTCGTCGCTGATGCCGCCAGGCGGGCTGGCGCGCATCACCACGGCCATGCGCGAGGCGTCCGGCGACTACACGCTGGTGCCCTATCATCTGCGCCATGCCGCGAGGACACAGATGCTGCTGTGGGCGAGCACGCAGCCGACCGCTAGCCTGCCGGGGACCGCGCCGCCGGCGGAACTCATGGCCGGGCCGGAGGAATACCGGCGGTTGCATTTCGCCGCGGAGGCGCCGACGCGTCGTAGCGGCTACCAGGAAGCGGTGGTAGCGGGACATAGCTCACCCGCGACCACCTACGGTACCTACATGCATGCGCTCGATTGGATCTGCCACCAGGCGGTGCTGAACGATCACCCAATCGACGATGCGGTGCTGGCGCAACTCAGCGGGTTTCGCCCGGCCAATGTGCGGCAGATCCGTCGGCGCAGTGGCGAGACAGTCGGTGGCGGACAAGCGGTGCTGGGGCATATGCTCAAGCAGGGCGGCCTCCCCGCGCCGCCGGAATGGGTGGATATGATCGTGTTTGATGGGGGCGCGCACCAAGTGTCGCCAGGCCGACAGCGCGTGAGTTCGTTGCTTGATGTGGCTGAGGCGCTTCGGCTGTCGGCTGGGGGGGGCAGCTCATCGCCGGCATCGCACAGCGCCTCGATTTCGCGCCGACGGTGGTCGAACGATGGGTCCAGGCCGCCGAGCGCATCAGCCGGGAAAGCGGCTATCCGCTGGCAGCGCTGGCGGAGCAGTCGTCGTTCGAGGGCGTCGTTCTGGACGTCGTCGGGCAGGCCATCACGGACCTGCTCTGTGACGCGACGACGCCACCTCCTGAGTGGTGGGCGGCCTTCGAGGCGCTGTGGTGTAAGCGCTACATACACCGGTTGGCTATGCCCTACTTTGCCGCTGTCGACGAGATCAGCGTTTGGGTCGGTGGACTATTGCGGCTGTCCGTTGCGCCCAGCGATATCCGCCTGTATCCGCCTAAAAATGCCCCGGATGAGCTGATCATGGCAGCCACAATGGCTGTCCGGTCGCTAGGTTTGAGCGCTATCGCGAATTGCGTTGACGAGCGAGTTGGCGTTACGGCATCTTCGGTTTGCGCTGAAAGAGGTCGCGGAGCCTCTTGCGCATGCGTTTCATGGCGCTCGGGGAGCACGTCGTTTGGCAGACGTCCGCGTGGGCCTGCAGGGAAGGAAGCGCGGAATCGTAGACACAGAAGGCGCGGGTTCCGCTGTCATAGGTGACCTCGCGAATCGTCCGCACCTCGGCGACCACGGTCCCAAGAAACTGCCGATCCTTCTTGCCCAGCGCGTCATCCTGCGCGCGCTTTTGCTCACCGATCGCACGAATGTTTGCGGACGTGACGTGGGCCTCACGTTGTACCGATAGCCCCTTGTCCTTGACATCGGAGAACGCGGCCTCGGTCACGTCTCCGGTGACCGGATCGACGTGAAGTGGTGAGTAGATCAGGCGGACGACGGTCTCCGACCCGACGACCGGCCCAGGCGAGTCGGGGCTGACGCTCTCGGTTTCACAGCCGCACTCGGGCTTGCGCTCGCCAATGCGCCCGCAGCGGTTGTTGCTGTTAGCCGCCTCCTTGAAGGCTTCCTCGCAGTCCATTGCGCTCAAAGACGATCGGTGGTTTCCGCGATGACCTCGATGAGACGCTGCGGCAAGGCGGCGGACACCGGCACCTGATCCTCGCCCCTTTCGTCATCTGGACGATCGGCGATGTAGCAATAGTGCTCGCTGCCATCGAAATCGATGCTGGCGTAGCAGCCGTTGCCTTCCCAGTAGAGGCCAATCACACCGGAGCCCGCGATCATCGGTTTCGGCTGAGGTAGAGTCGAAGGGAAGTGTTGCAGGAAATTGAACGCGTCCATGACCGTTTCCAGGCTCGCCGCCTTGCCTTCATAACCGTCCCAATCGTCTCCCAGGGTCAGATACTCGACAAGCCGCGATGTCAGGTTCGGGTTGCCGTCAGCCTGTCCTTTGGAATCAGCGGTTTCCCAAGCCGGTGCCTGGCAAATGCCAGCGCCAAGATTGCCGACTGGTACAGCGCCCCCCCAAATCGCCCGCGTCGATGTTTGCGCGAGCGGCCCGCCGAGATGACCCACGGACGAGACGCCTGGGCCGAAGACATAGCTCCGGCTCAGCGCGGATGACGATGGCCGGTCATGGTACGAGTAAGTGGTCATTAGGTTTCTCGGAGATTGATCTGTTCGCACATGGAATCGGTCAGCAACTCGCGCAGGAGCGTCTTGTTGAGGCGATGAAGCCCGTCCAAGTGTTGGTGCAATTCGCCGTCGCCTTGGTCGTTCAGCAGCGCCGCTCCATCGGTCGCCGGCTGGTCCAGTAGTGCACGGTGGGCGGTCGTGATTTGAACCAGCCGTTCCTGGTGCGCGTTGATCACATCGACGTCGATGTTGTTGAGTTGGCGGTGGGCCGTCGGTTCCTCCATCGTCTGGAAGAAGCCATGGTGGGAATGCCACAAGTCATCCAGACCGAACACATGCTTGGGCAGGTAGCGCGAATCTTTGCGAAACAAATCCTCGGCCTTGAATTGTTCATCTTGCCCGATCACGCGGAATTGATCGACATACTGCAATCCGATCACGGCGATCCCGCATTCCCTGGCGAGCACCGGGATGAACGGTGCCAACAAATCCCTCGCTTGCGGCCAGATTAGATCCCAGCGTGAATAGACGTGACAACTGACCGCCAGAAAGTCGCGTTGGATCGCCAGCGCCCATGCCGGCTCGCCGTCGGGTTGCAGCGCCTCGAAGTTGAGGCCTGCAAGCCGGGGCTTTAGCGATGCATTCTCGGGGGCTGGCGAGGCTGGCGCCGCCGGGCTGACTACGATCTTGAGACCGATCTCTTGGTGTTCGATAACGCGAGGCAACTTGTCGCGGACCCTGACATGCAATGCCTTCAGGAGAACAAGCAGGTCTTCTGACAACGGTTCTTGCCATTCCAGACCAAAGGAGACGGTCTTGATGGCATGACGGCCGGCGATGGGCGCAACAGTCATGGATTCAGGCCAAGCGGCAGCATTTGTTGGCGTTCTTTGGCTGGTAGATTAGGGTATCGCATGCTGTTCGAGCCGAGACCCGCTAACATGCCCACTGGTCCGGGATGTGTGGTATGTGAACCAAATCCGCAATGTGGCTTAGGATAATGGCACTTTGAGGGCGTTGGCTCGCCACTTTCTCGCAAGGACAGGATACTTCTTGGCAGTTGCGGGAGGGAAGTCATTTTGACGGCCAAGGTTGATCGCAACCCACCGCGCAAGCGCTGGGGCTGCCGGCGCACGCCGCGTTAGGAGGGGCTTGCGCTGCCGTTGCCGCCGGTGGACAGCCCGCCGATCACCATCGATGTTCCAGCGAGTCGTGGGCTGCGATTGTTCGTCACCTGCCGGGCGGTGCCGCATTCGGCTAGGCTGGCTGCCGGCGTGCGCTCGGTCTCGGTGTTTCTGGTCAACGAACGCGATCCGGATACGGAGCATGGCTACCGTGCCATCGCCTTCCAGGCCGGGCTGGTGCGTTCGGAGACGTTTTCCCCGCCCCAGAGCACAACGACCTCCGGCTGGTCTGCGTCCAGTTGGTCGAGCATCTCCCACCAGGGCGAGAATGCGTCGGTGGCATCGAACTGCCAGTCGTCGTAGCCGCGGAAGCACACACGCATGTAAGCGACCCGCGCACGGCCGTCGTCGAGCGGGCCATGGCTCAGATCATCGGGGATGATGGCTACGCTGCCGGGGAGGCCGTGCGAGCGACAGGCAGCACGCAGGCAACCCGCGGCACTGTCTCCGAGGGCCACATGGCGTCGACGCTGCACCGTCTAACGCCGATCGCTCTGTCGGTCGATTGGGTCGAGGCCCGCAGGTCGGTGGTGAGCGGTGCTGCTTGCAGCGCGCCCGCGTACCTATTGATGCTTGGCGACGGGGCAGCAGCGATGCCCGATGACTGGCGGAACCCGTCGCTCCAGTGGCGTATGGCCTGTGCGAGCGTCAATCGAGCGCACCCGACCGCCGAAACAGTCAGGCTCAGCGCGGCGTGGGCGCAGCTTCACGCTACGCTTGGCTCAGATGAAGCGCCGTCAGGCGGGTGCAGCGTCGTTCGCGTTGATGAGGGCGCAGGCCAGTTTCTGGGTGCTGTGCTGCCCGACGGCATTGCCCCGGTTGAAGTTGTAGGTGACCTCGACGATGTGCGGGTCGCGCTCCGTGACCGGGTAGACTACGCGCCGCCGGGGCGGCACGGGATGCGTCACGGAGCTGGAGCGCCGTGACGATAAATAGCTGAGCGATGCAACTAAGCTGCTGATTTTGATATGAAATGGCGCGCCCGACAGGATTCGAACCTGTGACCCCTGCCTTCGGAGGGCAGTACTCTATCCAGCTGAGCTACGGGCGCATTGGCAGGGAATTTGAGAGTTAGCGTTGGGGCCGTCGAAGGCATGGAGCGCTGGCTTCGCAGGCACGCAGGCTATTGATTTGGGCTACAACCGCTCAGCTCGGATTATGAACCTTAGCTTTGCGTGCGTCAAAGGGGCTGTCAGTCGGGCGCTTGGGCCGAGCTTGGGCCGAACAGGCCCTTGAGGGCGCTGAGGTGGGCCTTGCCGCGCTCAAGGCGTTCTTCCGGGCTTTGCTCACGGCTGTCGGGGCGCTCGAGTTCGCCGTCTGGGAGTTCGGCGAGGAAGCGGCTGGGTTTGCAGACGACGGTTTCTCCATAGCGGCGGCGGCGCTTGGCCAGGGTAAAGGTGAGGCTGTTGCGGGCGCGGGTGACGCCGACGTAGGCGAGGCGGCGCTCTTCTTCGATGCTGTCGTCTTCGATGCTGGTGCGGTGCGGCAGCAGTTCTTCCTCCATGCCGACCAGGAAGACGTGCGGGAATTCGAGTCCCTTGGCCGCGTGCAGGGTCATCAGGTGGACGCGATCGCCGCCTGCTTCCTCCTCCTGACGCTCAAGGATGTCCAGCAGCGAGAGGTGGGCGACCATCTCTCCGAGGCCATCGTAACTTTTGCGATCCTTGCCGTGCTTTTTGCGCTCCTCGCTTGCCCCTTTGTGATCTTTGCTGAGGGTATCGAGCCAGCCGATGAGTTCGTCGACGTTGTCTATGCGCCGCTTGGCGATGGCCAGGCTGGTGCTGTTGTCTTTGAGCCAGCCGGCGTAGTCCATGACATCGACCAGCCGGCGCACGGTTGCGACCGGTTCCCGCTTCGCTTGCTCGCCGTGGCTGCCGATCCAGGCGGCGAACTCGCCGAGGCGTTTGCGCGGTCGCTCGCTGAGATGCTCGGTCAGGCTGAGGTCGGTGCAGGCGGCAAGCAGGCTGACGCCGCGCCCCTTTGCTGCCTTGGCCAATTGCTCCAAGGTGCTTGGTCCGATCTCGCGGCGCGGCACGTTGACCACGCGTAAAAAGGCGGAGTCGTCGTCCGGGTTGGCGAGCAGGCGCAGATAGGCCATTAGGTCCTTGACCTCGGTACGGGCGAAGAAAGAGGTGCCGCCGCTGAGAAAATACGGCAGATTTAGCGCGCGCAGGGCCTTTTCGAACGGCCGCGCCTGATGGTTTCCGCGGTAGAGGATGGCGCAGTCGCCGTACTTGCGGCCCTTGGTGACATGTCCGTGCAGCAGCTCGCCGGCGACGCGTTCGGCCTCGTGCGTCTCGTCGCGGCAGGTCAGCACGCGCGCCGGTTCGCCGGGGCCGAGGTCGGACCAGAGGCGCTTCTCGTAGAGGTGTGGGTTGTGCCCAATGAGGCCGTTGGCGAGCTTGAGGATGCGTGCGCTGGATCGATAATTCTGCTCCATCGTGACGATCTTCAGCGTTGGATAGTCCTCGCGCAGCCGGGCCAGATTTTCCGGCCGAGCGCCACGCCAGGCGTAGATGGATTGGTCGTCGTCGCCGACCACGGTGTAGGCACCACGCGGGCCGGCCAGCAGGCGCACCAGCTCGTATTGGGCGCCGTTGGTGTCTTGGTATTCATCCACGAGCAGATGGCGGATGCGTTGTTGCCAGTTCTCGCGGATGTCAGCGCGTTCGCGCAGCAGGCGCACCGGGACGTTAATGAGGTCGTCGAAGTCTACCGCGTTGTAGGCGCGCAGGCTGCGCTCGTAGTTTAGGTATAGGCGCGCCAGGCCGGCGTCGAACGCGTCCTCGGCGCGGCTGGTGGCGCGGGCCGGGTCGATCAGGTCGTTCTTCCAGTGCGAGATGCGCGCGAGCACGGCGCCCGGGCTGGTGGCCTCGGCCAGGTCGGCGTCGCGCAGGTGCTCTTTGATTAGGGTTTCGCCGTCTTGTGGGTCGAACAGCGAAAAGCCGGGGCGCAGTCCGGCGGCCTCGTGCTCGCGCCGCAGCAGATTGAGGCCGAAGGTGTGAAAGGTGGATACCCTGAGCCCGTACCCGGCGCGGCCCTTGACCAATTGCCCGACCCGCTCCTTCATCTCGCGCGCGGCCTTATTGGTAAAGGTCAGCGCGCAAATGGCGCGTGCGGGCAGCCCTCGCTCACCGATGAGATAGGCGATCTTGCGGGTGATCACGCGGGTCTTGCCGGAGCCGGCACCGGCAATGACTAGCAACGGGCCGCCGACGTGGCTCACGGCCTCGCTCTGGCGTGGGTTCAGTCCTCTCATAGGCTCCGCGACCCTGCTGGCAGGTTGGATGGGGGCAAGTACGCGCGGCAATTTAGCCGCAGTTGGGGCCGGAGTCAAAACCGGCTGCCGCGACCGTCGCCCCGATGGCGGGGCTCCTACCGACGCCCGTAGGAGCGGCGCCCTCGCCGCGACCGCCATGACCGCCATGACCGCCACCGAAGCCACGGACGCCGCGGACGCCACCAACCGCAGACGCCGAACGCCATACGTACTACACTAGCAATTTTTGCCGCTTCGGAACTGAGGCCCATGAGCGTTTTGCCTGTCATCGCCGTACCCGCGGCCTTCGCCCTGCTGCTTGTCGTCGGTGCAACGAGTGCGGTTGCCCAGGACAGCCCCGAAGACAATGGCTTTTTGTCCGCACCGGCGCCCACCGCACCGTCTCAGGCTAGGTCAGAGGATCTGATCGAGCCGGAGGTGACCATCATCGAGACGGATACCGAGGTGATCTACGAATACCGCGCCAATGGTCGCCTGTATATGGTCAAGATTCAGCCCATGGCGGGCCCGCCCTACTACATGCTGGATATCGACGGCGACGGCTTGCTCGACGTGCAGAACCAGAACCCGCCAGAGCTTGCGGTGCCGCAATGGCTGCTATTCAGTTGGTAAGCCGATGACAACGCGACATCTCTCCCCGCCCCCTACCCCATCGTGGCGACCTCGACATGGCGGCTGAAGCATTGATCTTGCGCTTGGCCAACGCGCTGGACCTGGCCAACGGTTGGATCGGTCGCAGCATTGCCTGGCTGTCGCTGGCGATGGTACTGGTGACCTTTCTCGTGGTGGTGTTGCGGTATGCCTTCGATATCGGCTACATCGCGATGCAGGAGTCGGTGACTTATATGCACGCGCTGCTGTTTATGATCGGCGCCGCCTACACGCTGCAACTGGACGGTCACGTGCGGGTGGATATCTTCTATCAGCGCTTCTCGCGCCGCGGTCGTGCCTGGGTCGACCTACTCGGTTCGCTGGTGCTGCTTTTCCCGATCGCCCTGTTGATTCTGACCTCCTCCTGGCATTACGTGGCCGAGTCCTGGTCCATCCACGAGGGCTCGCGGGAGGCCGGCGGCATCCCCGGCGTCTTTCTGCTCAAGACGCTGTTGATCTTGATGCCGGTGCTGCTCTTGGCACAGGGACTGGTTTGGGTGCTGCGCAACGGCTTGTTCCTGCTCGGCGTGGAACATGCGCTGCCAGCACCGCGCTCCAACTCGGTTCAGACCAGCGCCGGCAATGGCGCTGCGCGGGGCGCCAAGGACGACCTCAATGCTTGAGATCATGCCATTATTGCTGTTCGTCGCCGTGGGCGCCATGTTGCTGCTTGGCTACCCGGTTGCGCTGACGTTGGGCGGCACGGCATTGCTCTTCGCATTCATCGGCGAGTGGTTCGGACTCTTCGACCCCGCCTTCATTAGCGCGCTGCCGAACCGGATGTACGGCATCATGATCAACGAGACCCTGATCGCCGTGCCGTTGTTCGTGTTCATGGGCGTGATGCTGGAACGCTCGCGCGTGGCCGAGAACCTGCTCGACACCATGTCGCTGCTGTTTGGCCCCATGCGCGGGGGCCTCGGCATCTCGGTGACGTTGGTGGGCATGCTGCTCGCGGCCAGCACCGGCATCGTCGGCGCCACCGTGGTCACCATGGGCCTGTTGTCGCTGCCGACCATGTTGCGGCGCAACTATGATCCAAGCGTTGCGGCAGGGGCCATTTGCGCCTCGGGTACGCTGGGGCAGATCATTCCGCCGTCCATCGTGCTTGTGCTGCTTGGCGATGTGCTCTCGGGCGCCTACCAGCAGGCACAGCTCAACATGGGCATCTTTTCGCCGGAAACCGTCTCGGTGGGCGACCTATTCATCGGCGCACTGGTTCCGGGATTGTTGCTGGTCGCGGCCTATATCGGTTATATGCTCGCGGTTGCGATCTTCCGGCCGTCCGCGGTGCCGGCCATTCCCGCCGACGAACGCCCGCGACATGATTGGCGTTTCTGGCTGCGCGTGTTGCAGGTGCTGTTGCCGCCGCTTGGACTGATCGTCGCGGTGCTGGGTTCCATTCTTTATGGCATTGCCACGCCGACGGAGGCGGCCTCCGTCGGCGCCGTGGGCTCGCTGCTGCTCGCCCTGTCGCAGCGACAACTCAACCTGGAGACACTGCGCGCCGTGGTGCGTCAGACCACGGTCGTGACCAGTATGGTGTTCTTGATCTTTATCGGCGCGGCCATCTTCTCGTTGGTCTTTCGCGGCTTTGATGGTGACAGAATGGTCACCGACTTCCTCACCAACCTGCCGGGCGGCAGGGTCGGCGCGGTCGCTCTGGTGATGCTGGTGATGTTCCTGCTCGGTTTCATTCTCGACTTTATCGAGATCACCTTCGTCATTGTGCCCATCGTCGGCCCCGTGCTGCTGGGCATGGGATTGGACCCGGTCTGGCTCGGCGTGATGATCGCCATCAATCTGCAGACCTCCTTCCTGACCCCGCCCTTTGGTTTCTCACTCTTCTATCTGCGCGGGGTGGCACCGCCGGAGGTCAAGACCGCGCAGATCTATCGTGGTGTGCTGCCGTTCATTGTGCTGCAATTGCTGATGCTGGGCGCGCTGGCGCTGTTTCCGAAGCTCGCGACCTGGCTGCCGGATCTCGTTTATTCCTAACCCGTCGGCTGCTCTGAGTCTGCCGCTTCCTAGCCCAAAGCTCCCTGGTCCAAGCTTTTAAGGGGGCTAACGCTTTCGGATTTAATGCGATCAGGGCGCCAGTCGCATTGCCGACGCAGCCTCATTGCTGACCAGCGGCGGCATTTCGTCAAGCAGTTGCGTCAAGTCCTCGAACAGCTCTGGTTGAGATTCGCGGAACATCAACTCAATGCCGCTGTTGTTGCCCTGGACAACGATCGCCGGGACCAGCCAGCCCTTGCCGCCTGCGCGGAACTCCAAGTCCACCGGCGTGCCGCTTGGCAGCGTCAGGGAGTGCACCGAGAGGGATAGACCGTCTATCGAGGCGTCGCGGACCCTCGCACCGAGAAACCGCCGCTTGCGGTAGCGGATGTAAACGGGCAAATTGACTTGGAGTCCTGTACCGTCTTGTTGTCTGTCGTGCATGGTTTTTGCCTCGCTTGCTCTGTTATGGTTATCGCTATCTTAATTAGGGACTTTGACAAGCAGATTCAGCTTTGATAATGAAATTATTACAGTAGCGAGGGTTCTTGCAGGCTCTCCTAAGACCTATGCCGCTTGCGGGCGGCAAATGCTTGCAGGCGTTCTGATTGCCGCGGGCATCCTCTACGCATTGCTGTACGATATCGTTTTGCGCTTTTTTCTGAGTTCGTATCATGGATCGCCAGCAAGCCGCCAAATTCATGCTCGACTGCCTGCGCACGATGCTTGCGCGCAAGGGCTCGGACCTGTTCATCTCCGCGGACTTTCCGCCGGCCTGTAAGGTCGACGGCAAACTGACGCCGCTGACCGAGCAAACACTCAAGCCCGAGCAGACGTCGACATTGATACGTTCGATCATGAACGATCATCAAATCCGCGAATTCGACGCCAACAAGGAATGCAACTTTGCGATCAGCCCCCCCGGCATCGGACGCTTCCGTGTCAATGTCTTTGTGCAGCAGGGACGGGTGGGAGCGGTGCTGCGTATCATCCCGACCGACATTCCCGAGTTCGACCAACTCGGGTTACCGCCGGTCCTGAAGGACCTGATCCTGACCAAGCGCGGGCTGATCTTGGTCGTCGGCGGCACCGGCTCGGGCAAGTCCACGTCGTTGGCGGCGATGATCGGCTATCGCAATCACAACACCTACGGCCACATCATCACCATCGAAGACCCGGTGGAGTTCGTACATCCGCACGCCAATTGCTTGATCACGCAGCGCGAGGTCGGCGTCGACACCCAGTCCTGGGACAACGCCTTGGTCAATACCCTGCGCCAGGCACCCAACGTGATTCTGATCGGCGAGATCCGCGCCCGCGAGACCATGGAGCACGCCATTAACTTCTCCGAGACGGGCCATCTGTGCCTGTCGACGCTACACGCAAACAGCGCCAACCAGGCGCTAGACCGCATCATCAATCTGTTCCCGGAGGAACGCCGCGCGCAACTGCTGATGGACCTGTCTCTCAATCTCAGGGCGGTGATTTCACAGCGGCTGCTGCCCAAGGCCGGCGGCGGGCGCGTGGCGGCCATTGAGATCCTGATCAACTCGCCGCTGATCCAAGACCTGATCTTCAAGGGCAAGGTGCACGAGATCAAAGAAATCATGCAAAAGTCGAAGGAAGGCGGCATGCAGACCTTCGACATGGCGCTGTTCGATCTCTATGAATCCGGTCAGATCACCTACGAGGACGCGATGCGCGCGGCCGACTCGATGAACGAACTGCGCCTACGCATCAAACTGGAGGGCAAGGACGCCAACGAGCGCGACGCCCTCGGCGACATGGACGGTCTAGCCATCGTTGGCGAGGACGACGAAGACGGCGCCGCGGTCGATTTCGGCGGCGGCGCCGGGGGCTCGATCTTCGATCTGGAAGGCGACGAACTCGACACGGGCGGTACAGAGCTACCCGGCGGCAAATAGCGCTGAGGAATTGACCTTTGTTGATGCCGAATCGACGCTTCACGATGTGCAACTGAGATCTTGATGCGCAACCGACCGCTGAAGGCAGAACGATGGACTTCACTCCTTACCTGGAAATGATGATTCGCCAAAAGGCGTCGGACCTCTTCCTGTCCGCCGGAAGCCCAGTGCGGATCAAGATTGAGGGGCGCCTGCGCGATATCGGCGAGAAGATCTATTCACCCGAGATGTGTCGCGAAGCGGTCTGCTCCTTGATGAGAGAGGCGCAGATCGCCGAATACGACGAGAAGCGCGAACTGGACTTTGCGGTTGGTCTGGAAGGCAAAGGACGATTCCGCATCAACGCCTTCCATCAGCGCGGCACGCCCGGCATGGTGATTCGCTACCTGAACAACCGCATCCTCAGCTGCGACGAACTGGGGCTGCCGGAAGTGCTGAAGACGATCGTCATGCACAAGCGCGGCATTGTGTTGATGGTCGGCTCCACCGGCTCCGGAAAGTCCACGACGTTGGCGGCGATGATCGATCATCGCAACAAAAACAGCAGCGGACACATCCTGACCATCGAAGACCCGGTGGAATACTTGCATCCGCATCAGGGCTGCGTCGTCAACCAGCGCGAGGTCGGCGTTGACACGCTCTCTTATGCGGCGGCGCTAAAGAGTTCACTGCGCGAGGCGCCGGACGTGATCCTGATCGGCGAGATCCGCACCCGCGAGACCATGGAGGCCGCCATCGAGCTGTCCGGCACCGGTCACCTTGCCATCTCTACGCTGCATGCCAATAACGCGCATCAGGCGATGCAGCGCATCATCAACATGTTTCCGCAAGACCTGCATAAGACGCTGTATCTAGACCTCAGCCTCAACATGCGCGCCATCATCTCGCAACGCCTGGTGCGCACCCTAGACAGCAAGCGCGCCGCGGCAATCGAGATCCTGATCAACACCCCACACATCGCCGACCTGATCCGCGACGGCCGGATCGAAGAGGTGCAAGATTCCATGGCCTCCAGCGAGGAGGGTGGCATGATCACCTTCGACAACGCCTTGCTCGCGCTCTATCGCGACGGGCGTATTTCGCTGGAGGAATGCATCGGCAACGCCGACTCGGCGGCCAATCTGGAAGCAAAGATCAACTTTGGTTAATCGAAAGCAACGGTCATCAGCAGCAAGACAATCCCATGCTCATCACCTTCAAGACCCCCGTCCATGCCGACATCACCATGTTCGGCGACGTCGCCAAGGCATTGATCAAGATGATGGGTCATAGCGGCAGCGTGCCCGGCGCCATTCTCGCCGCGGACGTGCCCGCGGCGCTGGGCAAGCTCAAGACAGCGGTGGCACGCAATCCGGATGCGCCGCTGAATCCAAAGCGCGACGATGACGCCGACGATCGGCGCGGCCAGAGCGTCAGCCTGTCACACCGCGCGCTGCCGCTGATTGACTTACTGGAGGCCGCCGCTCGGGAGCAAGAGAACGTGATGTGGGATAGCTAGGCCGCCGCGGCCGAGGGCCGGTGCCGGCTCGACCTAGTTACGCAACCCTTGGCTACGAAACGGGTCGCAAAACGAATTCATACTTTACGACCACGAGGGATACTTCATGGCCGAGGCGCCTTTTCCGCTCTTCCTGATGATCTTCAGCGGGGTCTGCTGGACCCTGGTCTATCTCGACGGCATTCGGCTCGGCCTGCGGGATCATACCTACGCGATCCCGTTTTGGGCCTTGGCGCTGAACCTTGCCTGGGAGCTGTTAAACGCCGTCATTGAATTCCTTGAGTCCGGACTCGTCACCCAGGTCTGGATCAGCTCCATCTGGCTATTGTTCGATCTCGGTATCCTCTACACCTTTTTGCGCTTCGGTCGGCGGGAATTTGCTGAACGTCTTCCGTCCTCATGGTTTGTTCCCTGGACGCTGCTGGCGCTCGCGGTCGCCTTGGTGCTGCAGGCGGCCTTCATCGCCGAATTCGGCTTCTTGGCCGGGCGCGCCTATGCCGCCTTCCTGCAGAACCTGCTGATGTCCGTGCTGTTCATCGGCATGCTGGTGCGGCGCGGGCATCGCGCCGGGCAAAGCATGACGATCGCCGTCGCCAAGTGGCTCGGGACCCTGGCCCCGACCATCTTGTTCGGCGTCGTCGGGACCTCGACCTTTAACGGGCCTAGCGCCTTCATCCTGGTCATCGGACTGTTATGCGCGCTGTTCGATCTTATCTACATTTGGATGCTGGCACAGCCGCAGCGCTGGCCGCGGCCAGCGGCGAATGCGCGATAACAGGGTATCAGACCTCCTGAAATCGGAATTCCAGATGTATCCAATAGACTGATTGCTCGGTGAAATCGTCGATCATTGTAGAATCTAGGGCTCAACCCAGCGCGGCGGCACGCTGGTCCTTCTTCGACTCGGTGATCGGCGCAGCTCCTGTTAGAATCAGCAATCATTCGCACTTCTGATACTAGACAACCGGCAGAACCAATATGCCCCAGGACATCTTGCTCGCTAATCCCCGCGGCTTCTGCGCTGGCGTCGACCGTGCCATCGATATCGTCGAGCGGGTACTCGAGCTCTTCGGCCCGCCAATCTACGTCCGCCATGAGGTGGTCCACAACCGCTACGTGGTGGAGGACCTCCGGTCTCGCGGCGCCGTTTTTGTCGATGACGTCGACGCCATCCCTAGCGGCGCCACCTGCATATTCAGCGCCCATGGCGTCTCGCAACAGGTCCGCGAACAGGCCGCCGCCCGAGACCTACGCGTCTTCGACGCCACCTGCCCGCTGGTCACCAAGGTCCACCTTGAGGTCACCCGTCACTGCAAGGCCGGTTTCGACGTGGTGCTGATCGGTCATCGCGGTCACCCCGAGGTGGATGGCACCATGGGCCAATGCCGCGCCGACGGCGGTCAGGTGCATCTGATCGAGACCGAAGACGAGGTGCCCGCGCTGGCCATTCGCGATCCAGAACGCGTCGCCTATGTCACCCAGACCACGCTGTCGGTCGATGACACCAGCCGCATCGTCGCCGCGCTTCAAAGCCGCTTTCCGAACATACAGGGGCCGAAGAAAAGTGATATCTGCTACGCCACGCAGAACCGTCAGGATGCGGTCCGGGATCTCGCCGCCGGGGCCGATCTCGTGCTGGTGGTCGGCTCCGCCAACAGCTCCAACTCCAACCGGCTGCGCGAACTGGCGCAGAGGCAGGGTAAGCCCGCCTATCTCATTGACGGCGCCGACGACATCCGGCGCGAATGGATCAGCGATGGCGCGCGGGTCGGACTCACCGCTGGCGCCTCGGCACCGGAACTGCTGGTTGAGCAGGTCGTTGCAAGGCTGCGGGAATGGGGTGCTTTTGACGTGCGGGAGCAATCCGGCATCCGCGAGCAGGTCGTCTTCGCGCTGCCGAAGGAATTACTGACTAAGGTAACGCCGAGCACTGGCGTGGGACGAGCCTGACGCATCCAGGCTGTCCAACGCCGATACCAGCCCTGTAGTCGGCCCCGCGGTAGCCAAGCCGCCGGTGCATCTGCCCTAACCCGGAGACGTCCATGAGCGATATCCTCATCATTGGCGGCGGCGTCATCGGTCTGCTCACCGCCCGTGAACTGGCCGCAGGCGGCGCGCAAGTCACCCTTGTGGAAATGGGCGGTACCGGTCGGCAGGCATCCTGGGCCGGCGGCGGCATACTGTCTCCGCTGTACCCCTGGCGCTATCCCGGCTCCGTGACGGCCTTGGCGGCTTGGAGCCAGCAGGTCTATCCTGAACTTTGCACCGAACTCTTCGACGAGACCGGCATCGACGCCGAGTACACCCGTTCCGGCCTGCTGATACTCGACCCGGAAGAACACGAAAGCGCGCTGGCCTGGGCCGAGACCGAGCAGATAAGGCTCGACGTCATCGCACGCGAAGACATCAAGACCAAAGAGCCTGGGCTGGAGATCCCCGGGACGAGCGCCCTGTGGTTCCCCGAGGTCGGGCAGATCCGCAACCCGCGCCTGACCAAGGCCTTGCGCATCGCCATCAACAAGCGGATCGACATTCGTGAACACGAAGAAGTGCTGGAACTGCGCACCGAAAGCGGTCGTATCACAGGCGCACGCACCACCGCCGGCCAGATCGACACCGAGCGGGTTATCGTCTGCACCGGCGCCTGGACCGCACAACTGCTGGAGAAGCTCGGTCGCAAACCGCACATCCGTCCGGTGCGCGGACAAATGATCCTGTTCTTCGCCAAGCCCGGCCAGATCCATCATGTGACCCTGTTCCGCGAACGCTACGTCATCCCACGCAAAGACGGCCGCGTGCTGATCGGCAGCACGCTTGAAGACACCGGTTTCGACAAGCGCACTACCGCCGAGGCCAAGGAAGAACTCTACCGCATCGCGGTCGACCTCTTCCCGCTGCTTAAGCGCACCCCCATCGAAGACCACTGGGCCGGCCTGCGACCCGCGTCGCCGAGCGGAATACCCTACATCGGCCCCTATCCCAGCGTCGAAGGCCTGTTCGTCAACGCCGGCCACTTCCGCAACGGCTTGGTCACCGGCCCCGCCTCCGCCCGCCTGATCGCCGACCTGATCCTCGGCCGCGAGCCGATCCTGCCCCCGTCTTTCTACCGGCTTGACGCTAACCGCGACTGAAGCAAGGGCAAATGCCCAATCGCCAGCGAGTGCGGCGGCTCATGCGCATCTTCGGGCCCGTAGGGGGCTGGGGGCTGGCTCGAAGGGGGTCGACCGGGCTAGGGTACTGGGCAGCTAGGCGTTATGGATGACAGATTGATCAAGGCCCGACTTGGTTCGAACCTGCTCGCGCTTGATGGATTAACAGTGGTGACCGAAGCCGCCGCAAATACCCTTGTACCGTTTCCGTGACCCGCTGTCATGCCAAACAGAAGCGATCGAAAGCTGCCTGGTGGATGTTGGGGTCGCCTGTGCTGCACCGCATGATAGAGTGCAATCTCAACATTAACACCGCAACATCTTGTGGGGAGTGGAAAAAGCCATGGTCATTGACCCGGGGTCGGAGCTACTGGCTGCTGCGCGTGGTATCGGGTTTCGCACCGTGTTAGCCGATCCGCCTTGGCGTTTCACGAATCGCACCGGGAAGATGGCGCCTGAACATCGGCGTCTGAGCCGATATTCCACGATGGAGCTGCGAGAGATCAAGGCCCTACCCATTGCGCGCATCATTGAAGAACCCGCCCATCTATACCTCTGGGTTCCCAACGCACTGCTGCCTGACGGCATTGAGCTGATGCGCGCTTGGGGTTTTGACTATAAGTCGAACATCGTATGGCATAAGGTTCGCAAAGACGGCGGTTCTGACGGTCGTGGTGTCGGCTTCTATTTTCGTAACGTGACAGAAATGGTCTTATTCGGGGTTCGCGGCAAGAACGCCCGCACGCTGCAGCAGGGGCGAACGCAGGTCAACCTGATAGCAACACGAAAACGGGAACACAGTCGCAAGCCTGATGAGCTTTACCATGTGATCGAAGGATGCAGTCGAGGTCCGTTCATAGAGTTATTTGCCCGGGACACCCGGCCAGGATGGGTTGGTTGGGGCGCGCAGGCAGAGGACTATCAGATCAGCTGGAACACCTACCCGAACCACAGCCGCCACCACAGCCGCCTAGTCCCCGAACCTGCCCTCAAAGCGGATGAGGCGCCCTCTGGCGAATAAGAGTCAACAAGTGCCTCATAAGCCCGCGGACGGATAGGGGATTATGAGCTCGGCCAGTTCGCTGGCGATCTGGCGCAGATCGCCAACGTTGTCCTAGTCGAGTATCGGTACGACAACGACAGCGATTCCGGTTCTGTAGCGATTCCGGTTCTGCGGGTTAGGTTAAACCTGGAAAGAGCAGTCCACCACGAAGAACACGAAGCGCACGAAGAAGAACACGAAGAAGAACACGAAGAAAAACAGCGGCCGTTGACC
>Ga0207419_1001333_pt1 | contig 18893 bp, 17 predicted proteins | sample ElkSloMetagenome_4_FD_184723 | JGI IMG/M metagenome (GOLD analysis project Ga0207419, IMG submission 184723) | Hot spring microbial communities from Elkhorn Slough, Monterey Bay, USA - MD2A (version 2) | ecosystem: Environmental > Aquatic > Marine > Intertidal zone > Estuary: Microbial mat ...
TAGGTAATACAAGTAATGTGAATGTATTAGCTACAGACGTCACCTATTCCTCAGGTAGTTACTCACCAACCGACCCAAGCGGATTAAATTTAACAGGTTATACCCTGGACGTACAAGACGGTACGGCAGTCATTTCCTCTGCAACCACTTTTGATGATGTCACCGTTCAGCCGGATGCTATATTAGATTTGAATGCAAATTTAACCGTCAGTAATGGGTTATTATTCCAAAGTGATGCTACAGGCAGCGGACTATTGGCAGATGCAACAGGTGCAAGTATAACAGGAGATGTAACTGTAGAGCGGTTTATATCTTCCAATAGAGCATTTAGACTACTTAATTCTACCGTTGGTGGAAGTGAAACCATAAGGCAAAGCTGGCAAGAAGGCGCAACCAGTTCTACTTTTAATCCCAGATCAGGCTATGGAACACACATTACAGGTGTTGAAGGTAGTGCAGGAAATGTTGCTGCAAATGGACTTGACGAGACTTTAAGTGGAAACCATTCGATGTTTACCCATAATAATACAACAGGAGCCTATCAAGAAGTTGATGATACCAACATCACGTTAAGTGCAAATACCCCTTATGTGATGCTCATTAGAGGTGATAGATCCATAAATTTAGATGTAAATACAGGTGAAGGTTCAACAATACTAAGTGCTACAGGGACAATGAATATTGGCACACGTTCCTCAGGCACACACTTTAGTGTATTAAGTTCAACTGCTAATGCGTATAGTTTAGTCCCAAATCCTTATCAGTCTATTGTTGATGTTTGCGGAGTGGTAACAGACAATAATTTAAACAAAACCATTTGGACAAGAGATGTAGCAGCAGGGACAAATGGGTCATGGTTGACCATCGATGTTTCAAATACGGGTTTATGTGCACCATCCAACCCGCCAAGTCCAAGTACAACTAACTCGCAATTTATACCACCTGGCATCGCATTTTTTGTTCAGACGACGGCCAATGGATCTGCAAGTATAGAATTTACAGAAAGTGATAAAGCACCAGACGCAAGTCAACCGTTAACAACAGTGTTTAATCAAACGTCTATGTTTTACATTAACGCCAGATTATACACCACAGTTGAGTTACAAAATGGAGAAGTAGAAAGAGATGCCATTGGATTGAGATTTGATACTCAATTTACCACCGCAGCTACAAATGCAGAAGATGCTGTAAAATTTACAAATGAAGATGAAAACTTAGCCATAGACAATAATGGTTTAAGAGCAATAGATAAGCAAAATATACCTTCAATAGGCGATGTTATTCAGCTTCATACTTCAGGCTATACAGAAGATCAATACAGTATGGTATTTATGATGGAAAATCTCCCAAGTGATCTAGGGGTGTATATAAATGATGCTTACCAAAACACACAAACAGAAATCACTAATAATCAAATTTTCAACTTTAGTGTAGACCAAAATATTCCAGAAAGCATTGCCGAAGACCGTTTTAGCTTTGTCTTTGATAATACCACATTCAGTATTGAAGATAACAGCATTAGTGAAGGCTTTAGTCTTTATCCTAATCCCACAAAAAAAGGAAGCTTTAGCATAAAAACTCCATATTTAAGTGGAGCAGTAGGTGTAGAAATCACAAATATCTTAGGACAACAAGTTTATAATCAAAGATTAAATATTGAAGGTCAAGAGGTCAAAGTAAACACAGATGAAATGTCTACTGGTATTTATATTGTAACACTTTCGAAAGATTCACAAAGTTACAGTACCAAATTAATAGTAGAATAAAGAAAATCAAAAAACAAAACTTAAAAACAGAAATAATGAAAACTAAATATATACTATCTTTCATATTCATTCTTGTAGTGTTTAGTGCTATTCTAGCTCAACCAACACTTCCAGGCACTGGAAATGGCAACGGAAATGTAGAGGATAACCCAATTCAATTTCTTATTCCTATCGCAATAGCTATCGGTGCTATTCTTGGAATTAAAACTATCAAGAAAGTGAAGTGATCTTTATACGCTTACTTATAGTCTAGAACCACCCAGAAATGAGGTGGTTTTTTTGAATTGTAAATGTCTTTCTATTCAAAAAATAAGTGACATGCAATTAATAAAATTCCTAGCATATCTCTAGTATTTACTCAACTATTAGAGCAAAAAATGGATGAATATAAACTTTTTAAGATTTGCATCTTAATTTTATAGAACATTGCAAATTTAGATGGCTCTGAGTAGCTATTGATAAAAAACCTTATTTGAACTTATTCAACCTTTTATAAAAATAACTTCTGCGATGTCCTTTAGGGAAGTTGTTTATGAAACCTAAAGAAATATAATCATGTTTTTTGTAAAATTCTTCGGCTTGAAAATCAAAAGTGTCTAACATGGAAATTTCTGCTCCTTTTTCCTTAGCTAAATTCTCTGTAAAACTTAAAAGCCAGGAACCAATACCTTGATTTCTATAATTCTCTTCGACCCATAAAATTTTAATTTCGAGACCAGCCCAATATCCAACTCCTGATAATATCCCTTCGATAACCTTACTATTCTTGTTTTTTACAACAAAGTTCATTGGAGACCAGAATTCTGTTTTTGATGGTACTTTATTAAGATTAAATGTATTAATCCCATCTAAGATATTTTTTATGTTCTTTTCAGAGCAGGGTTTTAAAATGACATCAAGCTGAGCATTGTGTGATTTCATTCAAAGAGAAATTTTTTTGATAAATTATATGTTTTTTCAATGCCATTGTCATGCATAAGCTTAAGGCTTATGTTTTGTTTTTTTAATTCTGTACTTATTATTTGTATGGCTTCATATGCTTTCTTGAACTTAATAACGTCAAGCACATTTAATTTATTTATTTTCAATATTTTATCTCCAATTTCAATTCCTTTTTTGTCAGCTTCAGAATTATGCCAAATCATATTTACGAAGAGATTTTCATTTTCTATTTTGGTATTGAACCCAAAGGTATTAGATAGATCACTTTCATAATATTGTGCATTTTGTCTTACATAATACTTACGCCTCGGGAAGTCGATAATGATATCAAAAAACTCCAAAAATTCTGCTCCTAAAAAAAATCGTCTGCCTTGACCTACATAAGCAATAGGATTATCCAACGTTAAACCAAGTATTTCAAACTTATTGGTTTTAACGACTTTGACCATGGTGTCTTCAGAAAAAGCTCTTTTTCCAGAAACCCCTTTTCCGCTTCTAAGTTCTTTAGCAGGAAGGTATTGTAAAACTTCTTCACCAATTTCAAAAAAAGCATTATCTCCAGTATCAAATAAAGTAGTTGCCCTTGGTTTTCTAAAAGTGGAAATCAATGTTGGATAATTACTTTTTCCTTGTAGCTTTCCTTTTTTATATGTAAAGATATCTTCAATTAGTTTTACTTTTTTGATGATATGGATATTTTCTTTAGAGAAATACCAAGCATATTCTTTCATAAGGTTATTACCAAGGATGCCTTTTACGTTGTATTTTAAGTCTGAAAAAAAATCAGTTTCATCATATTTCATTTTTACACTTTCAAATTTATATGAAAAATCTAATAATTTTCATTTTTCTCATTTTCTCGATTTTTGGTAATGCACAAAACAAATTTTATTCTTCGGATGGTAATGATAGATACACAGAAGAGGGATTAAGAGATTTGGTTGAACTGATGAATGTTGAAATCAATAAAAAGTTTGGTAAAAAAAATCAATTACTTTTACTCAATATAACATTGAAATAAGCTAGACTAAAAAATACAAATACGATTAATTCACTAAAATGTGTTTGAATTATTCGGTTGTATAATTAAAATTCAATCAGTCTAAGTTGAATAGATTAATAAGAATTAAGTACATTTAGTTAGAAATTTACTAGCAATTTTTATCATGAAAGTCTTTATCTTATCTATTATTTTCAGTTTCAGTTTAAGTCTCAGCGGATATGCTCAACTTACACTTGACTCTAATAGTATTTTTATACGCGTTTATGATCTTGAAGGTAAAAAAATAGCTAAAGGTAAAAGGTTTACAATATCAGATTCAACAATCACTTTTATAAATAAAAGAAAAAATACAATTATATATTTAAGTGAAATTGGTTCAATCAAAACAAGGCGTTCATCAGGACACAATGTTCTTTTGGCTTCGGCGGTGGTAGGAGGTTTTGGTCTGCTATCCGACATATCTAATGATGAAAGTATGGGCAGCGACTTCTTAAATGGATTAGCCATTGGAGCGACAATAGGTCTAATTACGTTACCCTTCAAAAAATCTAAAACACAAATAATCAATGCAAATCCGAACAAATGGAAAACACTAAGTAATAAGAATAAAAATAGAATAAGTGAGAGTGAACAAGATAGCTTGATTTCAACTTCTGCGCAAAAAAACAAAAATAATAAAAATATAATGTTACGTATTTATAATTTGAATGGTAAAAAAATAGCGCAAGGGAATACATATACAATTTCTGATTCTACTATAATATTTTCTAAAAATGGTGTATCGGAAAAATTATTATTGAGTCAAATTGGCTCTGTCAAAATTAATCGAAAAGCCTTGAGGAATATCTTAATTCCTTCTTTTGCTTTTGCCTTATCAAGTGGTATTGCTGGACTGGGTATTGAAACTTTTTCTAATCAAAAAGGTGCTACCGTAGCTGGTTTTTTTGGTGGGGCTTTTTTAGGTGCTTTGATAGGTGTTTGCACGATTCCATTTAAAAAGAAATATCATGAGCTTGAAATTAATGGAAATCCTAAAAATTGGTATGCGTTTAGGGAAATCATTGATAAAATATAACTTTTACAATTTTTAAATAAACTAGGAAACTTGTTTATTGAATATCGCTGATTTAAACGACTCTGAGTAAGTTTGAATGTTGAAATCATTCTTATTATTTTTTATAATATTACTGCTCTTCCCCAAATAAAAGTGAATCCGCCGTTTGAAACCCGGTAAAGTAAATATCTAAAATGCCATCATTATTCAAATCTAAAACTTCTACATCTATGCCATTTATATAAGTGCTGTCTAAATACTCAGAAGTTTTGTCTAAAAATGTATTACCAGTGTTGATTAAAATTTGATGAGGATTTCCAAACGCATTTGCGATAATTACATCCGGGAGATTATCCTCATTAAAATCGACAAAATCTGCATCTACACTTTGGTATTCCAAATTGTTCGGAAGCCAGGTCGAAGTGGCATCCGTGAAATGGAATTTTCCATCATTCAGCAAAACACGATTATAAGATATCTCTCCTACAATAAATTTTACATTGGCTAAAAACAAATCCAAATCACCATCATTGTCAATATCAGCTACATCTATTTCTCTGGTTTCCTCTTTGTAGTCTGGAAGAGGTAATGCACTTTCTACGTACTCAAACTTCAGATTCCCTTTGTTCATCCATATCTGATTACCGTCTTCATTGGCTATGACCAAATCAATTAAGCCATCCGCATTCAAATCTGCGGCTTCCATATCCTGTGTGGCGCCATGGTAAGTATGAGGTAGAATACCTGTTACTTGCGAAAAATTAGCATTGCCGTCATTAAGCCATACAAAATTTTCTCCCTTATTACCGACCAAAATATCCTGATCGCCATCATTGTCTATATCCAAAGCTAAAGCGGCGTTGGATATGCCTGTTTCGGGTAGCTCGTCAGCTATATTTTTAAAATGCCGGTTCCCGTTATTCAAATACAAAGCATTTTTCTTGGTATCCTCACAGGCTATAAAAATATCAATATGGCCATCATTATCAAAATCTGCCAGTGCAATATCCTCACTATCATTTATCTCTGAAGAAAGGATTTGTGTGGTTTTAAAATTTCCATTTCCATCATTCCAAAGCACCTTATCTTGTCCAAATTCTACTGCAACAACAATGTCCAGAAAGCCGTCCGCATCAAGATCTGCCATTTCCACATCCATATTATTGGAAATTAAATCTAATACTGGCAAATGGTCTTTGGACACATTTTTAAATTGTATTTTTAGATTGTTAGTTTCATGTATTACTGTAAAGAGTAAGGCCCAAAAAAGTGTAACGATTTTCATTGTTTGTCTACTTATATGTTGGCATTAATCAAAATAAATTTAAAAATTAGTTCTACTTTTACAATTTCATTTGCCTGTAACAATGACGATTTTGCCGACATGCAGCCTGAACCAGACGCAAGTTGGAAAATGGTAGGTTACTTATCTGATCCGGGTGACGGTAGTGGTACATTTACGAGTGTTGATAGCAATAAAATTATAAATTTATTTGATAATGGTATCTTCTCTAGTAATGGAAATATTTGCAATATGTTATCTACGGATAGTGATTCGAACACAGAAGGTATTTACGACATTCAGAATTTCACTTTAAATGCCGCTGAATGTGATAATCAAACAAATATTAGCATTCGCTATCAAATAGTTGGTAACACTATGCATTTATTCTATCCATGTAAAGAAACATGTTATGTTAAATACACTAAAATTTAATATTTGATTACTAAACTCAATTATCAGAAATCAATTTAGTTTGAAAAGTAACCGTATCATAGGTTAATTAAGGCGGTTTCATTATTTAATATTAATTTTTAAAATTTTTTAAGTTTGCTATAAAAATCATTATGCTGCTTTTTACGAATATTTTGATTTGAAGCTTGTAATTTCCCTTATATTTTTTCTTCATATTCACAAATAATTTAATTTATTAATGAAGTTGTTTGCCTAGTTCTTTTGTTTACAGATATTTATAATTTATTAAGCAGTCAATTTTGGACAGAAGTTGAAAACTACATTTTTGTACAGTAAAATAAAAGAAATCTCTATCTTTAATTAAATAATATTGATAGTCAATATTTGCTAGTGAGTAGTGTCTTAGTAAGTATGAATTTACCTTGAATAAGATATGTTATTTCAAATTATAATCATAATCCATTTTGATAAGATTGTATATTAAGTTATTTTAATTAATAGTAACTTTGAATTATATAACCTCTCTATACCATTAAAAAAAGGCTATACAGAAAATGTAAATTTTACTCCAATGACTGAAATTCATTTTTCTTACAGAGATGCATAAATATCAATAATTCAAATTAAAAAAACTGCTTGAATTGTCAAAGGAAATTTTAGCTCAAAATGTTACGGCAGAAAGTATAATTTTACTGGATCAGTTTAATGATGAATTTGTTTTTAGAAATCGGAGAGACCTTATTGAAGAAAGCTAAGTAACCCCTTATAATTTTATTAACATTAGTTGAGGTTCTATTACTTATATTTGATGGAATCAATTTTAGTATTATGAGAAGTATTTTATGGTTAGTTGCAGTAATCTGCATCGTTATCTGGGTATTAGGTTTCTTTGGAATTGTAAGTGGAATACCGACAGGAAATTTAATTCATGTTTTGCTGGTTTTAGCAGTAATTGCTATTTTGTACAATATCATTAGAGGTAGAAGGCCTTTGTAATTTTTAGCAGATTTTGAGATAATAAAACAAAAGCGGTTCCTATTTTAGGAACCGCTTTTTCAATATACAAAACAAACATTCAATTAATCACATTCAGAATCTATATCCTGCGCTAGACCATTTTCCGAAATGATTTCTATATCATCGTCATCATCTGAATCGCATCCTGAGAAGAACCATACGTCAAAAGGTTCATTTTGGATATTTATTACAAGCTCACCAACACCAGTTTGCGCGTTGGTTGTAATTTCCCAAGTACCATTTTCTATCATACTGTTGTTTTCATCTGTAAGTGTCAACGTTTGATTATTTAAATCAAAGTTTATTTCAAAAGAAAATCCTGTAAAGTCGAAATCATAGACGTTACACTCAATTAAAGCTTCTAGAATCGCGTCATCAGTACAATCACCAACTGGATTCTCAGTTCCGTCATCATCATAACAATCCTCATAGATATCGTCTAAATCATCAAAGTCTTCAATAGTTTCTATGCTTCCATCACTTAGGATAATTACATCAAATGGAAATACAAAGTTCAATACATATTGGTTGTAAAAAATGTTACCGAATTCAGCATCATCATTAACTGTAACTGTAGAACCATCATCAAGTATCAATTGAATAGGATAATTAAATTCAAAACATCCAAATCCAAAATCAAATATATCAGTATCTACACAGCCATCTACAAAATCTGCTTGTGTAAACCCATCACATTCAGCTTCACACTGGTTAGGATAAGATATTGTAAATACAGATCCGTTTGGTTCAATAACTTCTACACAAACTGGTTCGTATATTTCAGAGCATTCACAGTCATTATCACTATCAAAATCACAATCGTCTAGTAAATCTTCAAAGTCATCTTCATCTTCTATCGTTTCAACAACTATACTATTACTGGAATCGTCGTAGGTCTCAACGTTAAACGGAAAGTCAATACCAGTCACAAAAAGCTGGTCTGTCGAAGTAGCAACTACATTAATTAAACCATTAATATCATTTACAGTAACGGTAGTTCCATTATTGTAAGATAAGGTCAAGGGATAAACAAAATTGAAACAAAAATCAAACACCATATTTCCAGCAGGATTGCTCTCTGCTGATACATTTCCACTAGAGTCTAAGTTGTCAGACATTTTAGCTAAGGCTTCAGTGATAGATTCACTTTCTTCTGTTTCGTTTTGCAATTCCGGATCTACAATTTCGTTGTTATTTTCACAGGATGTGAACACGAAAATGCTCATCACGAAAATTAAACAATACGTTTTTAATTTTTTCATCTTTTAAATATTTTTCAATTAAACAATTTTTCCCGAGGTTAACACTGATAAGACAATTTATAATTAATTTACCCTACGTTTGTAAATAAAAGTTTTGTAAAAATTGTTAATTATTGTATTAAATATCTATGAGTCAAACAGATAATAATATTTGTAAAGATAAGGTTTTTAGAAATATATTTGAAACCTACGCCAAAGACCTGAGGAATTTTATGTTTTACAGGACTCAAAATATGCCAAAAGCTGATGATTTGATGCAGGAAGCTTTTGTGAAATTATGGGATAATTGTAATAGAGTAAACATTGATAAGGTTAAGTCCTATTTATTTACGACCGCCAATAATTTATTTCTCAATCAAGTTAAGCATGAAAAAGTAGTGAGAAATTATGAAAATCAAGTCCAAAATAGAAGCAATGTGGAAACTCCAGAGTTCATTGCTATCGAAAAAGAATTTATGGATAAGATACAAAGGACAATAGAGTCGTTACCAAAAAAGCAAAGAGAGGTTTTCGTAATGAGTAGAATTGAAAAAAAGAAATATAAGGAGATATCAGAACTTTTAGAGATTTCTGTCAAGGCCGTAGAAAAGCGCATGCACAGAGCACTGATAACAATTAGAGAAGAAATTGGAGATGTTTAAAAAAATAAACGTAGGGTATTTTATTCCTAGAGTGTCTTAATATATAGAAGATGAAAAATAAAGATTTAAATAATGATACATTTCTAGCTAAATGGCTGGAAGGAGAGATAACTGATAATGACTTAAAGTCTAAAGTTGGTGAAAAAGAATTTCAAGTTTATGCTAAAATTAAAAAGTCACTTGAAATAAAGGAACAATTGGATTTGCCAGTAGGCGATTCATTTCAATCCATTAAGTCTAAATTGAAACCTAAAAAGCAAAAAGTCATTTCATTATATGTAACTCGTATTGCATCCATTGCGGCAATTTTGCTGATTGCATTTGGATTATTAAAGTTTTTTGGTAATTCTGATACAAAAATTTCAACTGAATTTGGGCAACAACAAACAATTGTGCTTTTAGATGGATCAGAAGTCGTTCTTAATTCAAAATCGGAACTGGCTTACAATGAAGAGTCTTGGAATGAAAACAGAACACTATTTTTGGATGGAGAAGCCTATTTTAAAGTCGCAAAAGGTAGAACTTTTACAGTTGAAACCACTAATGGCTCTGTTCAGGTTTTAGGAACAGAATTCAATGTAAATTCTACCAAAGACTATTTCGATGTGGTTTGTTATGAAGGCAAAGTAGAGGTAGAAGCTAAAGATGAAAAAGCACAAATATTAACGCCACAAAAATCATTTAGAAGAATTAATGGCTTAAATCCTACACTTAAAAATATTGAGGATATTGCTCCAAGTTGGATCAATGGCGAAACAACCTTCAGGAGTACGCCACTTTATGTTGTTTTGATTTCTTTAGAAAAACAATATGGTCTGGAAATAGAAGCAGAAAGTGTTGATCTATCTAAACAATTCACAGGTGCTTTCCCTAATAATGACTTAGAAACTGCACTTAAAATTGTCTTTACGCCATTAAATATAGATTATGAAATATTAGATAAAAGTAACATTAAGCTAAAAAATAGTAAATGAGGTTAGCATTATTTTTATGGCTAATGTTGCTTTATTCAAAAGCCTTTTCTCAAGAAGAGGCTTTTTATGTTAAATATAAAAATAAACCTTTAACTGAGACGCTTAAGGATATTGAAAAAACTTACAGTATTATTTTTACTTATGATGATGCTAATATAATGAATCAATCTATCTCTATCAATAAACGCAAACGAGACTTAAACCAGCTTCTGAAAGAATTAGAGGATCATACAAATTTGATTTTTGAAAAAATTTCTGAACGTTACGTGATCATTTATAAAGATACATTTTCAAAGCACATTAATAAATTAAATTTAGTGACTGTCAGAAGTTTTTTAAACAAAGGCATACAGAAGAAAAATGATGGTTCCTATCAAATAATTCCTCAGGAACTGGAAATACTACCAGGCCTTACAGAACCAGATGTCTTAGAAAGTATTCAACAACTACCAGGAGTTTTGAGCCCAAATGAAACTGCAACTGGTTTTTTTGTCAGAGGTGGATTTTCTGATCAAAACAGGCTGATTTGGGATGGTATAAACATCTATCATAAAGGTCATTTATTTGGAATGATTTCTCCTCTAAACCCTAATACCTCTTCAAGTATAGAGTTTATTAATAAAGGAACAAACCCAAGATATGGTGAACGTTTATCCAGTGTGATCGACATAACTTCAAGAAACAAGATACCAGAAAAGATAAAAAGCGAAGCTGGTTTTAATGGTTTAAATGCAGATGCTCTAATAGAAGTGCCAATAATTTCAAATAAATTAAGTCTTTTAGCTTCAGGAAGAACCAGTTATTCAAAGTTGTTCGAGACTTTTACTTATGAACAACTGACGACTAAGGTATTTGAGAGTACAAAGATTAATCAAAATCCAGAGGGATTGAATAATTCAACTTTTACAGATGCCAATCTAAAATTGAATTATAAGCCTAATGAAAATAATAGTCTTTTCGTCAGCTTTATCTTAATCGATAACGACTTAGATTTTTTGTTAGAAGAAACTGATTCTGAAAGAACCTTTAATGACTTACTTCAGATTAGAAATGCTGGTTACAGTTTTGGATGGAATCGTAAATGGTCTGATCAGTTTAGCCACAATTTTAAAGCTTTTTTTTCTGACTACTCATTGTCTTACAATTTCATCACAACTTCACCAACTTTAGACAAAAGTTTTGAAAAAAGAAACTCGATTTATGATTCTGGTTTTTTTCTTGAGTTCGATTATAAACCATTCAAAAATCTAGACATAAGTGTTGGATATGAGTATAATTTGAAGGATGTAGCTTATGCATTTTTAAGCTCAGAAGGTTCTGATTTTATTTTGGACTTTGAAGATAGAACTGTTCAAACCAATAGTGTCTTTTCAAATCTTGTTTTTAGTCAACCTAATTTGATCGATGTTTCGATTGGAGCTAGGTTGAATTATTACAATGAACTGAATGAGTATCGTGTAGAGCCTAGATTACAAATTTCTAGAGATGTCAATAAATATTTGACTCTAATTGCTACGTCCGAAATTAAAAATCAAATCATTAATGAAATTGATGAGACTGTTTTCAGCGATTTGTCGTTGGAAAACAATGTCTGGAGGCTCTCTGATGGGGAAGACGTTCCTATTAAAACCAGCTTTCAAACCTCATTAGGTTTTATTTACAATAAAAAAGATTACACGATTGATGTTGATTCATATTACCGAAAGTTGAATGATATTTCAGCACTGTCGCTAGGTTTTCTAAATCCACAAAGCTCAGGATTCAATATAGGTGATCAAACAGTATTTGGACTCGATGTATTTTTGAAGAAGAACTTTAAAAATTTTAAAACCTGGGTCAGTTATTCTTTCAATAACTCTGAAAACAGGTTCGAAAACTTAAATGATGGAAACTCTTTTAAATCTAAAACGTTCATCAGGCATTTCTTCTCAACTTCATTAGTCTATGACTGGAAGGCGTTTCAATTTTCTTTGGGTTGGCGGTGGCAATCGGGCAGACCATTCACTCAGGCAAACGAGGTAAATGGTGAATTGATTTTTGACCAGGGGATAAATACCGGAGAACTTCCCAATTTTCATAGATTGGATTTTTCGACTACTTATAATTTCACGCTTTCTGAGAAAAAAGGTTTGCGAGGAAAATTAGGCTTGTCTGTAAGGAATGTCTACAATAGAAGAAGCCTTATCAGTAAAGAATACCGAGGCAATAATACATTAAATGACGATGTAGAGGTAATAGATAGATTTTCATTGGGTATTACACCAAACCTGATGTTTAGACTATATTGGTAGCTACTTTTCTATAAGTCGCACTACACCAATCCCTTCTAGACCTGCGTAAATATAGCCATCAGGACCTTGTTCGATGCTTCGCACTCTGCCTTTCCCATCCAGTACTTTTTCTCGCTTTACAACAGCATTATTTTCAATCACTAAATGTTCAACATACATAAATTTCAAGGAACCAACTAACAGGTTTCCATCAAGATGCGGATACTTATCAGATCTTACAAAGGCCATACCACTTGGGGCAATTGAAGGCACCCAATAGTGAAATGGCTGTTCCATGCCTTCTTTTTCAGTAATATCCGTGAAAGAAGTACCATTATAATTTATCCCATAACTAATAACTGGCCAGCCGTAATTATCTCCTTTATTTATAATATTTATCTCGTCACCACCTCGTGGTCCATGTTCATGTACCCATATTTTTCCGGTTTCTGGATGCTTTTCCATGCCCTGTGGATTACGATGGCCGTAACTGTAGATGGCTTTTTTAGCATCAGGCTCGTTAACGAAAGGGTTGTCTGAAGGTATTGATCCATCATAATTAAGACGATATATTTTACCATTATCTCTGGAAATATCCTGAGGGTTTACATCACGATAGCCTCTATCACCAACTGAAAAATATAAATAGCCGTCATTGTCAAATTCTATTCGGCTCCCAAAGTGCTGTCCCCGATCTGAATAATTTTCAGCCTGATATAGTACTTCTAATTGTGATATTTGGTTCTCGTTTAATTGAAATCGGACTAATCTGGTATTTGCTTTATCACTGTTACTTGGATCTTCTTTGGCATAAGTAGCATATATCCAGGGTTCTTGGGGATAATCTGGATGAATTTTTACATCCATAAGGCCACCTTGTCCTTTTACTTTTACTTCAGGTAATCCACTGAGCTTTGTTTTCACTTTTTCCTTGACATGAAATATTTCTCCTTCCTTTTCTGTTACTATCATACTTCCATCAGGGAAAAAATCAAAACCCCAGGGAATGTAAATATCATCGGCAACAATTTCAAAATCATAAGAAACTTCAGAAGGTACAATGTTTTCATCTTTTTGGGCACAGGCTAAAATGCTCGTAAATAAAAAAACGGATAGTATTCTTTTCATTTTCTAAAAATTTCTGAAATATACTTAGGTTTGGATAAATCTCACGTTCTTTAAGAAAATTTAAAATTTTAAATAAATTTGGATGAACACAAATCTATCGATTTGAATGCAGATGTCGGCGAAGGCATGCCTTACGATGCAGAGTTGATGAAAATTATTTCATCTTGTAATATTGCATGCGGTGGTCATTGTGGTGATTATCAAAGTATTTCGAATGCACTCACCTTCGCTAAGTCGAATGGAGTTAAAATTGGAGCTCATCCATCTTACCCCGATCAGGAAAATTTTGGAAGAAAATCAATAGAAATCTCAACATCGGAGTTGATAGATAGCATTGATGCTCAATTGAAATTATTTCAACAATGTGTCGATGACAATAACGTAAGCTGGACTCATATAAAATTTCATGGTGCGTTGTATAATGATTTGAAGTCTGATTTAAAAATAGCTGAAGTTCTTGTACAGTATTTAAGAAAAGAATATCCTACTCTGATTTTATTTGTTCCACCAAACTCTGTTATAAAGCAAACTGCTTCTGGACACTTAAAAATTAGAACTGAAGGTTTTGCAGATCGTGCTTACAATAAAGAATTAGGTTTAGTTCCAAGAAATCTAAAGGGTGCAGTATTGGTGAAGAAAGCAGATATCCTGCGACAAGTTTTAGGAATGATCAATGATAATCAAGTGAAGACTTTATCTGGTAAGATTATCAGAATGAGTGTTGATACAATTTGTCTTCACGGCGATACGCCTAATGCTTTGTCCATGGCTAAAGAGATACACTTAAAATTAGAGGCAAATAACATAAGTATCAAATGATAGACCAATACAAGGATTATAAAATTATAAAATATTCTGGGAATGCGATTTCAATAGAATGGAAAATTCAAAATTTTCAAATTGATTTTACCAGAAAATTACAGGTATTTATAAATTATCTAAAAAAAAATAATGATAATATTTTATACATCACGCCAACGTTTGATTCCCTTTTAATCAGATTCAAAAATCCTGTGAATCTTAATGCTGCTCAAGAAATTATTGAAAATAAACTACAAAATTTTAAAGCTAAAAGTGAAGACTCAATTAATGCCAGGACTTTTCAAATTCCTGTATGTTATGAATTTGGAGAGGATTTAGAAACTATTGCTAATTATTCAAAATTATCGATTATAGATGTGATCGAAATTCATTCAAATCAAATCTATAATATTCATTTTATTGGATTCTTACCTGGCTTTTTGTACTTAGGAGAAGTTGATGAGGCGATTCAAATCCCAAGAAAAAAAACACCAAGATTAGAAGTGAAAAAGGGTAGTGTAGGTATAGCAGAAAATCAATCAGGAATTTATTCGTCAAATTCACCTGGTGGTTGGCAAATTGTAGGAAAAACACCGATTGAAATTTTTAATGCTAATCAAAATCCACCCAGTAAATTTTTACCAGGCGATCAAGTCAAATTTCATCAAATTAGCAAATCCAAGTATGCTCAATTATTAAAAGATCAACCAAAATTAAAACCTGAGAATGATTGAAGTTTTAAACGCTGGCTTTTACACGACTATACAGGATTACGGTCGTTTCCATTACACCCAATATGGTATTCCCTTAAGTGGTGCAATGGATCGTAGGCTCTTTAGGCTTTCGAATCTTTTATTAGATAATGACGAAAAAATACCAGCGATAGAAATGATTTATGTAGGAGCCAAATTAAAATTCACCGAACAAACCACTGTTTGCATCACTTCTCCTAAAGCTGAAGTAAAATTAAATGGAATATCAGTTGAATTGAATAAACAGCTAAGGTTGAATAGGAACGATGAGATATCTGTGAGACAGATTGAGTCTTTTGCATATTTAGCGGTTAAAAATGGATTTTCAAGCGAAAAAAAATTGAATAGCTATAGCCAATATAAAACTATTACCAAAAAGTCAAAACTAGAAAAAGGAGATAAATTGTACTATTCGCCCAATGTAAATAGCACGTTAAAAAATGCGAATATAAAGTTTGATAATAGTTACTACAATAGTTCTGAAATAGATGTCTTTGTTCTGCCAGAATACAGTTGCTTGAACGAATTTCAGAAAAAACGATTAAACATGGATTTTACATTATCGCCCAAAAGTAATCGAATGGCATTCCAACTTAATGAAATTATAGAAAATCAAATGAATGGCATTAGCTCTAAACCTGTTATGCCAGGAACTGTGCAACTTACGCCAGAAGGATCTTTGATTATATTAATGAGAGACGCTCAAGTTACAGGCGGTTACCCTAGAATATTTCAACTAACTGAAGACAGCATCAACAGATTAGCTCAGAAAAAGCTTAATAGCAAAATTAAATTCAAAATAAATAAAATTTAAAGGTAGATGTCAAATTAACAAGGTGACAAAGTAAAAGCGAGTCTCAAAATCACTGTCGGCTACCTTACACAAATGGAATTAGATAAACATCGAATTTTTGTAGATGATCCTGAAGAGCAAGGCATAAAAGCCCAAGGTCCAGATACTTATAACTTATTATGTGGCGCATCAGCGTCGTGTAACTTAATCACGATTAAAATGTATGCAGAACGATGAGATTGAGATTTAAAAAACTTTGAGGTTATTGTCAATCATAACAAGCATAAAACTAATTCAATTCAAAAGAGCGTTACGTTTGAAAGACAGATTTATATTAAATATAATCTTTTAGCGGAACAAGTAGAAATACTTATCAAAATCGCAAATGAGTGTCTAATTTACAAGACGTTTAATCCTAATGTCGAAATCCGATTCAAAGAAAAGTAAAGTCAGCTTACTATTTTATGTTAATTTTTGCTAATCATAACTACTTCAGTGAGTCTCTTAGTAAATTCGTAGAAAATTTTAATATCATGAAAAAAATAACAGTAAGTTTATTTGTCCTATCATTTATAATGTTTAGTTGTAAAAATGACAAAACTGAAGGACAAGAAAAGGAAATTGATACCTCAGTTGAGAAAACCCAGGAAGTCAAACAAATTACGCTTACAAAATTTGAAGGTTCACCAAAATTTGAAGAGGCAAGTATATCTTTAGAAAAAGCTAATGTTGGAGAATTAGACAGTGTAGCCAATGTGGACTTCAAATTTGCTATTCAAAATTATCAATTAGGAGAACAAACTCCTACAGCTGAAGAAAATGGCTTAGCGAATTCAGCGAAAGGTCAGCATATACACTTTATATTGAATAATATGCCCTATCACGCATATTATGAATCAGAATTTTCAAAAGAAATACCTGAAGGAAACCATGTTTTGTTGGCGTTCTTATCTAGATCCTACCATGAGTCAGTCAAAAATGCTTTTTTGGTAACAAATTTAAAAGTAGGCGATTCAGATGTAGAACCAGCTGACCTGACAGCACCCCATATGTTTTATAGTAGACCAAAAGGCACTTATAAAGGCAAAGATACAGAGAAATTACTTCTAGATTTTTTCTTAGTTAATACTGAAATTTCCGAGACTGGAAACAAAGTAAAAGCAACAATTAATGGTGAGGAATTTTTAATCACTGAGTGGGTACCTTATGTCATTGAAGGATTAGATAAAGGAGAATTAACAATTAGACTTCAGCTCATTGACTCAAAAGATAATTTAATTGAAGGACCCTTTAATGACGTGACTCGAAAAGTAACCTTAGAATAAATTTCTTTAAAACCTTAATTTTAAGCCTCGACTCACAATCGAGGCTTTTTTATTAAAAATATTATTTACCTTTAAATCTAATTTGAAATCAAAATGAACCCATCGAACCTTGGTTGGATTAATAGATACTTAAGTACGTATGAGGAAGATCTTCAAGATTTATCTAAACTTACTTTGGAAGACTTCTATAAAAGACTTAGAAATAGCGGGTTTATCTATGGGACTAATCTTACAATCATTAGTAAATTAAAAAATGAGGACTTTAAATTAACACAAGAAGAATTAGCTAAAGTAAATTTATTTACTTCACTTTTAATAGTATATAGAAAGAATAAAAATGAAAATGACATTTTTAGATTTCTAAAAAGCATCATAACTTTCTATGAAAGTTTAAAAAAGTCCAATTCAACTATTTTCTCCTTTACGTGGAAAACTAAAAAAATAGAACAGCAGGTTGAAAATATTTTACACCAACGCGTTCAAACCAATGATACCTTTATTCAAAAGAATTTCAGCAACATCGTCACTAATGCACTTCTATTTGTTGATGTATTAGCCTATTCCAATTTTCTAAAAGGAAAAGATCAAATTCATTACGCGGCTAAGCTAGAAGAGCTCCTGGTAAATGCTGTATTTTTTGCTGTAAAAAAGAAAAAATTTAAAGGTAAATACGATTCAATTGTGATTAAGTTGCTTCAAAGTTCCCTAAGGTTTCACGAGATAAATGACAAACAATTAGAGGACTTAAAACATGTTGAGGTTAGATTTTTAAGAACTTATATAGAAAAGCAATATTTAGTAGATGTTATATGTATGACCCTTTACACAGATGAGCATATTGATGAAAACGAAAAAGAGTATGTTTTAGAGTTAGGTCAACAATTGAATTTTTCTAGCTTAGAAATCAATGACTCAATTCAGTTTATGTATGATTTTGTAGAAAAAAATAAATCTTACATTTATTATTTTAATATTTCTAACCCTGTTAAATATTTTTACGATAAAACATATCGTTCAGTTTCAGTTTTGCTCCGTAGAAATAGGAAAAGAATTTTGAAAGAGATTTATGAAAGTAAGGAACTGATGCAACTTTTAGTGTCTTCGACTTATAGAGAGCTAGACGCTGTAGAAAAAAAGAAAGTCAAATCACAGTTAATGGACATTTTTAAGACCATTCCTTCATTAACCATTTTTGCTCTACCTGGAGGAAGTTTACTTTTACCAATCATTATTAAAATGATTCCAACAATACTTCCGTCATCTTTCAATGAGAATAACGAAATTCCTGAAAATAAATTTAAAAATTAAGACTTTACAAGTAATTCATTTTTAATAAGTTAAAAAGTAATAATTTCAATCCAAAAAAAAAATCATTTTTTTTCAAAAAAAGTTATTGTCAAAAAGGAAAAAGGTTATACATTTGCACCCGCTTTCGGGCGAAACAAAAAGAATAAAATAAGTACATTGAC
>Ga0207419_1001334_pt1 | contig 18892 bp, 15 predicted proteins | sample ElkSloMetagenome_4_FD_184723 | JGI IMG/M metagenome (GOLD analysis project Ga0207419, IMG submission 184723) | Hot spring microbial communities from Elkhorn Slough, Monterey Bay, USA - MD2A (version 2) | ecosystem: Environmental > Aquatic > Marine > Intertidal zone > Estuary: Microbial mat ...
CAGGTAGAGAGATAGATACATTAGATGAAGTATCTGCTGAGGAATTGGCTGTCTTGCTCGAACAGAAAGATGATATAAAAGTGCTTGACGTTAGAAAAGAAAGTGAGTTCAATGCCGAGCACGTAAAAAACGCGCAAAACTTTCCGCTAGATTTTATCAATCAAAATATGGATCAAGTAGATAGGAATAACACTTATTACTTGCATTGCGCAGGCGGATACCGTTCGGTCATTGCTGCTTCTATACTAAAAGCCCGTGGGTTTGATGATGTTGTGAACATTAAAGGTGGATTTAATGCCATTAAACAAACCTCTGCGCCCATTACCGATTATAGTGAACCAACAACCATGTTGTAATTGATTTATATTTAGACACCTAAAGGCTCTTCAGATTTTGAAGAGTCTTTTTTTATGCGTAAGAACCATTTCGTAAAACCATTCTAAGCAAATAGTAAACACCCCCTAGGCACTGTAAGAGAAACATTATATAAACAGCCAATGCGCTATAATTTTTACTTTTGGCATAAAAGCGAGCAATATTCCAAAAATTCATCTTATTTGCATTTTTGGTTTTTAGCGTATGTCTTAAAAACAATTGTGCGCTTACCCAATAAAGCAAATAGTTGGCAACTATGGCCTGCCAGATAAAATTACAGTGAAATTGCCTACTGCCCGTCTCTGTTAAACAGGCAAAAATCAAAATACCTACTACGAACAAGGCCAAAGTAAATAAAAATAACCTACTACTAAACAGAACTTTACCATAAAAAAGTACCGCTGTAAAAGGGAATGCGACAGATAGTAAAAAAGACAGCAAAATATTATCTGAATAATGCTGCCAAACATGCAAAAAGGAAAATGAAACGCCGCCCTCATCACCACTAAGTACAGCCGCACTTTTAAAAGCAGGCAAATAAAGAATTAGATACTGCGCTGATAATATTAGAAGAGCAGGAAAAAATACCCACATTTTTTTTATCCACTTATTAGAAAAGCCTTTGTAAAGCACCCAAAATACCATAACAGGCATTAAACAAAAAAGGAAACTAGGCTTGATCAATACATTTAAAATAGATAAGTACAGCACATTACATTGGCTTTTTTGGTTTTGCTCAAAAATATAGTTGTAGGCATGAAAATATAAGAGTAGTGCAAAGGGCATTAATAAAATGGTAGTACTATTGTGCCATTGGTTAGGAGATATCTGACCAAAATACCAATTGTTGTAGGCAGCAGGCAAACTAAACACAAAAAGCATGGCAAATGGTAAATGCCTAAAGTATTGGTCTCCAAAAAATAAATGGCTTATCTGTTTGGTAATGTTCCATTTAGCATATACAGAAGATGCCATAATAAAAGCAGCTACAATACTTAGTAAATGCATGTTTTGAGAAAATCCACTTGCCATGGCCACTATTAGATAATACAAAAAATTCGGGCGCCAATAGCCTGATTCGTAAAACTGTAAGAGTTGTTTGTTATGCGTATAAAAATCCAAATGATCTATGGGAGTAAGCACAAGAAAAACAAGCAGAAAAAAAGCAAGGAAAGCAATGTGCGCAAAGACTTTTCTTCTGGAAAAAGTGATACAAACTCCGCGCAATTTTACTGTTTGCATAAGCTAAAAAAATAGATGTATACCATAAGCACGAAAACTGCCTTAAGATATTTGCTCTGTATTTATTTTTATGCTTCACTTTTGTTAGACATTGGGCGTGGTAAAAGAAAAGCAGTTTATCTGGATTAAGAGAGTAAAATTTAAAAGATTACCTGTTTTCTTACATGGTTCCTTCACTACTGAGCTATTTATAATTACCTGTTGTTTTTAAATTGAAATAGCATACAGTTAAAAATATGTAGGACAGTAAACAAAAAAGTTATGTTGCTATTAAAAAACCAGCTCTCAGAAACCTATTGCTATATCAATTTTATTGAGGCAAAAAATACCATCTATGTACAATGGCAATGCAAGGCAAACCTTTCAGAAGTGAAAAAAGCAGTAAAGCACATTTTAGAACTACAAGAAAAAGTGAGGGCATCTGCTTTTTTAACCGATTATACAAAATGTAGAGGGTTCGAGCAGAGTACTATTGAATTTCTAAACCAAGAATTTTTTCCAATGATTGGCAGCCGTGGTATAACAAAGCATGCTTTCATTTTTTCTGAAAATGCTTACGACAAGTTAATGAAACAGGCTTTTTGCTCCTATTACGCCAATCTTTTTGAAGTGGCCGTTTTCAATTGCTTACAAAAGGGCAACAACTGGCTTCAAAAAGCAACGGTTAAGTCGGCATCATAAAATATTTCTTTATTTTGCATAATATAAAAAAAGGAACTTTCCTAAAACCTTTCCTTTTCTTTATGATGTAAGATTAAAAGCTATTTTATGCCAAAGCTGCTAAGCATTGATACAAATCAACACTTTTACTTGCGCTCAATTGCGGGCTTGCTAAGGCTGGTGAGAACACCCAATCTAATAATTTTAGCGCTTACACAATACCTTACTCGTATTTTCTTGGTAGGCCCAGAACATCTCTGGAAAAGTGCCATATTAGACCCCCGTTTTTCCTTATTGGTACTGTCCAATTTACTCATTGCTTCGGCTGGCTATATCATCAATGATTATTACGATATTAAGATTGATACCGTAAACAAACCCGAACGCGTAATTATAGGTAAAATATTTAGAAGAAGAGTAGCTATGGCAGCGCATACAATCTTAAACCTTGCTGGCATTGCTATCGGTTTATACCTTTCTAAATACATTTTTTTAATCAATATGTTGGCTGCAATCTGGCTATGGCTTTACTCTAATAGGCTTAAGAGGATTCCGTTTTTGGGCAATTTTAGTATTGCTGCCCTAACGGCGCTCTCCATCATTTCGGTAGATATTTATTTTGGACTTTTTAACCCACATATTTATATATTCGCCATTTTTGCCATGCTTATCTCAGTAATAAGAGAGATCATTAAAGATATGGAAGACATCAAGGGCGATTTGAGATTTGGGTGTAAAACATTGCCGATTGTGTTCGGTATAAGAAAAACGAAAATAGTCATTTACTTTTTTTTGAGCTTACTGATACTCACCATTGTAGGATATGCTTTTTACACCGATAATACTACTATGAAATGGTACAGCATCATGATGTTCTTTCCTACTTTATTTTTTATCCATAAAATTTACTATGCCGATACCAAAAGGGCCTATCATTTTTTAAGCATGTTTTGTAAGTTGATTATGCTGAGTGGAGCCACAGTAATGATTTTTTTGTAACATTGCGACAAGCAACACTTATTCATTTTGAGAAACCACAGTCCTAATATTGCCATATTTGCCTCAGGCTCAGGCAGCAATGCCGTACAAATCATAAATCATTTTAAAACAGAAAATATTGATACACACTTCTTTGTATTGAGCAATAAAAAAGATGCAGCCGTACTTGAAAAAACCGAGGCACTTGGCGCAACTACTATGTCTTTCTCAAGAGAAGAGTTCTACAATTCTGGCAAAATCGTGAGATTTTTGACAGAAAATAGTGTACAACTCGTGGTGCTTGCCGGCTTTTTATGGTTGGTACCCCAGAATCTATTAGAGGCTTTTCCCAATAAAATCATTAACATACATCCTGCACTTTTACCGAAATATGGAGGTAAAGGCATGTATGGTATGCGTGTGCATACAGCAGTAGTTGAGGCTCAAGAAAAGGAAACAGGCATTACTATCCATTTTGTTGACGAAGAGTATGATCACGGAAAAACCATTTTACAAAAAACCTGCAATCTTGATCCTAGCGATAGCCCAGAAACTGTTGCCAAAAAAGTACGGCAATTAGAACACAAATACTTCCCACTAGTGGTTAAGGAACTGTACAATGATATTTAACAGAAATCTGCAAAAGGTCTTATGCGCATTATACTATTTACAGGAAAAGGGGGAACAGGAAAAACGACCATAGCCGCAGCTACTGCCCTAAAAGCGGCAAAAGAAGGCCATAAAACCTTGGTAATTTCTACAGATCCTGCACATAGTCTTTCAGATGCTGTAGACAAACCCCTCGGAGCGGAGCCCACTTACATAACCGAGAATCTCTACGGTCAGGAATTGGATGTATACTACTCCATGAAAAAATATTGGGGCAATATGCGCAACTTAATGCTACAGGTTTTTAGGTGGCAAGGCGTGGAGAACATTCTTGCCGAGGAACTTTCGGCCCTACCTGGCATGGAAGAAGCATCAGCCTTTTTATGGATAGAAAAATATTATAGCGAAGGCGAATATGATCTGATTATTATCGATAGCGCTCCTACCGGAGAAACCCTTACTTTGCTAACCTTGCCCCAAGTAACCAAGTGGTGGGTAACAAAGGCCTTCCCTTTTCAGCGTACAGCCATTAAAACACTGGGTTCGGTAATTAGAAATGTAACAGGCGCACCCGTTGATCATGGTTTTGAAGAGCTCGAAAACATGTTTGATAAGCTCGAAAAAGTACAGCAAATATTTAGCAAACCTGAGATTTGCTCTATCAGACTCGTGGCCAACCCTGAGCGAATGGTTATACAAGAAGCCAAAAGAGCCTACACTTATTTACAACTCTATGGCTATAATGTAGATGCGGTTATTGTTAACCGGATACTACCAAAAATGGAGGTAGAAGATACGCCTTTTGCTAAGTATCTGAAAGCGCAAAAGAAATATCTTAAAGAAATTGAGGATACTTTTAAACCCTTGCCCATTTTTAAAGTGCCTCACCAAGGAGAAGAAGTTTTTGGCCTAAAGCTTTTAGATAAAATTGGCTCTAAAGCATATGAAAAAGACCCTACGGAGATTTTTTACCACGAATCGCCTTTCAAGATAGAAGAAAACAGGCAATTCTATTTCGTGAAAATTAAGCTGCCCTTGCTAGACAGCGAACATTTAACAGTAAAAAAGATAGGCGACGAGTTGGTGATCCAAATTGGTAATCAGCGCAAAAATATGTTCTTACCCAAATTTACCCACTTTTACGAAATGGATAATTATAAATATGAGAACCCTTGGTTAATCATTGCATTTGCTAAAAAGGAAAAAAAGGCAAGATAATTCTAACGCTTCTTATTAATGTGCTTGAGAGCCTCTCTTTTACTAAGTCCCGATAGGTTTGCATGTGTATGCACAAACTCCTCTACTGCTTGCGGATTTATTTTTGAATACTCTCGAAGTGCCCAGCCAATTGCTTTTCTTATAAAGAATTCTTTTTCATGTGCCCTGTTTAGACAAAAGGCAAATAACTTATCAGTATCTGTTTTTTCTTTATACCCGAGTTGATGCAGTAAGGCCGAACGCCTTAGCCACATATTTTCATGCTCAATCCAAGAATCTATATCACTTCTAAGTACTGTAAATTTCTGATTCAACATCCCTACTGCGTGTGCTGCCAATAAGTCCACTGTATCCCACCAAGCATTGTGCGTAACAAGCCACTCAACCAAATTAAGGTTTTTGGCCTCTAGCTTTTTCTTGTTTTTTACTATGAGTTCCATGGCGAAATAGTGCATTTCGCGTTCTTTGTATTGGTATGCCAGCTTGGCAACTCTTTCGATTTCATCTAAAGGCACTTTACCGTGCGCATTTTCAAAGGTCCTTATGACTTCTTTTCTTTCAGGCGATTTAAGTCCGAAAAATGGAAAAAGGCTTTTGAGGTACTTACTTTGCTGTATTGCCAAGTCAGTATTGGCTCTTTTAGCCATCTCTTTTGCTAAGGCCTTTAAATAAACATCGGCCGTTTGATCCATGCACTACATATTAAAGAAAAATTGAAACCTAATTGCTGGAAAAACAGCTGGGAACTGCTCAAAAACCAACTCATCTGCTGCCAAATCTGTTATCTGGGTTTGATATACCCTAAAGTTAATTCCAGCATCTATATTTACTCCAAAGGGCCCACCTCCATAAAAAGATTTTCCCACTGAAGGCGTAAAATAAAAAATATTGGAGGTAACGTCTTTTTTGATATCGTTTAGGTAGGTTGCCTTTTGCGTAAAGTAAAAAACAGGTAGGCGGCTGTTTTCATTGTATTTACCGAAGTGATACGCATGTTCTAACGTGACGGCAGAAGTTCTTCTGCTATTATTAGCAATTAGAACAGTACCGTAACTCATACCAATGGTACTGAGCTTGGTAAATTTATATTTCATACCTACATGCAGCAAATCGGGAAAACCTAGACCTAAATCCATCTCAAACTTTCGATCATTGCTAACTTGCGCTTGGGCTTTTTGTAAAAAGCCTGTAGAAAAACTAAGGAATACAAATAGTAATATTTTTTTCATAGGCACTACTGTTTATTTGTAAATCTCACTTTTTAATGCTCTATGCAATATTAGTTTTGTTTTGACTGATGCCATATTTATTTTTTGATTTAAGAAGGTATACAGAATTAATTAAAGTTTTTGTAACCTTAGGGTTAAGTATAAAAAATCGGTAATGAAAGCTTTGCTACAACCCTAAGGAGCGCCTCCCTGAAAAGGATATCTATATATTTTTTTTGAGTTATGAATAATTATGCTAAAATAAGCTACCTTTAAAGGCATAGCAATTTCATTTCACAAAAAACAGAGGCATTAAGATTCTTCTTCACCCATTAAAATCTCTAAAGCGATCGTATAGATTATTTATACTTAGTCGCTTTTTTTTATATTTTATTGAAGATAATTAAAATAATCCAAGAAATACATCTGATAACTGTATTATTTAAAGATGTTACTTAAAAACCTTGACCCAACCCTTGCACTCTGTACCAAGTGGAGATATTAAAATGTAATGGTAAACTCCTTCGGGAATCCCCTCTGCGGACCATTGATCTTTATAGTTTTCGTTCTCGTAAATCAAGTCTCCCCAGCGATTAAATACCTCTAAATGCCAACCTTCTTTCTGACTGGGCAAAACAAATCTTTCATTAACATTATCTGCATTAGGAGAAAATGCATTTGGTGGCACGACTTGTTCAATCAAAATCTGTCTGCTAAAATTCTCTGTACATTCTCCTCTTGTGGCAAATAGAGTTACAATATACCTACCCGTATCTTGATAAGCATACATACTGGGCTCTATGTCTGTTGATTGTTCTCCGTTACCAAAATTCCATAGATAGGCATCCGCTCCTTCTGATAGGTTTTTGAAATTTATAAGAGGTTTTTCGCCACATTCATCATCTTCTACTATTTCAAAATCGGCTTTTATTTCAGGAAAAACATTTACCTGAACAGTAGTATCTACAAAGCAACCATTGCGATTAAGCACCCTTACCGTATAGGTCGTGCTATCGGTAGGATTCGCTATAGGCCTATCAGATAAAGCATTATCTAAGCCATTAACCGGACTCCACTGATACGCTATCCCGCCACTTACTTCTAACTGTACAGACTCACCAAAACATATTTCCTGAGTAGGGGAAATTTGGATATCCCTAAAAAACAAAGAAGATTCTACGATATCTACTTGCACATTTACGGTATCAGCATCGGAACATACTCCATTGATGCCCAATAGTACTATTTGATAATTACCTGGGCTATCGTAATATATCATCCCGGGATCTTCGCCTTCAATAATTCGGTCGTCTCCCAATATCCAGGCGTATTCTTGTACGTTTTGAGAATTATTGATGATTTCTATGGTAGGAAGCGTATCACACGTTTCAATTAGGTTTACCCTAAAATCTGCTACAACTTCTGGCTGAACGGTAATTGTAACTGAGCTATCTACCCTACACCCAAAATCATTGACCATGGTTACGGTGTAAGTTGTGGTCTCAGGTGGCGTAGCAACAGGGTTGGGCAAATTCGGATTGTTTAAATACGTTTGGGGTGACCAACGATAGACTTCTGCTCCGCTTGCCTCTAATTGAAAATCCTCTCCACCACAAATGAAACCTCCCTCGCCTACTGCAAAATTTTGCTCTCCAATTTGTATGGTATCTTGTAAGGTGTCTATAAGTTTACAAGTGGCAGGGTCTAGCACCGTCAGTTCTATAAAATATTCGCCCGGTTCCGGAAACTCGTAAACAAAACTTGTGTCTGCAGTAGAAACAGTAGTACCATTTATTTTCCATGTAAAATCTACACCACCTCTACTGGTATTTTCAAATACAACAGGAGCTGGTACACAAGCTGGATTGGGCGTATATTTAAAATCTGCTTTTAAGATGGCCAAATCAAATTTAAAGGCAGCATTGTTACAGCGTGTATTGGTACCATTTGTAGTTGAATTATTAAATCTATCAAATGCGCCTGGTGTTGTAGGATAATTGCTTTGCCCACAAGAACAAACTGCTTGGTAAACCACCCCTTTTTTATCAAACCTACTTGTACCACCATCTACGTGCTCTCCTGTGCCCATATTACCGCCAAAATAAGTGGCATACAATAACTCATCTGCATCAGAAGACAGTACCATCAAGTAAAAATCATTACCATCGGTAGAGTTTTGAAAAGCGTCTTCTGTAATAGGCATATTAAAAGTATTGCCTCCTACATAGTTGGGATCTACAGAATTGACATTGCCGCCCCATCCGGTAAGATATATGTTTGAGCACTCATTAACCAAAAGTGCTGTGGGGCAAATGTCTGGAGAGCCTCTACCCGATCCAACTACAGTAGAAAAAATCGTTGTTTTTAAGCCTCCGCCTATTTTATGTACAAATTGCCCACTGTTTGGGTTGTTATACACATTTACCGAAATTGGATAATCTCCACTAGTTTGACCAAAAACCGTTATGTTTCCTGCGGCATCTAAATCGAGCAAATAGGCCTGATCGTAGGCATCTGTACCTAAATAAGTACTGGCTATTAACTGTGTACCATCATTTGAGATAATCGATATAAAACCATCTGCACTACCTCCAGAAAATTCTTCTTTTAAAACTGCAAGCGTTGTTGGAAAATCTAAGCTGGAAGTTCCTCCAACGACAATTACTTCATTGTTGCTATTTAGTTTGATGTTGTATACTGCATCATTGCCACCACCACCGAGTAAAGTACCCCACTCTAGATTGGTAAGTGTTGGATTGAATTTGGCTATGAGTCCGTCTTGTTCTCCTCCTAGTTCTGTTTTTATACCACCTGCAGTGGTTGTTATATTAGTAGAGTGTGTTGAAGTGGCAATGTATATATTTCCGGTAGAATCTGTTATGACATCGCCTCTAAACTCATCGCCATAATTTCTTGTGAGTACAGTTCTGCTAAGTTCGTTAATGCCGTCTTGCTCACTTCCACCAAAAAAAGTAGATGCTAGTAGGTTACTGCCCGTGCTGTCTAATTTGGCTATAATGATATCTGAACCAAAAAGATACTCTACTCCCCCAATAATGCTACCTAGCCCCCCACCTTCAAAATTGGCCTTGTAGGCCGTATCTGCAACGGGAAAATCACTTGATGAGGTAGTACCGAAAATTACCAATTCTTGTTGAGCATTAACCACAAGGCTATGAGGAGTCTCTGCATAACTACCTCCTAGATAGGTCGCATACTCTTGCTTAGTGCCCGCAGAGTCGTACTTAGCAATGGCAATATCGATCTGTCCTGAAAAATCGACTTGAAAAGCACCTATTGTAGCAGGGAAATCGTTGCCAAAGGCAATACCGCCCGCATAAAGCGAGCCTTGCTCATCATAGGTGGCTGTGTTTCCCCAATTGTCTGAAACTGAACCCGAAAAAGTTGAAAAAATCAATACCGGATCAATTACCAAGGTATATGCCTTGTCGTAGCCTTCTGGAAAATCAAAACTCAAGCGATTGTTTTTTAGAACAAATCTTGTAGGAATCTCTATCTTTTTGCCATTAATTACTTGGTAAGAATAGGGTTGTTGTTCTATAATTTCATTAACTGAGGTTTTGATGTAAAGATGACCATTTTTTAGCTGTATAGCGCTTTGGCCTGAATAGTCTAATTTTATTTGTTTTACCTTACTATTAGGAGCAACTATAAATTCGTATTTAAAATCTTGACCGTTAAAAAAATAGCGCATGTCTATGCCCTTGTACAAGCCTTGGTAGTATATTTCCTGATATGCCTTAACATTTTGTGCCCACTTACCAGGATCATTACCTAAGTAATAATTAAAAGAAAGGTCGAAAGCATTTTTGGGAATAAGTTTTACGTTTTTTTCTGCTCTAAAAAAATCTACCTTAAAACCATGTGCAGCTATAGCATTCGGATTTTCTGCTACACTTACCCTAGCAGCTGGACCATGTTCATGACCTCTACCTGCGTGTTTTTCATGAAGCGCTTGCTCATCATAAAAAGAATAAATGAGGGCGTTTCTCTGTAAGTGCAAATATCCGCCTGGCAAATCTGCCCTGTACAATGTTTCTTCTGCCCACTGATTTTTATTCTCTTTAAATAAAAAAGGGTCGGCTGAAAGATGGGCGTGTACAAAAAGCAAACACAAAATGCACAAGACATGCCTTATATACTTTGCCACTTTGTCTATATTCATATCACAAGCTGATTAAAATAAGATACACTACCATACGAGTAGCCACTGCTGGTTTTTACTATTGCGGTGTTTGAAAGATTTCAGAAAAACCCCATCAATTGGTTTTTAATTTTATTTCATAAACATTAAATGATACCTTTAATGCTCAACTAAATAAATGTATTTTTTTATCAAGTACTGTATTTTATTGCCACTGATTGCATACAATGTGTATCATAGCTTACATGCATCACTTTAGTACACAAATTTAGTTAAAGGGGGCTGTTAAATCATAATTTAAGAAGAAAATACAAACTCATTGCAAGTGTATTTTATAAGTAATTTTAAAATTAATGAATAATATCTTTTTGAAAACCAATTTTGTAATTGCAATACTCTTATTAGGGATTATTGATATTACCCATGCACAATCTAAAGAAAATTACCAATTTACGATTGACCTAACCAAAGTAGAGAACGACGAACTTACTATTACGCTCACACCTCCAAAAATCAAAGAAAAAAGCATTATATATAACATACCTAAGGTAGTACCTGGTACTTATAGCATTTCTGATTTCGGTAGGTTTGTGTCAGAATTTAAAGTAAGAGATAAAAGAGGAAGACCTATTGATGTAGAAAGGCTAGATATGAATAGGTGGAAAATAAGCAAACCCAAAAAAGTGGCAAGTATTACTTACAAAGTTGCTGATACTTGGGACTCAGAAAAAGAAAATGTCATCTTTGAACCCGCAGGAACCAATATAGAAGAAAAAGAAAACTTTGTTATAAATACCCACGGCTTTTTCGGTTATTTCGATGGGCACAAAAACAATGATTACGAATTAACCTTTATAAAGCCTAAAGATTTTTATGGTTCTACTTCACTGATCAGCAATACTTCTGATTCTGTTAAAGATCTATTTGTTGTAGATAGCTACATGGATCTGGCCGATGCGCCTATTATGTACAACGTACCCGATACTACTTTTATAGACATGGGCGATGCCGAAGTATTGGTCTCGGTCTATTCTCCCAACAAAAAACTTACATCTGAATATGTAGCGGAAAATATTGAGGAGATTTTAGAAGCTCAAAGAAAATATTTAGGCGGTAAATTACCGATTGAAAAATATGCTTTTATCATTTACCTTACTGATAAGCCCAGCTTATCAGGAATGATGGGCGCTTTAGAGCATTCTTACTCCTCTATGTATTTTTTACCAGAATTGGCACCACAGTACATTACCCAAAGTATAAGGGATATTGCTGCTCATGAATTCTTTCATATTGTAACACCACTCAATATACATTCTGAAGAAATACATGATTTTGACTACATCGACCCAGAAATGTCTGAGCACTTATGGCTCTATGAAGGCGTTACCGAGTACTCCGCAGGACATGTGCAAGTACAATACGAACTCATTTCTTTTGACGACTACTTAAGCATACTAAACGAAAAGCTCAATGCCGCATCTGCATATAATAGAACCTTACCCTTTACAGAAATGAGCGAGAACTGCTTAGATGAGTATGCCGATCAGTATGGAAATGTGTATGAGAAAGGAGCTTTGATCGGACTATGTCTCGATATTACATTCAGGGATTTATCTGATGGGGAATATGGACTGCAAGATATGATGCAGGACCTTTCTAAAAAATATGGCAAAAACAAACCTTTTAAAGACGAACTACTTTTTGAGCAAATAGCCGATTTGAGCGGCTATCCAGAAATTAAAGACTTTTTTGATAAATATGTAGATGGCAGTGAGCTGCTCCCATTTAAAGAAGTTTTCCAAAAAGTAGGGATAAAGTACAGTGACTCTACCATAGTAAAAGATGTAACTATGGGGAATATTCTAAGAAGCTTAATCATAGATCAAGATAGCAACATTGTTATAAGTGACATAAGCGAGATGGATTCTTTTGGAGAAAAAATGGGATATATGCAAGGAGATATTGTAAGGAAAGTAAATGGTGATACTATAACACTCGCCACAGCAGTAGAAGTTATCGGTACATTGAGAAATAACGCTCAAGCTGGTGATACCTTGACTGTAACAGTAGAAAGAACTTTAAAAAAAGAAAATGACGATGCAACTAAAACTGAGCTGATTACTCTAGAAGGTGTTATGCAAGTAACTGAAAGAATGGAATACCATACTTTTGAAATAGACACGGCTATGACCGAAAGACAGAGAAAAATTCTAAATAGCTGGCTCGTACCAGATAAAAAAGGATAATTAATCAGCAATTGCGAAATATAATTTTTAAAAACACTTAATAACAAATGAATTTATACCTTAAAAACGCACTTGCAGTCTTCGATCTTGAAACCACTGGCATCAACATAGTAAAAGATAGAATAGTAGAGATTTCAATATTGAAGGTAATGCCCAATGGCGAAAAAGAAGTACAAACCAAACGAGTGAATCCTACCATCCCCATTTCGGCTGAGTCCAGCATGATTCATGGCATTTACGATGAAGATGTAAAAGACGCACCTACCTTTAAGCAAATAGCTAAAGAAGTGGCTAAATTCTTAGAGGGCTGCGATTTATGTGGTTTTAATGTTTTAAGGTTCGATTTGCCTATGCTAGCCGAAGAACTACTACGCGCTGGAGTCGAGTTTGATACCAAAAATAGAAAAATAGTGGATGCGCAGAAAATCTTTCACATGATGGAGCCTAGAACCTTGCACGCAGCTTACAAATTTTATTGTAATAAAGATTTAGAGAATGCCCACAGTGCGGAGGCAGATACCATTGCTACTTTTGAAGTGCTCGACGCACAAGTAAAAAAATATGAAGGTGTAATTATTAAGGATAACAAAACAGGCAAAGAGCATATACCCGTAAAAAACGATGTTCAGGCTTTGCATGATATTAGTTCATCTAACATGATTGATTTTGCCGGACGCATGGTCTATAATCATGAGGGCGTTCCTGTTTTCAATTTTGGAAAACACAAGAACAAACCAGTGCTAGAAGTACTTAAAAAAGAACCCGGCTACTATGATTGGATACTAAAAAATGATTTTGCCTTAAACACCAAACAAAAGCTTACAGAAATTAAACTAAGTCAATTTAACAAAAGGTGATAGATAATTTATGTATGCAGGTGTAGATATCCCCCTCCGAAATCTACAGCAACATGCTAAAAAATGAAACCTTTTATATAAACATATAAAAGAGTTAGAAGGATGTGATTTGTACGAGAATAATCAACCACTGTTCTTGTCAGTGTTTTAGTTAAACTTTTGTTATACAAATTGGCTGATTCACACTCGATATACTTCTAAAGCATAATAGTGTTATTCATATATTTATTTGACCGCAAATATGTAATAATCGGGCCAATAAAGTACTTTATATACGCTATGAATAGAATTATGCATTTTTTGTAATGCATGCATCCACTCATGTAAGTTATAGGTAAAAAATTTCAGTACATCTATAAATCATAAAGTGTTGTTTACAAAAGCTTGTACGAAAACATCGAAATTACCCTCTGTAGGGTATTGCTGTAAATAATGATATTACCTACATTTGTGTAATAGTAATTAAAAATTGTACTTTTTTAATTATTACAGATTGAGTTTATAAAGTAAACTAGATACCTTATATAAAGGTATTCAGTTTTAGTGCTAAGTAATATAAGCATTACTTCAAATTTGCGATTGATTAATGGAACTATAAAAAAAGAGCTTTTTAAGCTCTTTTTTTATTCTGCAATTTTTAAAATTCTCAGCTCAATCCTTCTGTTTTGCTCATGTTTTTCTGTACTACAATAAACTCCGTTGGCACATTCATTTAACAATCTAGTCTCTCCATATCCTTTTGGCATCAGCCGTTCGGGTAGTATATCGTAATTTTCTATTAAAAAATTGACAATAGATTGTGCTCTTGCTTTTGTTAGATCAAGATTATATTCATCGTCTCCTCTGGCGTCAGTAAAACAAGCTACTTCAAATTGATATTCTGGATTTTTATTAATAATTTCTACTGCTTCCTGCAATGCTACTGCTTGTTTTTTATTAATGGTGTATTCATTTACCCCAAAATAAAATCCAGATAATCTAAATATTTTACCAACTCCCATACTTTTAAGTGCTATGTTTTTTCTTAAGATGCCAGCTTCTGCCAAAGCATAACTTACTTCAGCGGGACTACTTTTGAAAAACATTTCTTTTTTTACCGAGATTTTATATCTAGCTCCCTCCAACATTTCAAATGAATAGCTGCCATCTTTACCTGTAATCAAAGTTCTAACAATACCCTTATCTGTATTTCTAAGGCTGACCTGCGCATTTTTCAATATTTCATTGTCTACTTCACTGATTATATAGCCAGATAGAATGGCTGCCTCAGCTTTTCTTACCATCATTTCTAGGCTTATATGTTGTCCTGAGGCAATATTTCTTTTTGGCAGGGGAACTTCATCAGAGGTATAGCCCGGCTTAACACATTTAATGAGGTATCTTTTACTAGAATTTAACTTAAAAATAAAGTTGCCTTTTTTTCCAGTGGTTACTTTTTGGTTGTCAGAGTTTACTTTGTAAAATAACTCTCCTTCTTCATTCTCAACTACCTCATAGGCTATTATAGTAAATCCAAAAAAATCGCTTTTCCTTCTTTTTACACCTTCTTCAATTAAAATCCCGCTCACCATATAAGAAACACCCACACTGTCATCTATAAATAATGATTCACTATTTATACTGTTACTTATACATGGCTTTGCATCAATAAATGACAAAACCACAAATACTACATAAATAAGTAGGATTTTTTTTTGTATATGTGTTTCAGGTACCTTCATATGCCTCCCGTTCGCTTAAAATCTATTGGCTAGTGGCAAATTTCTTACAAAAAGGATGTAAGACTTTAAGGCTTTGGGTTAATTTTTTTAAATTGAAAGAGTTATTCTGCTTGTACTGCAATTACCCTAAATTCAATTCTTCGGTTTTCAAGGTGTTTTTCAGATGAACATAAAATGCCATTACTGCACTCATTCAATAGTTTTTCCTCTCCATATCCCTTAAAAGTGATTCGGTTATTTTCAATTCCCTTACTAATTATATAATCTCTAACTGCTCTCGCTCTTTTTGTAGAAAGCTCTAAATTATACTCTTCGTCACCACGAGCATCAGTATGTGCACCAATTTCCAATAAAATATCCTCATTATTTCTTAAGAATGCAACTAGTTTATCAATACTTCCTTTGCCATTCTTGATTTGTAAATTGGTGCTGTTCACTTCAAAATCTATAGATCTAAGCACATAAGCCTCTCCCAACTCAGCTTTAATCAGTGGTATTTTTACTGAGATTACTTCATCCGGATTTTTACCTACTGTAGAGAATTGATAGATTTCAGAATGAAAATAATGTTTTTTAGCACATACCAAAGTATAGGTTCCCTCACTCGGCAGATCCATCCTAAATGAACCTTTTTTATCTGTCAATTCTCTTTTTACAAAAGTCTTATTTAAATCACTTACCGCCACACTTACTTCTTCGAGCAGGTTACCTGTTTTAGAATCAATTACTTCACCACGCATCACAAAAATTCTCTTACTATCAACAATGTTTGAATCAGATGTGGGCAATACACCGAAACATATAAGTAAAAATATATAATGAAACAGAACCACCACTCTTTTAATTAAATCGTTTTTTCAAGTGCATGTTCGAGGTCATTGATTAAATCATCTGTATTTTCTATACCTACAGATAACCTTAAAAGGTTATCACTAACTCCTATACCCAACCTATCTTCTCTACTCATTTTAATGTGTGAGGTATCAGAAGGCGCACAGATATTTGATTCTACGCCACCAAGGCTCAAAGCTTTTGCTACTATTTCTAATGAATCCAAAAAGGCCTTCTTTTTATCTTCAGACTTGGCTGTTAATTCAAAAGATAACATCCCACCAAAACCTTTCATTTGCTTCTTGGCCACCTTATGCATAGGATGGTTTTGCAAACCAGGATAGTAAACTGTTTCAACCAAATCATGTTTTTGCAAGAAATTGGCTATAGCTAATGCATTTTCATTTTGCCTTTTTACCCTTACATCTAAGGTTTTTAAACTACGCTCAATTAGATAACAGTCTAAAGGATTTAAATTACCACCATAATTTATTGCTGTTTTCAACACCTTTCCAATCAAATCTTTTTTACCAGCTACTGCACCAAAACTCAAATCACTATGCCCACCTAAATATTTTGTCCCGCTGTGTATTACCAAATCAATACCGTGCTCTGCAGGATTCTGGTTAATAGGCGAAGCAAAAGTATTATCTATGATAGATACAATATTGTTATCCCTGGCAACCGAAGCAATAATATCTATATCTACAATAGATAGCAATGGGTTAGTAGGTGTCTCAAAATAAATTACCTTAGTGTTTCTATTAATATTTTTCTTGAAGGCTTCGGCCGTTTTCTCTTCTACTACTGAGTAGCTAATTTTTCTTTTATCCAGTTCCTCAAAAATCAAATTATAGGTGCCTCCATATAGTTCGCTGTAAAAGACAATATGTTCTCCGGCATTTACAAAGCTAAACATAGTAGTGGCAATAGCCGCCATACCCGAACTAAATACAATAGCCTCTTCGGTTTTTTCTAGAGCCGCAATTTTGCTACATATCACCTTTTGGTTAATAGTATTATAGTATCTAGGGTAAGTGTTAGCTGTACCTTCTTGATATTTAAAAGCAGACGCAGGTTCTACAGGTGTGTTTAATCCCCTTGTGTTTATTTCAACATTATTGAAGTGATGCACACAGTGTGTTTCTTCAGAATAACTTTTTTGCGATTTACCCATTTAAATGATTTCTTTTCTATGAAAACTAAATTAATAAATATGAATTAACTCCTTTACTTAAAAGAGAACAGACTCTTTTTTAATGGAAAAAAAACTTTAATAGCTCGTTTTTTAAGACTAATATTAAGTTTGCACTTTGCTAAGCGATAAAAAATTTACCTACTTAAATTAATGCACATTCTCAATGATTCGTCAATATAGTATTATTCTATTACCACTCCTTGTTTTTAATATTCTTTCAAGCAAAGGGTTTTCTCAAAAAAATGATGTCTTCGCCAGAGAGTTTGTTGAAATTTGGGAGCGTTCTGCAGAGTATACAATCAAAGTAGCTCAATTAATGCCTGAAGAATACTATAATTTTAGGCCTAATGAAGAGACCTTTACATTTTCGCAACAAATTGCACACATTATCACCAATATATATTGGCTCAACTCTACATTTATTCTAAATGAAGTGAACCCTATAAAAGACTCTAATTTAGAAGATTTGAGTAAAGAAGAACTTATTAAATATTTTGAAGATGCCAGCAAATATGTGCTTAAAAGTGCCGAGGATCTTTCTGATAAACAAGTTTCTACTCCCATTATTTTTGCAGGGGTTATAATGACCAAAAAGCGTATTTTCTACCTCATGAGGGATCATCTCACACATCATAGGGCTCAGTCAATAGTATATTTAAGACTTAATGGAATACAGCCGCCAAAATACGTAGGTTGGTAGTTCTTCTGAAAAAAAATTCATATGTTGAAAATTGGTATTTCTGCTTGCATGATGCACCCGGACAATACAAGACCAGTATTTGGTCCTAAAACATTGCTTTATATTGAAAAAGATATGGCAAATTATTTAGCTAGAAAAGACGTAATTCCTATTTTAATACCTGAAATTGATGATTACTCAGTGTTTTGTAATTTACTTTCACAAATGGATGGGTTTATCTTTCAAGGAGGAACTGATCTAGCTCCTGAAACATACAATGAAAAACCTATTGGCAGGTGGAGAGGAGATAGAAAACGCGATTTGTATGAACTAAAAATTTTAGACTATGCTATTACCCATGACAAACCTATATTTGCAATTTGTAGAGGTCTGCAATTACTAAATGCATATTGCGGTGGTACACTTTATCAAGACATTGAAACACAGGTTAAAACCAATGTAGAACATAGGAATGCTAAGAACTATGATACTATTGCCCATGAAATAATATTTACAGGAGAAAGCTTTTTGAGTGAGCTGTACTCACACTCACCTAGGCATCATGTTAACACTATACATCATCAAGCAATCAAAGATTTAGGTACAAACCTAAAAGTTCTTGCAAAAAGCAAAGAAGATGGCATTATTGAAGCAATAAGCTTGAAAAATCGTAAAAAACCCAAGGTTATTGGTGTTCAATGGCATCCTGAGTTTAGTTATAATCTAGGAGGTTTGATCATTAAAGGTGAACCTCTTTACGATTATTTCTTAACACATTGTAAATAAGATGATGATTATAATTATATAAAAAAAGCCCCATAAATGGGGCTTTTTTTGTTTATGATGTATTGGCGATTACCTACTCTTCCACCTGTTACGGCAGTACCATCGGCGCCACAGGGCTT
>Ga0207419_1001335_pt1 | contig 18890 bp, 15 predicted proteins | sample ElkSloMetagenome_4_FD_184723 | JGI IMG/M metagenome (GOLD analysis project Ga0207419, IMG submission 184723) | Hot spring microbial communities from Elkhorn Slough, Monterey Bay, USA - MD2A (version 2) | ecosystem: Environmental > Aquatic > Marine > Intertidal zone > Estuary: Microbial mat ...
CGATAACTCCTGGCATATAAATCACAGGGTATCTTGCGGCCAATCCTGCTTTTACATCGTCAGGATGTAGGTATTCAAAAGGCACGTCGGCATTGATCAATGTTCTGCAAGCACCTACCCGGGCTTGCATGGGCCTGAACATCAAGCTATCTTGTCCTTTAAAAGACAGGGCGGTCCAGATGGCATCGTTATCCCAATCAAAAAACACACCAACCATCGGCTCTTTGTGCGCCTGCCAAAGTTCTCCGCGATATTTTTGCATGGCTTTACCAATTTTTCCTACTTCAATAGCGCGCTCCGTCACGTTATTTTGATGGTCCAGCAAAGCATATTCTCCTACTTCACCGCCGGCAGTACGAATACTCCAGCTCCATAGTCCCCAGCCTTTAAATCCTGAGGCCAGCATACTCATGGTAAACTGCTGCATCTCCGCGTCATCTACTGTAAATCCTTTGTTGGTTTGCCCAAATTCTTCACCGCCAAACTGCTGAGGTCCACCGGTAGTTTCCCAGCCACCTGCCCAGCCACCTTTAAACATATCATTGATGTAGCTGGCTTGCATATAAACTGTGGGGCCTAATTCATCCTGTACCTGATCAAAATGCCAGGTGAAATGGATGGATGGATAAAAAGACCCGTGGTCTTGCATTACGTCGGCAATGCCCGGAAAGTCGACACCAAAATAGGCATGAGGTCTAAAAAGCCCTAATTCACCCCCGGCTCGATAAGGAGCATTTTTATCAAACTCATGAAATTCCTCGGCTTTTTCTCTCAATTCTCCCAATCCATGCTGAGCTTTGAAACGTAAAATGTCTGTTCTTACCCTAAATTCCCGGTGGTTGTATTCCTGCCACCGCTGTTCAAAATCCTGCCAGTTGGTAAAGGGTTCAGCATTAGCATCGTTGAGGGCTCCAGCCTGTAAGCCATGGTGATATTGGTTCCAGGCTATGTTTAGCTTGTCAATATCGCCATAATACTCCCGGGCCCAATCCACGAAAAGTCGCTCTCCCTTTTCTGATAAGTCCAGACCCCGGTTTCCTACGCTGGGATCGTAAGCGCCACTGCTACCACGAGGCGCTCGTACACTGCCGGTTTGCTTTTTCCATTCAATAATTTTTTCAATACGTTCCTTCAATATACCGTTCTGATAAGCAATCATTTCAGGGTGTACTCGAATTTCTTCCATGGGTAACTTAGTTGAAATTCCTAATGATTTGAGCAAAGCATCATTGATAGGCTCCCAACCACCTTCACCATACCACCAGGGAATAAGTCCTTCTTCCAATGCTATTAATTGAACTTGTTCCAGAGTCCATCCTGGTATGGTCATGATTTGCTTTAGGTTAGTAAAACCCAACTCTTTCATGGTGCGAAAATGCTCTCTTATTTCTTTTTCTCCTTCACCCGGGCGCATTATGTATACTACTCCTGCTGGAACTGGTGCTATTTTTCTGAATTTCTGCTGCACGTGTGAATCATGAAGCTGATCGTACTTGTTGTGCAAGAAATCGTGTCCTTGCTGGGCAAATAATGAAGGCAAATTAAATAATAATAATATAATCAGGGCAAAATATTTTTGGTAATTCATAACTAATGGGTTTTTTTATAAAGTTCTATCGATTCTAAATTTGTTGAATTAGCGTAAGTAACGAAATAATGATTTGTTTGATCTGTCTAGCTTCAATACAAATATATATTGACCAGCAATAATACAATCATTAGACTGAATAATATTTTGTTTATTATGCTTATTTTCCTTCTCTATTTAGTGAACTGAATTACCTCACTTCTACCATCCTTTTTTCCTGATTGCTTTGTATTGCAGCCTCAATTACTCGAATAACATCAGTAGCTTGTTCGGCAGTTACAGCCAATTGTTTACCATTTCGGAGGGCCTGAAATATATTTTCATAATAGTCTTGATAAGTGCCTGGTAGCGTTTCAATTCTACCTTCCCAGTGCAAGCCGTTCATCTCAGTGTTAATAAATCCCCAATCTTCCCGGTCCTCAACTCCCCAACCAGGCATTTCGGGAGTAAAGCCATCTTTCAATGCTTGCTCCTGAGGATCGATTCCATATTTCAAAAATGTGCCTTGCTGACCATAAATCTGATATCTTGGCCCTAGCTCTTTTACCAGATAACTAGATTTGGCCGTAGCTTTTAAGTAGCCATAGTCGCAAATCACTTCATAGTTATCGGCTATTTTACCACCATCCCGTTGCGTGCGAATATCGGCATATACATTTTTAGGCAAACCAAATAATACAATTACCTGATCGAGCATGTGAGAGCCCAGGTTGTACAAAATACCAGCTCCTGGTGCCTCTTCTTCCTTCCAGGTATTTTCTTCTACATAATTTCTAAATCTATCATAATGGCATTCAAACTCAGCTAATTCACCACACAACTTTTCCTGGATTACTTTGTGCACAGTCTTGAAATCCCCATCCCATCGTCGATTTTGGAATACACTTACCATACAATTGTTCTTATTGGCAATAGCAATCAAATCTTCAGCTTCGGTCACGTTGTTAGTAAATGGCTTTTCTACAATTACATTTTTTCCTGCCTCCAGCATCATTTTGGTAAATTCGTGATGCGTAGGATTGGGTGTGTTAACGATGACCAACTCTATTTCTTTATTTTGAGCAATCTGTTCCAAATTATTGACCACATTTACTTGAGGATAATCTTGCTTACTCGATTCTGAACTTCTTTGCATAATGGTGTGTAAATGAAAACCCGGATGGGCTGTAAGTAACGGGGCATGAAATACTTTGCCAGACATACCATATGAAATAATCGCCGTGTTAATAGGTTGCATAAAAATTTAATTTTTTGAGGTGTAAATTAATAAAACAAAATTATAAAAAAAACCAGGAGTAGTAAGGGTTGTTTATGATTCGATTCAATAAAAGATTGCCCCAGTTTTAGCTTCAAATTATAATAGAATCAAATTAGTGTTAATTTCCTAAAGTCCTTTTTTGTAAAAGCTCCATCTAACAAGTCGCACAAAGTAAATTGATAAAACAGGAATTAATAACCAATTAAAGTTTTTGAAATCAATGATCCACATCATCAAGTACATTAGCAACAATAAAAACATGATGCTGAAATACCAGAAAAAAAACTGACTGCTGGTTTTATCTCTGGCAATAAAATAAAATGCCAGCAAATGCAAAGGCGATGCCCACAGCAAATCGGCATTGAGATGAGTAGCTTCATGCGCTGTACCCACCCACAGAAATAGCAGGTAGAGACCAATTATACTCAGAAAACCAAAAAGTATTAAGTCGATTTTTTTATAGTAGGTAGTGTTTTTGATTTCCTTTCTTGTAAAAAACAAAACCACCATTAATAATAGTACGAGTAAGGAAAAAGATAACCACGACACGGGTGGATCAACCGGAAACTCTCGGCCTTTATACAAAACTTGATGGCTTTTGACCAATGGCTTTGCCCCATAGCCGGGCTCATCCAGTATAGAGTTTTGCATGGCTAGCATCAGGTATTCCGGTAGAAAGAAGTAGTCTTTTGGCTGCATAGTTCTATCCACGGGCACGCCCAGGCTTATGTCAATTCCCAGATGAGTCAAGGGCTTATTGCGCAGGTATGGGTCTATGCTTTCGCGAAAACTCACGGCCTCGTACCAACTGATGTTATCTAATTCCACCCGGTGGGCAAATACGCTAAAAATCAGATCACCTATTCTATTGGCACAATTGTCGTGGAAATAATCGTAGAGGTAAAATTTGTTTTCCGGCAGCTTATTATTTTGCAAAAATTGGAAAACTTCGTTCGCCTCTTGCTGGGTAAAGTTAAATACCTGCTCGTATACACTTTGATTATAATATTGGTAGTCTACAATGTATTCTTCAAAAGAACGAACTTCCAGGCTATAATTTAGGTATCCTTTTACAAATTTCCAGTAAAAGTTTTCAGTATTGAAATCAAATGTTCCGTAGTTGTAAACTTCATCCAAATGCTTTGATTCATCCCGAACTCTTAAGGCACTATGGCCAAATGCCTGGTAAAGCAAAGGACCAGGAGTGCTTGTGAGCAAACTTATTTGGGCAGAAGAGGAAAGAGTATCTAAGGTTTGTGCGAAGCCGGAAAAGGCCATAATAAAACAACCTGTTGTAATTAGAATGCTTAAGCTAAAGAATTTTTTCATGCTGCGAAATTAAACTATAATGAAAAATTGGCGGTCTATAATTTTAAAAATCTGATACAGAATTTTTTATTTGAAGAATAGTAAAATATTTTTTCAAATACATAAAAATGGCATAAAATTTCGTGATACAGTACTGGGATATGTGATTAGCATTTTTCCTGGATGTAAAATACTGAAAATTCTCAATTTATCACTAATATTGAGCTTACAAGATTTATTAAGGCTATATGCATTAAATTTTTAATAAAATACAATGAAAAATTCTAGACGAAACTTTATCAAAAATACGGTGGCCAGTTCTATTGGAATATCGTTAGCTGGAAGTGCTGCCGCCATATCCCCTAAAAATTATAATAATATAATTGGTGCTAATGACCGCATAAATGTTGCTATCGCGGGACTTGGTAGAAGACTGGGTGCTTTTTATGAGCCCATTGCTTTAAAGGAGAATAACGTGCGCTTGGTTTATTTGTGTGATGTGATGCGTTCTCAGCGTGAAAAAGCCGCTGAAAAATTTTCTGAATTTATTAAGTACAAGCCCAAATTAGAAAATGATATTCGCAACGTATTGGCTGACGGTGAAGTAGATGCAATTATTAATGCCACGCCAGACCACTGGCACGCACCTATGGCATTTATGTCAATGGAGGCGGGTAAAGATATGTATCTGGAAAAGCCGGTAAGTCATAATCCACGCGAAAGCGAACTCCTGGTAACTTATTCTAAAAAATATGATAAGCTTATTCAGATGGGAACCCAGCAACGTTCTTCCCCGGCTTCAATTGAGATAATCAATGAAATTCATAATGGCGCCATTGGTGAGCCCTATAAAGCGGTAGCATTTTATTCCAATGCACGAGGAGAAGTTGTTAATCCTTCGCCCGCGGCTCCTCCGGAAGGTTTAGATTGGGAGCTGTTTCAGGGTCCTGCCCCTCGCAAGCCTTATGAGCACGATACCTGGAATTATAATTGGCACTGGTATGGCTGGGATTACGGTACAGCCGAATCTGGTAACAATGGAACACATGAATTGGATGTGGCCCGGTGGGCTTTGCAAGTTGGCTACCCAAGCCACCTTTTTGTGCAGGCAGATAAGCGACATTTCAAAGACGATGGCTGGACCATGTATGATAGTATGGACGCTACATTTACATACCCAAATAATAAAATAATACAGTGGGATGGCAAAAGTCGCAATGGATACAACACGTACGGAAGCGGCAGAGGAACTATAATTTATGGTACCGATGGTTCAGTATATGTAGATAGAGGAGGATATATTCTATACGACCGATCGGGTAAGGAAGTGAAAAAAAGCCAGGGAGATAGTAATGAAGCCGGAACAGCCTTAGGCGGCGGCGGAAGTATGTCTACCAGGCATGTTTCTAACTTTTTTAATGCCATGCGCGGTAAAGAAGAATTGCGCCAGCCTATTGATCAGGGTATCGTGAGCCAACATTTAACACATTTGGTAAACATTGCTTACCGGGTAGATAAGCCATTGGAAATTGATGCCGGAACGGGAAGGATCTATGACCGGGATGCCATGAAGCTTTGGAGCAGAGAGTACGCAGAGGGTTGGAAACCAAAATTAATGTAATTAAAAATCTATAACTGAATAATTAGGCTGCCAGAATTTGGCGGCCTTTTTCACCCCTGGTTGCGTGTCCCCACCAACCAGCAAATAGCCACCAATCAATCATAAAATCTTTTGCTTCTTTTACACAAGCAAAATAACTTAGAAGCCGGATTAAACATAATTATCAATGTTTTTCATATTATCAAAAATTTTATTATTTCTCATTCAGCCGCTTAATTGGATAGTAGGATTATTGTTGGCCGCCTGGTTAGTTAAAAGCCGACTTTGGAAGAAGCGATTGTTCATTGCTGGCATGGTCGTTTTGCTTTTTTTTACCAATGGCCTCATTTCCAACAGTATTTTAAAAGCCTGGGAAGTGGAACCTACCCCCATTGCCGAATTGCCAAATTATAAGGCAGGTATCATTCTCACCGGTATTACCGATAGGGAAATAAAACCAAGAGACCGGGTTTATTTTCATAAAGGTGCTGACCGGGTAACCCACGCTTTGCATTTATATCGAGTAGGAAAAATAGAAAAAATCATTATCTCTGGCGGTAATAGTGAGGTAATACCGGAAGACGATGATGTGGCAGAAGCCGATAACATTGTGGGTTTTTTTACCATGGCTGGCGTATCACTTCAAGATATTATCATTGACAACAAAGCCCGCAATACCCATGAAAGCGCTGTGAATTGCAAGCAAATTTTGGCACAACAATTTCCGGGAGAGAAGCATCTGCTAATTACTTCTGCATTTCATATGCGCAGGGCAAAACCTTGTTATGATAAAGTAGGCTTGCAGGTAGATGGGTTCAGTTGTGACTTTAATACCGGGCGGGGTGATGAATTCAACTTGATTGGCGCGCTCCTTCCTTCGGCTAGTGCTTTGCAGCAATGGAATATTTTGTTGAAAGAATGGGTAGGCATAGTGGCGTACAAACTTCGGGGTTACCTGTAAAGTTGACCTGTAAGAGCATCAACTTTGTGGAATAAAACCACATGTAAGCCTTTGACTCTCTGACAAAATGACCATTAGAAGCGAATGTGAGCCATTGGTACAAAGTTTGAATAAGGCAAATCGTACTAAATTATTGACTTATGAAGTGGATAAAAAAGATTTTTTTAATGTTGGTGATCACACTGTTAGGTGCATTTGCCGGTAATAGTCAGGCACAGGTAATTAAAACCAGCAATTTCATTTTTAAAACAGGTGATGATGTAAGGCTAAGGACCGGTGGACCTTCCATGACTATTGAATCGATTAACGGTAAAATAGTGCAGTGTAATTTTTTAAACAGAAGGTATGAATTTGTATCAACTGATTTTATGGCCGAAGAATTGGAACCCATTGATATCATGTTGCCAGAGCAATTCATATTAGAAAGCAACAATGGCATGTTTACAGGTTTATTAACAAAACTTGTATTACTAAAAAATTCAGTAGAATAATTGCTATTTAATAAGCGCAATTAAGTTCAATGTTTAGCTTAATTGCGCTTTTTCATTTTCAATTTTAACTGTTTTCATTATCCTTTTAGCCAATTTTAAAACATTTCACAGGTTATTCATTTAAGCTTTAAAACACTCATTTTTTAAACTTTATATTTTATATGTCGTGGGATCTCTATCTCAATTTTTTAGCCGCTATGTTTGCTATTGCCAACCCTCTAGGTATATTACCTATTTGGTCAGAATTAACTGGTGACAAGGATACGAAAATTCGGAGAAAAATAGCATTTCTGATTACTTCTACCTCCTTATTTATTTTACTTCTCTTTTTATACGCGGGAGAGCCTATATTAATATTTTTTAGTATTGATCTTTCTGTATTCAAGATAGGAGGCGGAGTGCTTATTTTGTTTGCCGGTATTTCTATGGTTCAGGGAAATGCCACAAAAATAGATAACAGGGAAGAAAAAGGTGAAACATCACTAGAAATTGCAAAACAGCGATTCCGGAAGATATTAGTGCCCCTGGCCATACCTGCACTAGCGGGTCCTGGATCTATAACCACCGTGATTTTATATGGAACTAAAATTGAAGGCCCTACCGACTTTTTAGCCTTGGGTTTAATTGTGCTCTCGGTAATGATTACTTTGTTTTTGATGTTTTCTTTTGCTGCACCTGTAGAAGGAAGAGTAGACAATATGATCTTTAATGTAATCACCAGGCTATTTGGCATCATGGTCACAGCCATTGCCATTCAATTCATGGTAGAAGGATTAGGGGATGTGTTTCCAAGTTGGCTTGAAGGTAATTCAAGTTTGGAAGATGGCACGGTAAAGAAAGAAAATAGTGCAACCGGACAATAATTAAATTAATATAGTATTATGAAAAAATTTATTAGCAATTTTTTGCTGGCAATAGTTTTCAGCTTATTTATACTTGTATTGTTTGTTTACATGGTTTTGCCTGTTATTACCAATCAAGGCGAAACTGTAAGTGTGCCCGATGTTTCATCAATGTCACCTGCAGCAGCAGCTCACGAATTATCCAGGTATAATTTAAAGTTTGAAATAGAAGACTCAACTTTTGAAGAGCACTTGAATAATAGGGCAGTAGTGTCGCAATACCCTGAAGCTGGTAAAAAGGTAAAAGTGAATCGTGAAATAGATTTAATCATTAATAAAGTAGTTCCTCCCGATGTGAAAATGCCACAATTGGTCAATAAATCATTAGAACTGGCCCGTCATAGCTTAAAAGGACTAGGCCTTAACCTTGGGGAAATTAAATTTAAGCCATTTTATGCCGATAGTTTAGTGCTACAGCAACGATATAACAATAGGCATATTACAAAAGGAGAGCCAATACCAATAACTGCCTCGGTAGATTTGGTGATAGGTATAACTTCCGATAAGACCATTCTTATGCCCGATCTTAATAACAAAGGACTTGATGAAGTGAGAAAAATTATAGAAAACAATCAGTTAATATTGAACGAGCCTCAAGACTATAGTGGAGAGGTGGTACGACAATATCCCATGCCAAACTCAAGTGTTAGAAGAGGATCTTTGGTAGAAGTTACCTTAAGATAAGCTAATAGCCTTCAATTTAAAATGTATACATGAGTAGATAATTTTTAATGCGAGTAGATAAATTTCTAATAATTTAATCATATTTGTATAAATATACTTAGTATAAAACAATAATTTTAAGCGCATGATTGAGTTTTTTAATAACCTTTTTGAGAATGACTTTATGCCTCATGGGCATTGTTATTTTTGGGAACCTTCTATTTTATGGTCGCATGCTATTTCTGATGGGATCATTGCACTTGCTTATTGCGCTATTCCTTTTTCTTTAATTACAATATTCCGAAAACATCACGATACGAAATTTATATGGATGATGATTCTGTTTGCTGTATTCATATTTGGATGCGGAGTTACCCATGTTTTCGATGTGATCAATATTTGGGTACCTTACTATCGTGCTGATTCTGTAGCACGGGTGATAACCGCGATAGCATCTGTAGCTACAGCTGTTGTGCTTATTCGTGTCACACCCGACATTATGAAGATTCCTTCTATTTCTGAATGGAAAAAATTGAATGAAGAAATGAAGGAAAAGTTAAAACAACTAGAAGAGAAAGATCAAATTATTGAATCTATAAAAAACCTCGAAGGATTTGCCTTGGCAATACCCCAAATAATGATGGTGGTAAATAAAAATGGACAAATTAACTATATGAATGAAAAATGGCATGAGTATTCCAATGCAATGAAACAAAATGATCTTGAATATTTTATTCATGAATTTATATATCCTGATCAACAAATATTGGCCAAAGAACATTGGCAAACGGCTTTTGAAAAGCAAGAAAAAATTGAATTTAATGTACAGCTTAAAAGTAAAAACGGAGCATATAAGTGGTTTTTGTTGCGTGGTCAGGCCTTAAATGATGAAATAGGAGTAAGGTGGATTACCACATTAACAGATATTGATGAACAAATAATAAAGAATACTGAGCTATCCAATAAAAATGAAGAGCTTACCAGGCTTAATAATGATTTGGATAATTTTGTTTACACGGCTTCTCATGATTTACGGTCTCCTATTAATAACCTTGAAGGGCTGATAGAAATTTACGAAGACGAACCTTTGCAAAATGAAAAAGCACGGAGTGAAATGTGGTATTTATTTGCACAATCAATTAGTAGACTTAAATCAACCATCAATGATATAGCTGACATTGCTAAATTGCAAAGATCAAAACCCGAAGATATAGGGATGATTAGTTTTGAGGAGATTTATCAAGAGGTATTAGAAGATTTGCATTTTTTAATAGCGTCCACTAACTCAAATATTACTGTAGATTTTCAACAAGCTGTTATAAAGTATTCCAATAGAAACCTGCGAAGTATTTTATTTAATCTATTATCCAATGCTATTAAATATTGCAAGCCTAATCAAGTGCCTGAAATAAGAGTGTCAACCTATGAAATAGACAACAAAACAATATTAGAAGTTACTGATGAAGGTTTGGGAATAAAACGAGAACATCATGGAAAAATTTTTGAAATGTTTCGTCGCTATAACAATAAAGTTGAAGGAACAGGTCTGGGTTTATACATCGTAAAGAGAATATTGCAAAACACTGGAGGAGTAGTAGAAGTTGAAAGTATTGTAAATAATTATACCACGTTCCGGATTATTTTTTAAATTTGTACATACATTTAATACTTTTTTAAATATATACATGGCTTTTACTCAAAAAGTACTTTTAGTTGACGACGACGATATTGCAAACATTTTGCATGCAAAAACCCTTAAAAAACTTAACTTTTGTGATGAGATTGGTACTGCTGAAAATGGAGAAGATGCATTAGCTGCAATTAAGGGTGGCTTAATACCTAATATACTTTTTCTTGACCTAAAAATGCCCAACATGGATGGTTTTGATTTTTTAATTGAGTTTGAAAGTCTGCCAGAAACAATTACCCAAAACGTAATGGTATTTATTTTAACTTCCTCTATAAGCAAAACCGATTATGAAAAGGTAAAGCAGTTTCGAATCAAAGGATACCTTAACAAACCCCTCAACCAACAAAAGCTTGAAGAAGTGAAAAAAAGCTTTATGATTTAAACGATACTCTTCATCCTAATAATTTTCCATTTCAGCTTTCTAATTTTCCATTTCAATCTTTAAGGTTGATGCTTGCTGAGTGTACTCCTGTACTTTTGCAAATAGCAGAACTGTGGTAGCCTGCCAGCCATCAAATATTTACGCCGCCAATCATTGGTATAATTCCATTGGTCATATAGCCAAAATAAACTCAACAGCAAACACAACATTTGTGCAAGGCTGCTCGTATTACATTCTAACGCAGAAAACTTTGGATAATTTTTAAGTTTCCATAGTTTTGCAAAAATTGGGAGAAAGTGGAGAATATAGCAGAAAAGATAATAGAGAGTGCTGAAGGGCTATTTATGAAGTATGGTATAAAAAGTGTTACCATGGATGACATAGCAAGGGACCTGGCAATTTCAAAAAAAACAATCTACCAATACTTCAAAGATAAAACCGAAATTGTAGTAAAGGTAGCCCATAGCCACATGGCAAGAGAAAAAGATCAGATTGAAGCAATACAGTCAGAGGCGTCCAATATCATTGAAGAATTGATTATGATGACACGCTGTATGAAAGAAAATCACATGAAAACAAACCCCGCGGTTTTCCTTGATTTGAAAAAATATTATGCAAAAGGTTGGGAAGTATTTCTTGAATATAAGCAAAAAGTTTTTTACAAATCTATTTTAACAAGTCTTAAAAGGGGTATTGCCGAAGGGGTATTCAGACCGGAAATAAATGCCGAAATCTTAGCTAATATGCGGTTAGAAATTATCCAGCTTTCATTCAATGATGAAATATTTCCGCGTGAAAAGTTTGATTTTACTGAAGTACACAGTCAACTGGCAGAACATTTTATATATGGTATATTAACAACAAAAGGAAAAGAACTACTAGAAAACCAATTGAACAAACAACAAGAGAAATGAAATTAAAATTTTTATCTACATTAATTGTAATATCCATTGCAGCCAACGTGATGGCTCAGGAAGAGGAAACATTCAGTTTCAGTTTAGAGGAATGCATTGAATATGCCTTAGAGAATTCTTATGAAATAAAAAATGCGACGCTCGATGTACAAATTGCTAAAAGGCAAGTACAGGAAACTGTTGGAATCGGCTTGCCCCAAGTAAATGGAGAGGTAAGCTACATTAATAATTTTGCAATACAAACCGTTTTTCTACCGGCACTATTTTTTGATGAAAATGCTGATCCCAATGCTACACAAGGAGTGCGATTTGGTGTTCAGCATACTGGTTCAGCCGGTATAAATGTTAATCAACTAATTTTTGATGGCTCTTATTTAGTGGGTTTACAGGCGGCCAACACATATCAGGAACTTTCACGTCGATCGAAAGAAGCTACCGAAGAAGAAATTGCAGCAAATGTGATGAAAGCTTACTATGGTGTTTTAATTTCCAAAGAACGACTTGATCTTTTAAAAGCAAACTTTCTGCGATTAGATACTCTTTTATATGAGACAAATATCATGTTAGAAAATGGATTTGCAGAGCAAATAGACGCCGATAGGGTAAAATTAAATCACAACAATATTGTTGCTTCTATGGAAAATACCAAACGTATTCTTGCTTTAAACTATGTTTTATTGAAGTTTCAAATGGCTATGGATGTGAAGCAACCATTATTGCTGGAAGGTTCATTAGATGAACTTTCTTTGAAGCCTTTTAATATTCAGCAGCTTGAAGACAGTTTAAGGTTTAATAGCAGAAAAGATTATCGAGTGGCGCAAACGCAACTGGAGCTTGAAAGATTAGATTTAAAGAATAATATAGTTGCAAATTATCCGAAGCTCAATGGATTTGTTGGATTTGGATATAATTCAGGTACAGATACATTCAATGAAATTACTAATTTTTCTGATAACTGGTTTAATTATGGAAATTTTGGCGCAACCTTATCTATTCCAATCTTTTCTGGTATGCAAAGACATAATCGGATTCAAATCGCTAAAATTGATGTCTTAAAAGCCGAAAATAATGTAGAAGCATTTGAAAATAATATTTTGCAGCAAGTAGAGCAAGCTAAAACGGAATATAATAATGCATTTAATACATTAGAAGCTTACAAAGAAAATATGGAGCTTGCAAAAAGGATTTATAACGTAACTAAGGAAAAAAATGAAGCTGGTGTAGGCAGTAATTTCGAAGTGGTAGAGGCTGATACTGATTATAAGGAAGCTGAAACTAACTATTACTCATCATTTTATGACGTACTGGTTTCCAAAGTAGACCTTGAAAAAGCATTAGGAATTTTAGAATATTAATCATTTATATAAATCATGAAAAAAGTAATTAAGTATACCACCTTTATATTGAGCATTGTAGTATTAGCTACTGCATGTAAGCAAGACGAATTAACAAAAAAGAAAGAAGAACTAAAAGAGTATAAATCTGAAGTTCTTGAACTTAATGTTAAAATAGAATCATTAGAAAAGGAGATAGCATCGCTCGATCCGGAATTTGCCAAAGCTAACAGGCAAGCCACTTTGGTAACAACTGTACCTATTGAAAAAGATAAATTTCAACATTTTGTAGAAGCCAGTGGATCTGTAGAAAGCAGAAAAAATATAACCCTGAGTGCCGAAACCATGGGCAATATAGAGAGAATATACGTTACGGAAGGTCAAGATGTACGGCGAGGCCAATTATTGCTCAAGCTCGATGATGAAATACTCAGAAATAATATTCGAGAAGTTGAAACCAGCCTTGACCTAGCCAATTCGGTATATCAAAAACGAAAAAATCTATGGGAAAAGAATATAGGTACCGAAGTGCAGTACCTTGAAGCTAAAAACAATACAGAATCATTACAGAGCAAGTTGGCTACCCTTAGGTCTCAATTGAAGCAAGCCAATGTTACCGCACCATTTAGCGGAAGCATAGACAAGGTATGGGTGCGTGAAGGTGAAATGGCACAACCCGGATCTCCAATGATTCGCATGATAAGTATGCGGGATATGTATATTGAAGCTGATTTGTCAGAGTCTTTTGTTGGTAAGTTTGAAGCAGGGCAGCCGGTAATGGTCAAATTCCCAAGTCTTGATAAAGAATTTGAAAGTAAGATAACCGCGGTAAGTAAGGTGATAGATGAAAACAATCGTACCTTCTCGGTTGAAATTGAATTACCTGAAACTGATTACATGGTAAAACCAAACATGATATCAGTAGTGAAACTGAAGGATTTTGAAAAGAACAATGCTGTAATAGTTCCGACAAATCTAATACAAATGGACAAATACGGTGACTATATATACGTGATGCAAAACTCGGATACTTTAGATATTGCCAAAAAAATCCAGATTAAGAAAGGTAAAACTTACAAAAATAAAACGGTGGTAGAGGAAGGACTAAGTGGTGATGAATTGTTGATCGATGATGGCTTTAGAGAAGTAACAGACGGCAACGTAGTAAAAGAAGTAGAATCTACTATTTAATTTGATCCAAAAATTGATATGGAAAATCAAAAACAAAATAACCAACAGAAAAAAAGCGTGATAAAAGAGTTTGGCTTAAGCTCGCTGGCAGTTAATAATCGCACCAGCGTGATGATCCTTACCTTTATCATAGGCTTATTCGGGGTCATATCCTACATCGGCATCCCCAAGGAAAGTTTTCCTGATATTGTAATGCCTACCATCGTGGTAAGCACTCAGTATCCCGGCAATTCGCCCGTAGATATTGAAAATCTGGTAACCCGCCCGATTGAGAAAGAATTAAAATCCATTAGTGGAATTAAGGATATTTCTTCGCAGTCGCTGCAGGATTATTCAGTGATCATTGTAGAGTTTAATCCGGAGGAAGATATTCCTAAAGCTTTACAAGATGTGAAAGACGCTGTAGATAAGTCCAAAAATGAATTACCCGATGATTTGGATCGTGACCCTACCGTAACTGATGTGGATTTGACAGAATTGCCAATCATGTTTGTTAATATATCAGGTGATTACAGCATTGCTGAACTTAAAAAGTTTGCCGAATACCTAGAGGAAGAAATTGAAAAGATGTCTGCAATTTCAAGTGCTGATATCAGAGGTGCCCGGGAACGTGAAATAAGAATAAATGCCGATATCCATAAAATGGAAGCCATGCAGGTGAGCTTTAAGGATATCAACAATGCAGTTTCGGCAGAAAATATAACCATGTCCGGAGGAAATATACTGGCCAATAAATTCAGGCGTTCGCTTAGGATCGATGGTGAATTTGATGACCCTCAGCAGCTAGAAAAGGTAATAGTTTCGGATGAAGGAGGCAAAATAGTTTACCTAAAGGATGTAGCAGAAGTACGTGATACTTATGAAGAGCCTAAGAGTTACTCCCGTAGCAGCTTGCTTCCGGTAGTTACCCTTGAAGTAGTTAAAAGAAAAGGAGAAAATCTGATTACTACTGCCGATCAAATTAAGCAATTAACGCAAACTGCCAAGCAAACCCGGTTTCCGGAAGATTTGAATATTTCAATCACGGGCGATCAGTCGAAATACACTAAAAATATAGTAAACAACCTTGAAAATAGTATCATCATGGGCGTACTTCTTGTTACGCTGGTATTGATGTTTTTCATGGGTTTGCGTAATGCAATGTTCGTGGGTATCGCCATTCCTCTTTCCATGTTTATGGCATTTATGATATTGAATTCCATTGGTTACTCAGCCAATATGATCGTGCTATTCTCTTTAATATTAGCACTGGGTATGCTGGTAGATAATGGTATCGTGGTAGTAGAAAATATATATCGGTTGATGCAGGAAGGTTATTCGCCCATACAAGCAGCCAAAGAAGGTGTAGGAGAAGTTGCGCTGCCTATCATTACCTCCACGGCCACTACGCTAGCAGCTTTTATTCCATTGGCATTCTGGACGGGCTTAATGGGTGAGTTTATGAAGTACATGCCTATCACCCTGATCATTACCCTGGCTTCATCGCTTTTCGTAGCATTAATAATTAATCCTGTGCTTACCTCTAAATACATGAAGCTTCAGGAAAAGCAAATAAACAAACGAAAATTATTCATTATTTCCATCGGTTTGTTTGTATTAAGTATTCCATTTTATATTACAGGTTACTTCTGGGTGGGCAATTTGGCCGTGCTTATAGGATTATTCATGCCGTTCAATGTACATGTACTTAGGCCTGGAGTTAATTGGTTTCAAAGTAGATTTTTCCCCAAATTGGAAAAGTACTATTTCAAATCGTTAAAATTTGCTTTAACCGGGGCAAAAGGGTGGATGCCTTATTATGTACTTGGCAGTACGGTACTATTGCTGGTAATGGCTTTAGGTTTATTAGGAGTAAGAGCTCCTGAAGTCTCACTATTCCCAGCCAACACGCCCAATTTCGTCAATATTTTCATCGAAAAGCCCATTGGTACAGATATAGAAGCTACGAATGATTTTACCTTGAAACTAGAAAAGGAAATAATGGGTATGATGGAGCCGCATGAGCGGGCTGTAGAGTCAATAATAGCCAACATAGGAGAAGGTGCCGGAGATGAATTTAGCTTTGGTGGTAGTGAAACCCCCAACAGGTCAAAGATAACGGTTTCTTTTAAAGAATATGAAAAAAGAGAAGGCGTTGATACAAGTGAATTGTTAGAAGAAATAAGAGCAGCCATGGCAAAGTATCCTGGTGTGCAAATTTCGGTAGATAAAGATCAAAATGGGCCTCCGGTAGGTAAACCGATAAACCTGGAAGTAAGTGGCGAAAATTTTGAAAAACTGATAGCGCTAGCTGGAGAAATACAGGATCAAATTGAAAATTCCAATATTCAAGGCATTGAAGAATTAAAAAGTGACTTGCAAACCGGAAAACCCGAATTGCTGGTAGAACCCAATCGCGACCTTGCTCGAAGGTTTGGGTTATCAACACTTTCTATTTCGGAGGAATTGAGAACAGCGCTTTATGGCAAGGAAGTTTCAAAATTTAAAGATGGTGAAGATGAGTATCCTATCAATTTGCGACTCAAAGATGAATATCGATACGATGTAGATGCATTGCTCAATAAGCGAGTTACATTTAGAGACAACAAAGGTACCATTAAACAAATACCCATATCATCTGTAGCCGATATAAAATTTTCATCCACTTATGGTTCTATCAATCGAAAAGATTTAAAGCGAACTATCAATATTTATTCCAATGTGCAGGAGGGGTATAATGCCAATGAAATTATTGGGGAGCTTGAATTACTGCTAAGCGATATGACAATCCCGAGTGAGTTTGAAGTGAAATTTACCGGTGAGCAGGAAGAACAGGCCAAAAGCCAGGCTTTCCTGATGCAGGCACTTATCATCGCGGTTTTTTCCATATTATTAATAATAGTGGCGCAATTCAATTCGCTTACTACACCATTCATTATTATGCTATCGGTATTGTTTAGTACCATCGGTGTATTTTTTGGCTTGGCTATTTTTAATATGGATTTTATAATTATCATGACAGGTATTGGTATTATATCATTGGCGGGTATAGTGGTAAATAATGCCATTGTATTAATAGACTACACCAATCTGATCCGATCGAGACGCCGTACAGAACTTAATCTCACAGATGATGAAGCGCTACCATACACTGACCTGCTCAACAGTATAATAAAAGGAGGAGAGGTGCGATTACGCCCCGTATTGCTAACAGCAATTACCACAATTTTAGGATTGATACCCCTTGCCTTGGGAATGAACCTGAACTTTATTACGCTATTCACTGAGTTTGATCCCAACTTTTACATCGGTGGAGACAACGCGACTTTTTGGGGCCCTATGGCTTGGACGGTGATATTTGGGTTAGCATTTTCTACTTTCCTTACCTTAATAGTGGTGCCTGTAATGTATTTGCTGGCCGATAAATTAAAGAATAGAAATAAAGCAGAAGCTAAAGCTGTGGCATAAGTATTATAGTAATTCATGTTTGATTAAGATTAAAAAAATGGGTAGATGTACTTCTACCCATTTTTTTATATAACATGCCTAAACTAACAGGAATCTTTTATATATTTAAAACCATTATTTCTTTTAGGTGGTTAGTTCACTCAGATTAATTATAAATTTGTAATAACATGCTAGATTTCATTTATGAACCATGGCCCTGGTACATTAGCGGTCCTTTAATAGGTTTAATGGTACCGCTACTTTTAGTGTTTGGCAATAAGCAGTTTGGTATCAGTTCTTCTTTACGTCACATGTGTGCCGCAGTAATACCTACCAAAGCAGAATTTTTCAAATACAATTGGAAGGATCACCGTTGGAATTTGTTTTTTGTTGCCGGTGTAATTCTGGGTGGTTTGTTAGCAAGCTTTTTCTTTTCGGAAGAAGAAATAATAATATCATCTGCCACGGTAGCCGATTTGCGCGCTATCGGTATCGCTGATGTAGATGGTATGCTGCCAAGATCTATTTTTAGCTGGGAAAATCTATTGAGCCTCAAGGGATTTATCTTTATTATTCTGGGAGGTTTTTTAGTAGGTTTCGGTACCCGCTATGCCAATGGCTGCACCTCAGGACACGCCATCATGGGCCTTAGCAATTTGAGCTGGGTATCACTGGTAGCAGTAGTGGGCTTTTTTATCGGTGGCCTTGTAGTAACGCATTTTCTTCTTCCTATCTTAATCAATTAAAATGAAAAATATAAAATTTCTGGTTTTCGGCATTGTATTCGGCATTATCCTGATCAAATCTCAGGTGGTTTCCTGGTTTCGTATTCAGGAGATGTTTCGTTTTCAGGCCTTTCATATGTATGGCATTATTGGTTCGGCAGTAGTGGTGGGTGCTATTTCAATTTTTATTATCAAGAAACTAAATGTAAAAGCCAGTGATGGCAGCGATATTAATTTGAAGCCAAAACCATTTACCAAGGGTACTCTCACCGGGGGTATCATATTTGGGTTGGGCTGGGCACTGACTGGCGCCTGTCCGGGACCATTGTATGCGCTGATTGGCTCAGGCTATTCAGTTATTTTGGTGGCATTATTGAGTGCTTTGGCAGGCACTTTGGTTTATGGTTTATTAAGGAAAAGATTGCCGCATTGAAGTTATACTTTATGATATGCTTTT
>Ga0207419_1001337_pt1 | contig 18851 bp, 19 predicted proteins | sample ElkSloMetagenome_4_FD_184723 | JGI IMG/M metagenome (GOLD analysis project Ga0207419, IMG submission 184723) | Hot spring microbial communities from Elkhorn Slough, Monterey Bay, USA - MD2A (version 2) | ecosystem: Environmental > Aquatic > Marine > Intertidal zone > Estuary: Microbial mat ...
TGATCGGCGTAGGAGCCCGCTTGCGGGCGACCCGGCAGAGGACGGAGCGTGGCGCATGTGAGCGGCTTTCGCCGACGACGGAATCTGTAAGCGATTGTCTTTACGAGCAATAATTCGGGCATACATCAGTGTCTGTCCCTATTTTACTCTGTTTCCCTGGTCTCTATTTCCCCCCAAACTGACCAGGAAAGCTATTGTTTTCTGGTCGGTGCCTCCGCATCATTTATGTGTCCGGCCCAAAGCCGAACAGTATGATCTTATGGAAGAGAGGAACATGTAGGCGAAGGCAAGGGAGCCCGAAGAAACTCCCCTGCGCTCTTTAAGAAAGAGGAGAACGGCAAGGTTGCTGCCGCAGCGGAGCCAATGAGGGATCTGAAGGAAGCCGGAGTCCAAAATCGTCACCTAAGCGAAAGCAAACCTTCGTTGACTTAAACACCGGCCGTTGTGCAGGCGGAACTGGCCGCGCATGGAGCGCTTGCGGCCCCAGTGGCCGACTTTCAGACGCGGATACTCGAGCACGTCGAACACGAAGCCGCCAAGCTCCCCGTCGGTGCTCGCTGGCTGGTCTCCGTTCTCGTCCTGGCTGGAGGAGGACGGCCAAAGACTGGATTGACGCGGAGCGGTGACAGCGGCAGAGCACGAAATGGCTGGCTTGCAAAGTAGAAAAAAAATCGCCGGCACGATGGCCGGCGCGTTCGAGCCTCGTCCTCAGCCAAAGGTGTCGTGAACGATGTTGTTGTACCAGCTATAGGCGTACTCGACCTCACGGGCCAGCGCAAAGGGTTCGGCGTCCATCGGTGTTAGACCACCCGAGCCCTCGACGCCAGCGATGGTTGAGCCGTCTTCGCTCAGGCGATAGACGGCGGCTACCGAGATGCCGTAGTCCTTACCGATGATCGAGTAGCAGGTATTGACGTAGGAGGGCGTTCCAACCTCGTCACCATTGAGCAGCGAGACCACCGCGGCGGCAGCGACCTTGCCCTGGCTGTTGGCGGAATAGCCGGATTTAGGCATTGAGGTGGCAATGCAGGCGTCGCCGATGACGTGGACTCCAGGCATCAGCGTGGATTCGAAGCTTTTCTTGTCCACCGGGCACCAGCCGCTGTCGTCGGCTAGACCCGACTCGACGGCGATCGTGCCGGCCGACTGCGGTGGGATGACGTTGATCACGGCGCCCTTGACCTCGTCGCCGAAGCTGGTCTCGACCGACATCTCGTCGGCGTTGACGCTAACCACGGCTGCGTCCGGGCCTGGCTGCCATTCGATCAGACTGTCCTCGGTGCCGAAGCCATAGAGGCGTTCCCAGCCCTGGGTGAACAAGGCTTGCTTGGAGAACGCCTGCTTAGAGTCGAGGATCAGCACCTTCGACTTGGGCTTGTTCTCCTTCAGATACATTGCGATCTGGCTGGCGCGTTCGTACGGGCCGGGCGGGCAGCGGAAGGGGTTCGGCGGGGCGACGATGAGGACGACGCCGCCGTCTTCCATGGCCTCAAGTTGGCCGCGCAGTATCTTGGTCTGCTCACCGGCCTTCCAGGCATGCGGCAAGGTCTCAGAGGCCTCTTTGCTGTAGCCTTCGATCTTGTCATAGAGCATCGAGACGCCCGGCGAGACGATGCAGCGGTCGAACGCATATTCGCCGCCTTCGGTCTTGACGACCTTCTTTTCGCCATCGATACTCGTGGCCTTCTCGTGCACGACGTTGATGCCGTGGGCCTTCAGCCCGTCATAGCCCTGCTTGAGAGAATCGAGGGTGCGTTCGCCGCTCAGCACCTCGTTGCTCAGATAGCAGGTGTAGTACTCCTTATTGGGCTCGATCAGGGTCACGTCGATGGATGGATCCGCCATCTTGATGTACTTGGCGGCAGTGGCACCGCCGGTGCCGCCGCCAACAACGACCACCTTCTTGCCCTGGCCGAGGACGATGTTGGGCAGGCCGATGGCACCGACGGCTGCGATAGCGCCGGTGGTCTTGACGAAGTCACGTCTGTTCATGGTCATTCTCAATTGCCTCCTCATCGTGGCTCAATCTTTTAGTCGTCATCATCGCTGTCGTCGCTGCCTTCAAGACCCAAGTTGGCCGCGTAGAAGGCGTACAGGGCTTGCATTGAGTCTTCGCCCTTGTCTTCGATCATGGCGTTGAGTTTCTTGCCCATCTTCTTCGGCAGGATGCGCCGGTCTTCGTCAAAGTCATTCATGGCGAAGCGCAGATAAGGCGTCCATTGGCCGGCAAGGATGTAGTAATCCTCTTCGTCGGGCACCGGTTTGCCGCCCTCGATATGGCACTTTTCGCAATACTTGTCGTGCAATTTTGCCCCCTGGGCGACCAAGGCTTGATCGAACTCTTGTGTCGCGGGCATAAACTCCTGCTTGTGAAAGTACTCGCCCATCTGTTCGAGCTCTTCTTCGGTGTAGCCTTTGGCAATGCGGCCCATGATGGTGGAATAGGTGTCGCCGTCCTGATAGGCGAGCATCGTGTCGACGAACACGACCGGGTCCATCGCGGCGATCGACGGTGACGCCGGTCCAACGCTATTGCCGTTGGTGCCGTGACAGCCAGCGCAGGTGTCGGCGAGCATTTTCGCGGTTGCCCCCTCGGCGAAGACCCCGGACGACAGGCCAAGGGCGAGCGCTCCACCGACGAGAGTTAGTGTTGTTTTTCGTATGGTCATGCTTCCTCCTTCAGGAATGTTCAGGCTTTTGGGTCGGGCGGAGGGGAATGCTCCGCCATGCCGGGCAGCGAGCCTGAGGCGCCACCTCTTCGAGCAACTGGGGGGTGCCGTGCTGGCATGATCAGCTGATCATGGCGCTGCGTCGGTTCGGCTTTGCCGCGGATTGGAGCGGGGCATCAATTCGCCCGGGCCGGCCAGGGGCATTGCCGCAGTCATGGCCGCACCAATCATTCATGGTCGCACCAATGTGGTAACGGCGCTTGCGTTGCCGCAGGCCTTCGCCAGGTCGGCGGCGGTGTGGCCTTCACTATCGGTCAGGGTCGCATCGGCGCGGTGCTTCAGCAGCGTGCCGATCAGCTCATTGTGTCTCGTGGTCACGGCTTCCATCAGAGCCGATATCCCGTCGCTGTCCTGCAGATTCGGATCGGCGCCATGATCGAGCAGGGTCCGCGCAATGGCTGCGTTGCCGTGCCCGACGGCCCCTATTAGCGCGGTGCTGCCAAGCGCGTCGCGCGCGTTGACGTCGGCGCCGTGGGCGAGCAGGGTTGCCACGACGCCTTTTTGCCCACGGTCGCTGGCGATGATCAGGGCCGTAGCACCTTGCTTGTCTCGCGATTCGATATCGGCGCCTTGTTGCAGCAGCAGATTGACCACCTCCGCGTGCCCGTTGTCCGCCGCCTGCATCAATGCCGTGCGCCCGGTGCCGTCGGACGCCTTTGGGTCAGCGCCTCGATACAACAGCTGCTGCACCATTTCCAAGATGCCATAGCGTGACGCAATCATGAGCGAGTCCCAGCCGGCGCGAGTACGGTCATGAACGTTGGCGCCTCGCTCGATCAGCATCGCGGTAAGGCCGATCAGACCGTTCTCGGCGGCGAAGGTCAGTGCGCTACAACCCGCGACCGTGCGCGCGTTGACATCGGCACCGCGCGAAAGCAGTAGTGCCGCGGTGTCGAGGCTGTTGCTTTCAACCGCCATCATGAGTGCTGTCTTGCCGAAGTTGTTGGACGCATCGACCTTGGCGCCTTGATCAAGCAGCGCCGCGGCGCTTTCGGTATCGCCAATCATTGCCGCGAGGCGGAGCTCTCTGTCGAGATCGCCGGCGCTACCTTCGGCCAAGGTTTGAGTGCAGATCACCAGCGTCGCCAGCCAAGGGACGAGGGCGTGCAGGGCGAATGATCTAGGGTTTTTTCTCATGCGCGTTTGCTTGGATTGCTCATCCGGCTGGCTCGTCGGGCTCATCGGGCTCATCGTGTACGATGCCGGTGTGGCAGTCGATACAGGTTTGCCCCTTTTCCTCGGCCCTAGCGTGGCGACTGCGCGCCGAGCGTCCCTGCTCGGACAGGTCCATGTTGTCAAGCTCATGGCAACTGCGGCATTCGCGCGAGTCGCTGTCCTTCATCTTCTTCCAGACGCGCGAGGCCATGTCCCATCGGTGCGCCTCGTACTTTTCCGGAGTTTCGATAGTGCCGATGATTTCATGGTACACGTCTTTGGCCGCGATCACCTTGGTAATTATCTTAGGTACAAAAGGCTTAGGGACGTGGCAGTCGGAGCAGGTTGCCTGCACGCCGGATTGATTCTTGTAATGCAGGCTTTCCTTATATTCGTTATAAGGCGTCTGCATTGTGTGGCACGAGACGCAGAATTCCATCTCGTTGGTATATCCCAGGCCTGACCCGAATAGGCCGGCGAAGATGATACCGCAGAGGAATATCGCGGCGAGCACAATGATCTTGACACGACCAGACTTGCTCCGCGCCGTTTCGGATTCAGGCATACGAGTCCTCACTCTTATTGTCTAAGGCGCTGGAGGTCTGAGGTATTAGGCCTAGGCTTGCGAGGCCCGTTCGTCAAACCCAGTCTTTTGGGGCCTAGCCCTATGGAGACTTACCCTTAAAAGCGCTTCGTCATTGATTTGCCCCAGGTGCTATGCTCTTGAGGATGAGATACCCTGAGGCCGGTTTCGGCGGTCGCATGCCGATACTTGACCTAGTTCCAGCTCAAGCCCTAGTTCCAGCTCAAGCGGCCCAAAATACACTGGCTTCGGGCTCATTATCTGTTGATGTCGTTGTTTGCTCCAGCTCGAATACTATGCCATCGGCGCCGCCATGCCAAGCGCGCCTTCGTGCTGCTTGCCGACCATCGGTCTGAAGCCCATCGGTTCGATGTCCGTCGACTAAGCCTGGTCTGCTGCCCATAGCCGTAGCGCGTTGCGCAGACCGACACGCTCGACCTGCCGTCGGTCGATGCCGCGGATGACCATGGCTTTGAGCATGTGCTCGATCTGTCGCTCGGCCTGGTGCCAGTCCTGATGCTGAAATCCAGGTGTGAAACCTCGGCGTTCGGCGAGATAATAGGCGGCGACGGCCACCATCCGCTCGCGTTCTGCGTGGCTTGGCAAGAAACAGGGGTTGGCTGGGTCGGTCATGGTTACGCCTGCGTGTAAGGCATCGCGGGTTCGGCTCCCGCGGGCTAGGGTTTTGCTTGGCGCATCATTATGCCAACCCGATCGTGCCCGAGGCAGCGCCGAATACCCTGGGCGTCGCGATGGAGTCGATGAGCCGTTGTTGGCGACCCTGTCGGTAATAGATGAAGCCCAACGTCACTAAAGGTTAATATGTGCGGCGACCGTGGTGTGCGGGCCATTCTGTCCCGCCGCGTCTTAACGTCCGCGCAAACTGTTGCTACCGAGCCATGATAATCTTCTCCCGCCCGTCCCCGGAGGACCTGACCCCATGACCGACCCGAAGCCGTCGCTGTCGGAACGGCTCCGACCAGTGCTTGATGTCTTGGCCAAGGCTGGTGCCCTGATCTGGCACTTCCTCGGTATTGCTGCTCGCGAGACTTGGATCGTGCTGAAGCGGTTGCCTATCGCCGTCTACAGCTTCGTGCGCGCGATCATCGACCCAGGCTACGCGCATACGCTGACCGATCTCTACATCTCCGGCGCGTCCACGGTGCCTGTACTGCCTGCCGAGCCGCCAGAGCCGCCAGAGCCGCCGGAACTGGCGATGCCGCCAGCACCCGTAGCGCAACTGCAAGACGCGCCCCCCGACTCGGCGCTGGTCTTACTCGGGCTGATGCAAAAAGAAGGGCGCTTCGTCGACTTTCTACAGGAAGATATCTCTAACTATTCCGATCACGAGATCGGCAGCGCCGCGCGCGTGGTGCATCAAGGTTGCCAACGTGTGATGGGCGAGTATCTGAGTATCGCACCTGTGCGCGACGAGTCCGAGGGCAGCCGTGTCACCCTCGGCAAGGGCTTCGATCCGGCCGCGGTCCGGCCCACCGGCAATGTCGTCGGTGATCCGCCCTTTACCGGTGCGCTGGTGCACCGCGGTTGGCGTGCGGTCGACGTGCGCCTACCCAAGATCGCGAGCAGCCGCGACGTTAGCATCCTCGCCGCCGCGGAGGTGGAACTGTGAGCACATCGCGCTTTTCGATTGGTATCGATCTGGGTACCACGCACACCGCCCTGTCCTTCGTCGAGATCGCCAAGTGCGAAGGCGAGGAGGTGCAACAGCAGATGATGGGTATCCCGCAGCTGATCGATCCCGGCTCCGTTGAGGAGCGCTCGATGCTGCCGTCCTTTATCTATCTGCCGCATCCAGACGAACTCAAGGCCGGCGACCTGACGCTGCCTTGGCCCTCTGAGCCTGGCCGCGTGCTCGGTGAATTGGCACGCAAGCAGGGCTCAAGCACGCCGATCCGACTGGTCTCCAGCGCCAAGAGCTGGCTCTGTCATCCGGACGTTGATCGCAAGGCGCCGATCCTGCCGCCAGAGGTGCCGGACGAGATCCCGCAGGTGTCGCCGTTCAATGCCAGCATTGCCTACCTGACTCACCTGCGCGAGGCCTGGAACGGTCTCCACGGTCATGATCCCTTGGCCGAGCAGGACGTCACCGTCACCGTGCCGGCCTCGTTTGACCCGGCCGCGCGCGAGTTGACCGCTGAGGCTGCACGGGCCATCGGCATCGAGCATCTGGTGCTGCTGGAGGAGCCGCAGGCGGCGCTCTATAGTTGGGTGAACGACAGCAAAGGCCGCTGGCGCCACGAGGTCAAGGTCGGCGATATCATCCTCGTTGTCGATGTTGGCGGCGGCACTACGGACCTGTCATTGATCGCGGTCACCGAGCAGGACGGCGCTCTGGAGTTGACCCGAGTCGCCGTCGGCGAGCACATCCTGCTTGGCGGCGACAACATGGATCTGACCTTGGCGCACCTGGTTAAGAAGAAGCTTAAGGCCGGCGGCGTCGAACTCGACCGCTGGCAACTGCAGGCCCTGACACATGGTTGCCGTCAGGCGAAAGAGGCGTTGCTGGCGGACGACAGGCTGGAGTCGGTGCCGCTGGTGGTGCCGAGCCGCGGCGCCAAGCTGATCGGTGGCAGCATCCGCACCGAATTGACGCGTGGCGAGGTCGAGGCGACACTGATCGACGGCTTCTTCCCCGAGGTGCAGGTCTCCGACCGCCCGGCGCAACGCGCCAGAGGCGCCTTGACCAAGGTCGGGCTGCCGTTTGCGCAGGACCCGGCGGTGACACGCCACCTGGCGGCGTTTCTAGGCAAGCAGACGGGTGCCACCGCTGACCTGGAAGGCTTTGTCGAATCTGCCCACTGGGCCAGCTTCCTGCATCCCACGGCGGTCCTGTTCAATGGCGGCGTGTTCAACGCCCAGGCGCTGCGCGCGCGGGTGCTCAACGTCATTAACCAATGGCTCGCCACGGAAGACGCGCCACCAGCGCGGCTGCTGCAGGCTCAGGATCTGGATCTGGCCGTGGCTCGCGGTGCTGCGTTCTATTCTTACGTGCGCAAACACGGCGGCATCCGTATCCGCGGCGGCACGTCGCATTCCTATTATGTTGGCGTCGAGCGCAGCATGCCCGCCATCCCTGGGATGGAGCCGGAACTGCACGCCCTGTGCGTCGTGCCCTTCGGCCTGGAGGAAGGCTCCGAGCCGGTGTCGGCGCCGCAGGAGTTCGGTCTGGTCGTCGGCGAGCCGGTGCGTTTCCGCTTCTTCGGCTCCAGCGTGCGCCGCGACGATCTAGTTGGTGAGATGATTGAAGAGTGGTCAGACGACGACTTGGAGGAGATGGAAGAGATCCAGACCAACCTGCCCGCCGATGGTCGCAAGAAGGGCGAGGTGGTGCCGGTGCGGCTACAGGCGGCGGTATCGGAGGTGGGCACCCTCGAACTCACCGCCATCGAGATCGGCGGCGAGGGCCAGCATTGGAAGGTGTCGTTCAATACCCGAGGGAGCAAGACCGATGCTGATGCCTGATCCGGCGTCGCTGGTCTCTCGTCTTTGACTCATTCCATCGAAGGTATTGCCTATGTCAAGGTTGTTGTATCAGGCCAATCCGTCCGTTTGGCGTACCCATCCGTTCGGCACCCTGTTGGTGTTTCTGATGGTGTTGGCCGGCGCGTTCATCGCGGTATCTGGACAGATTCCCTACCTATCCCCCGTGCTCGAGGCTGAGGTGTCGCCGCTGTTTGAGAACCTCCAATTGCCGGCCTGGCTGGACCTACGCGTCGTCGGTTATGGCTTGATCCTGCTTGGCCTGTTGCGCCTGATCTCCTGGTGGCTTTCGGCTCGTTTCGACCATCTGGAGATCCGCGAGAACGAGCTAATTTGGACCCATGGGTTCCTAAACAAGAACTACACCGAAAGCAGCATCGCTTCGATTCGTACCGTGCGCGTGCATCAATCGCTGTTGCAACGCGTGCTGAACGCGGGCGACTTGGTCATCTTTACCACTGGTGATCTGCCTGAGTTGTCGATCAAGGGGTTGCCGAGACCGAACGAGATTCGCGAGCACATCAAACGCCAGAGCGCCCTGGAGTCCTGAGGATGGCCAAGCCTCGGACCACCGAGCCCCATACCAGCAATCCCCAAGCCAGCAATCCCCAAGCCAGCAATCCCCAAACCAGCGGCGCTCAAGCCAGCAATCCTTTGGTCGGCCCCAGCGCACTGTTTTGGCGCATGGGGGCAGCCGCGATGGCTGGGTTGCTGCTTGGCCTTCCGTTGTTGGCGGGCGCTGGCACCGGCGTGCTGGATCGTGTCAAGGTGGCCAAGATCATGACCATCGCCTACGCGCCGAACGCCTATCCGATGTCGTTCCGCGATGCCGACGGTGCGCCCCGCGGCTACTCGGTCGATCTGTGCCGACGGATCGTGGCCAGCGTGCAGCGCGATCTCGGGCTAGATGCGCTGGAGATCGCATGGATCCAAGGCAACACGCCTAGGCGTCTCGCGGCGGTGGCCAATGCCGAGGCCGACATCGAGTGCGGAACCACCACCATGACGCTCAAGCGTCAGCGCCAAGTGGACTTTTCAAATGTGGTGTTCGTCGACTCCGGAGGCATCTTGGTGAGGACTGATGCCGGCATCCGCGGGTTATCGGACCTGGCCGGTAAGAAGCTCGGCGTGATCCCGGAGACCACGACGGAGCGGCGCATCCGTCCGGTGCTCGAAGCGCGGCTGATCAATGCCCAGCTAGTGCCGATTAAGGACGTTCGCGATGGCCGTGAGCAGTTGCGGGCCGGCGCCATTGATGCCGTCGCCAGCGACCGCTTATTGCTGATTGGTCAAGTCGCCGATACCGGCGCGGCTGAGGACTATGCCATCGTTGATGTCGACTTCTCCGTGGAGCCCTATGCCTTCGCCGTGCGGCGCAATGATGCCGACTTTCGCTTGGCCGTGAATCGCGGCTTGGCCCGTGTCTACCGCAGTGGCGAGATCGACCGGATCTTCGAGCGCTGGTTCGGCGAGGATGCCGAGCCTACCGCGCTGCTGGAGACGGTGTTTTTCATCTACGGCTTCGCCGATTGACCGCGGCACGACGGCAGACAAAGGCGTTGTGGCAATGCCGGAGAAACCCAGGTCGTCCGATAGGGTCACGACGCCCGACCGGCTGATCATCGCGCTCCATGCCCCGCCGAATCCTGAAACTGCAATGCGGCGAGCCGCGCGTACAGGCCAGCCTGAGCCAGCAATTCGTCGTGGCGACCGCTGGCGATGATGCGACCCTGATCAAGCACCAGGATGCGGTCGGCCTCACGCACGGTCGCGAGACGGTGAGCGATGACGATGCTAGTGCGATGCTGCATCAGCCGCTCCAGGGCGTCCTGCACCAATCGCTCGCTCTCGGCGTCGAGCGCGCTGGTGGCTTCGTCGAGCAGCAACAGGGCCGGATCGCGCAGGATGGCACGGGCCACGGCGATGCGCTGACGCTCGCCGCCGGATAGGCGCACGCCGCGCTCGCCTAAGAAGGTTGCGTAACCCTGGGGTAGCCGCTCAATAAAGGCATCGGCATGGGCGGCACGGGCCGCGGCGCGCACGCTGTCATCGTCGGCGCTCTCCAGCCCGTAGCGGATATTCTCCCAGGCATCGGCACCGAAGATGACAGGGTCTTGCGGCACCACGGCGATCTGTCGGCGCAACTCGCCGGGATCGAGCGCGCGCAGGTCGACCCCGTCCAGCGACAAACGACCCCGTTGTGGGTCGTAGAAGCGCAGCAGCAGATGGAACAGAGTCGACTTGCCGGCGCCGGAAGGCCCCACCAGCGCGACCCGCTCGCCGGGGCGGATGTCCAGGTCCAGGTCGGTCAGCGCCATGGTGCCAGGCCGTGCCGGATAGCTGAAACCGAGACCCAGGGCCTGCACCCGGCCGGTGACCGGCTCGGGGAGCCGCTCAGGTCGCGCTGGCGGCGTGATGCCAGGTTCGGTCACCAGCAGTTCCATGAGCCGCTCGCTGGCACCGGCGCCACGCAAGAGTTGTCCGACGATGTCACTTAGGGAACCCACGGACCCGGCCACCAGCACGGCATAGAACAGAAACGCTGACAGTTCGCCGCCGCTAAGCTTGCCCCGCAGCACCTCGTTGCCGCCGAACCAGAGCACCGTGCCGATGGCGCCGAAGGTGATCAGCGTGACGAAGCCGCTCATCAGTGCGCTGGCCAGTGAGCGCTGCATCGCCGTGTTAAAGGCATCCTCGACCCGTGCGCCGTAACGGCGCTGGTCGATGGGCTCATGGGCGAATGCCTGCACGGTGCGGATGGCGTGCAGGGTCTCGTCGATGTAGGCGCCGATGTCGCCGATTCGGTCTTGGCTCTTGCGCGAAAGCCGACGTACGCGCCAGCCGAGCAGCCATGTTGGCAGCACGACCAGCGGTACACCGACGAGTACCATCGCCGTCAGCCGCGGGCTGGTGACGGCGAGCATGACAATGCCGCCGATGGCCAGCAAGCCCGTGCGCAGCCCCATGGCCAGCGTCGAGCCGACCACCACCTGCAACAGCGCCGTGTCGCTGGTGAGTCGGGAGATAATCTCGCCGGTCCGGTTGGTCTCATAGAAAGCGACGTCCAAGGCCAGCGCACGGTCGAAGACGGCGCGGCGCACATCGGCGACCACCCGTTCCCCGATCCAGTTGAGCAGATAACTGCGGGCCATGATGGCCACCGACAGCAGGGCGACCACGCCGAGGAAGAACAACAGCGCTAGGTCCAAGGCCCGCGGCGAGCCGTCCGCTAGGCCATAATCGACCACGGCGCGAATCACCTGCCCGAATGCGAGCAACGCGCCAGCGGCAACCACCAGCGCCAGCAGCGCCAGCAGCAGGCGCCTGAGGTACGGTCTTGTGAAGCGGAGCAACCGCAATAGCGGCTTGAAATGGCGGCTGCGCGGGCGTTCGGCTGCGTCGTCGGCGGGGCGGGCGTGGGAGCGCATCAGCTAATTCGACGTCGTCTGAACGGTGTCGAGCTGTGGTAGATCGGCTTGTGTCTTCAACATGCATTGGTCTCGTGCGAGGGCGCGGGGTGGCTGAATGGCGGGTACAGCCCTGGTGGCCAATACAGCAGGTGCCGGTGTTGCCGAAAATCACAAGGTATTGCGCTGACCTGCTTTGCCAGGGCGAAAAGCCCTGGCGGTATCAGACCAAGATGGCCTGATGACGCAGGCTTGAAGGCGGGTCGACGCCGCCGTGATCGGGGCCAGCCGAGTTGCGGACCAGCGCTAGCGGCGCAGCATCAGGTAAAGCTGGTCTTTAAGCAGGAGGCGTTGCTTTTTGAGGTCTTCGATGGTCTCGTCGGTGACCGGCGTGCCCAATTCTTCAAGCTTGCGCACGTGGGCATCAAGGTCGTCGTATCGATCCATTAGGTCGGCAAAGGGCGGGTGGCTCTGTCGCAATTCCGTAATCTTTGTTTCAAGATTCGGAAATTCGTGCAGCAGGTCGTGTTGTTCTCCGAGCATCGGGTCGTGTTCCTCCGCAGCGACGGCATCGTTCAGCGATGCCCTGTAGGCGCCAATACGGCGTAATTGCAAAACTGGCGTTGGTGCCAAAACGGCGCTAAAAAGCAATCTTTCAACGGGGCGTCAACCGTGTGAGCAAGATCGAATACGGCACAACGCCACTGGAAATTGTAAACCAGCATCGATCAACCGAGGTACCGCCGTGAAATGGGATACCTGATCCAGATTAGCTAAGCGGCCGAAATGCGTCGCAAGGTCCATCGGCGTGCGGCAGTACGCACCCTGAACCTGAACCTTGCGTCAGGTGTCAGGCGTCAGGCGTCAGGCGTCAGGCGTCTAGGACAGCCTGCTTGGCCTCTTGTTTGCGCCTATCGGGCGTCGAGAGCCTTGATCACGCTGTCGGTGATGTCGGCGCTGTCGTCGAGATACATCAGACCGGCGCGGTTGGCCTCGAAGACGGCGCCGAGCTTTTTGTCCTTGGCCACCTTTTCCACGGCCTCGCGTGCGGGCTCCAGCAGCTTTTGTCCTTCGGTCTGCTGCGCCTCCAACACCTCCTTCTGGATCGCCTGAAAGTCCTTCTCGAATGCCTCGATGCGGGTCTTGATGTCTTGCTCCTTCTTTTCGACCTGAGCCTTACTCATCAGCGGCTTGTCGCGCTCCAGCGAAGCCTGCAGTTGGCGGATGTCGCGTTCGCGCCCGGCGAACTCCCGTTGCTGCTCACCGAAGCGTTGCTCCAGCGCGGCTTGGACCTGCTTGCCCGCTTCGCTGTCCTGCAAGACGCGCTCCATGTTGACGATGCCGATGCTTTGCGCGGATGCGTCCAGCGCGACGGCGCCGGCCAAGCCGCATGCGAGCAAACAATTAAAGATCAGCTTCATTGAGAATTCTCCGGGTCGGTCGTTTCAAGGTAGTTGGTGGCCGTTTGGTTCGGCTCCGGCAGCATAGCGCCAGGTCTGTTTACTGGCGCCGGATTCTACCGGCACGGACCGCCGAGGGACAGCGGCAGCAGTAAGATTCGTCAACGCTCGGCACAACGGCGTTACAATCAACAGTAAACTCAGCTCAGGTCGGGCGATCGTCGTCGGCCATCGAATCGACAGGGCTCCCGAGATCGGGGCCGGAGGAAACACCCCATGGGGAACTCGCTTCAAGATCAACTGCTCAGGGCGGGGTTGGTCAGCCAGCAGCAGGCCAAACAGACGCAAAGCAAAAAGCGCAAGGGCAAACGCTCCGGCGCCGCCGGCAGCGCCGCGGCAAGCCAACAAGAGGCGGCCAAGGCCGCGGCGCAAAAGCGCGAGCGCGACCGCGAGCTTAACCGCCAACGCGACGAGGAGGCAAAGCGCAAGGCCGAGGTGGTTGCGCTCTGGCAACTGGTCCGCGACAGCCGCATCAGCCGCGAGCGCGGCGATCTCGCCTATAACTTTACCGATGGTAAGGCGCTGAAGCGGCTCTACGTGAATGCCGAACAGCAGGGCGAGCTGGTGGCAGGCAAGTTGGCCATCGTGCGACAGGACGATTTCTATGCACTGGTGCCGGCCGAGGTTGCCGAACGTGTCGGCGCCTATGATGCCTCGTTGGTGCTGGTGCACAACAAGCCCGGCGATGACGCCGATGACGAATATGCCGACTTCAAGGTCCCGGACGATCTGATGTGGTAGCTGGGTTGCGAGGAAAATAGGCGATGACAAACGAACAAGATCGGCGCCTGGCGCTGCTGATCGATGCAGACAACGCCCAGGCATCGGTGATCGATGGTCTGCTGGAAGAGGTGGCAAGCTATGGCACCGCGCAAGTCAAACGCATCTACGGTGACTGGACCCGGCCCAACCTCTCTGGCTGGAAGGACGTGCTGCTGCGCCACTCCATTCAGCCGCGGCAGCAGTTCGCCTACACCAGGGGCAAAAACGCCACCGACGCGGCCATGGTCATCGACGCCATGGACCTGCTGCACAGCGGCCGATTCGATGGCTTTTGCCTGGTCTCCAGCGACAGCGATTTTACGCCGCTGGCGGCGCGCATCCGCGAGTCTGGGCTCAAGGTCTATGGCTTCGGCGAACAGAAAACCCCCGAGGCCTTCGTCGCCGCCTGCGATAAGTTCATTTTCACCGAGTTGCTCAAGGATGAGGCGCCCGGTGCCTCGCCGCCTGCCCGTCTTGGCACAAAAGAACTGCGCAGCGATCCCAAGCTCGTGACGCTGCTGCGCAAGGCCGTGGAAGATGCCGCCGCTGATGGCGGCTGGGCCGAGCTCTCAGGTGTCGGCAACACCGTCAACAAGCGTTCACCCCAGTTCGACCAGCGCAACTACGGCTATGCCAAGCTCAGCGACCTGATCAAGGCCACCAAGCTGTTCGAGCTCGACGCGCGTATGGTCGGTGAAGGCCCCAGCAAACGCTATTATCTGCGCGACAAGCGAAGCAGCGACGAATAGCCCGGCAGAGCCCAATGATGCTCAACCAGTCAAGCTCAATGACGAAGCGCAATCCAGCCCAATTGCTTCAGGCCCCGGCCCGGCAAGGCCAGCCCGGGGCGACCCGGTAGGAGTACCGCTCTCGGGGTCGATAGACTGTGCACGAATTCGTCGACATCGGAATCGTTATCGAAATCTGAACAGCAGGCGCCGGAACTAGGGTCGCCAAGGATCTAAAGTCGATTTCGATCTCGATTTCGACGCAGCGCTGGTCATTGCATGTCCGAGCGGCTCAAATCGGCGACCGCCTTCGGATACGCTGACGTTCACCACATCCATGATCCGTGCAGAGCCGCCACGACCGGCGCGCGCAACCGAGGCAAAGCCTATCCGATCAGCCATGGCCAAGAAACAAGAAAAGCTCAGGCCGCATACGCTGCGCCTGTTTTTTGCGCTCTTTCTGGGTGCCGGTACCCTGCTGGGCGGCCTGTCCGCGGTGCTGTATCGTGCCGAGATTCATTCGTTCATGGAAACCGCCGAGGAGCGGGAGCGCTTTGAGCTGGAGCTGTTACAGCGGGTGGTCGAGGACGTCTTCGACGGCATCGTCAGCGACCTGATGTTCCTGGCCAAGCAGAGTTTGCGATTCGTGCACCATAACGCGGTTCGCTACGGCCGTTCCTACGGCTTGCTGTATGGGTGAGGGACTAAAAACAACCGACCTGTGTCAGCAACGCGCGCCAAATGGCGAATTTGGCATCAAAGGACATACCGGCATAGGCCGGGCTGGTCGATGGCAGACGCACCTGTTCTATCCCCTGGTAGGTCTGATTCAGACCGGGGAGCACGCGGCGGCGATACTCGCGCTCGGCGGTGCCGCCATTGAAGGCGATGCAGCGGATGTCGGGGTGAGCATCGAACAAGGCGCCAAAGTTGTTGACAACGATACTCTCAGGACGGATGTCCGCATCCAAGCTACCCTGCCGTACGCAAGCCGCGATCACGTCCCAGAGCGCGATATGACGCGCCCTCAGCGCCTTGATACGGTCGGAATAATCGCTGTCCGGCGGTAGCGAAAGCAGGTTGCGGAAGATCGGCCAGAAGGCATTGCGACCGTGGCCATAATACTGGCCGAGCCGTAACGATGCGTCGCCCGGCATGGAACCCAGGATCAACAGACGTGGCCGCTCGCCGATGACCGGTGGGAAGGCGGATTTGAGCATGTTCAAGCCTTTGCAGAAGGTCTAGGATCATCGCCCGAGCTCGTCGGGGTCCGGACCGCGCCCGCCAGCACCGCCCTCGCAGCCGGCAGCCGTGTGCGAAGCGCGGTCTTATCGTCATCCTGATTGATCGATGCCCATGGATCGATCTTGGCGTTGCTGGATTGGCGCTACTAAAGCAGCGGCGGAGACGGGATCGAAGTCATAGCCGAGCAGTGCGATGTCGCGGGCAAAGTGTTGCGCCACAAGTTCGCGGGTGATGTCATCATAGTAGCGTCGATAGTCGTGCTCGCGGTCCGCGGCGCGGCGGCGGTGGGGTAGGGCGATACCCGGCAGGCCGATGCGTTTGCAACTCGTCTGAAAATCCTTTTCCAGGCGTTCGTAGCGACCGATGAAGTCGACGACGATATTGCCGTGCAGGTCGATGAGATAATCGGTCTGCGACTCGATGGACGTGTCTAGATGGAACTGGTACGGGCGCTCCGGGTCGAGCTTCCAGCGCAGAAAATCGGCAAAGTTGTCATTTCCGCCCAGGTATTGCGGCCGCTCGCGGCGGATATGATGGAACGAGCTGACCTGCAGGTCCCAGGGGTTGCGCACGAACGCGAACTTGAACAGGGCATCGAAGTAGTGCTTCGGCAACAATTCCTTGGCGGCGACCACCTTGGCATGCCGAGGAAACTTGGTGCCGATGCGATGCCCGCTCAGATGGCTGAAGCGGCTGCACAGGAACATCGGCCAATACCAGGGATCGGCCCAGCGCCCCGCCGCCAGCGCCGCGCGTACACTGGTGCCGCCGGTCTTGGCGATGTGGACAAAGAGAAATCGGTGTTTGGGTGACAGCAGCATAGGGCGGCATTGTAGCCCGGATGTTGCGTGCAGCAATCCATCGGACCAAGAAAAAGCTTGAATTTCGATGCGAAAGGGCTACCGTGGCGGACTTTTCTCGACGGGTCGGCCATGCTGGTATTGCCTGTGCGGCGGCACTGCTTGGGGCGTCCGCAACCGCGGGACCCGGACAGCCTTTCTGGAGTCGACACCATGCACATCGGTACACCGCTGTCTTCCAACGCCACCCGCGTGATGCTGCTCGGGGCCGGCGAACTCGGCAAAGAGGTCATCATTGCGCTACAACGGCTTGGTGTGGAGGTGATTGCGGTCGATCGTTACGCCAACGCCCCGGGGCAGCAGGTCGCGCATTCTGCGCGGGTCATCGACATGGCCGATGCCGACGCGCTACGCGGTCTGATCAATGCGGAGCGCCCGCGGATTATCGTGCCCGAGATCGAGGCCATCGCCACCGATGTGCTGGTGGAGGTCGAGCAGGCCGGCCTGTGCGAGGTCATCCCCACCGCCCGCGCCGCGCGCCTGACCATGAACCGCGAGGGCATTCGTGTGCTTGCCGCCGAGGAATTGGGCCTGCCGACCTCGGCCTATGCCTTTGCTGATGACTTCGCTGAGCTGCGGCGCCATGCCGACGCGATCGGCTATCCCTGCATCGTCAAGCCCGTCATGTCCTCGTCCGGCAAAGGCCAGTCGCGACTGGAATCCGCCAACGACCTGCGAGCCGCCTGGGACTATGCCATGGCCGGCGGCCGCGTCAACCGCGGTCGGGTTATCGTCGAACAGCTTGTAGAGTTCGATGTCGAGATCACGCTCCTGACGGTTCGCACCGGCGCCGACGGCGCTGAGATCGAGACCCATTTCTGCGACCCGGTCGGCCATCGCCAGGTGCAGGGCGACTATGTCGAGAGCTGGCAACCGCAGCCGATGACCGCAACGGCGCTGGAGCGGTCGCGGAACATCGCCCGGCGCGTCACCGGCGCCCTCGGCGGACGCGGCCTGTTCGGCGTGGAACTGTTCGTGCGCGGTGACGACGTCTGGTTCAGCGAGGTGAGCCCGCGCCCGCATGACACCGGCATGGTAACCATGGCCTCCCAGCGCCAGAGCGAGTTCGACCTGCACGCTCGCGCCATCCTCGGCCTGCCGGTCGATACCCGTCGTGATGCCCTGGCCGCCAGTGCCGTGATCTACGGCGGCATGGACGCCGTCGGCATCGGCTTCGACGGGCTGGAGGAGGCGCTCGCGGTGCCGGACTCGGACCTACGCCTGTTCGGCAAACCGGAGTCCTTCAAGCGCCGGCGTATGGGGGTCGCGCTCGCCCGTGGTGCGGATACTGCGCAAGCCCGCCAACGTGCGGCGCAGGTGGCAAAGGCGGTTGTGACGCGAGCGCCCTGACGCATCGGTCTTGATGCTCGGTCAGGCCGTATCGATCTCCCGAAAAGGCGAGCTGCGAGTCAATCCGTTGTGTCGGGATCGATACCCAGGGCTCGGAGCCGTTCCGCGAGCCGTGCTGCCCGCTGACCTTCGTGCTCCGCACGTTGGATTAATTGCTCGGCGCGCTGTTCCGCCTGCTCGGCACGCTGAGCCGCCTGCTCGGCACGCTTCTTTTCCTGTGCCGCGCGTTGTTCGGCCTGTTGCATGCTGCGCGCCAACTCAACCGGGCTCAAGAAGGGCCGACCGTCGGGATAGAAGATCGTCAGGCTGTCTTTGTCAAGCCGGAAGCGGATGCCGAGCCCTGGGCTGGTCCAGCCGTTGATGTGGGACATCGGCCGCAGCTGATCGTCCTGGCGCAGCCAGACCTCAAGGCGATTGGCGTCGGGGTCGTAGACATAGTATTCGTCGACGCCGTAGGTCTGGTAGAAGTCCAGTTTGTCTTTCAGGTCCCGCGCGCTGTTGGACGGTGAAAGCACCTCGAACACCACTTGCGGCGCGACGCCAGCTTCCATCCATTGCTTGTAGCTGCCGCGCGGTCCCTTGGGGCGACCGAACACGACCATCGCATCCGGCGCCATCGGTCCGCTGATACGCCGATCGGGGACCGGATACCAGAACAGATCGCCAGCGACGAAGACCTCTGGCTGATCCGAGAAGAGGATCTCCAGGTTCTCCTTAATCTTGACAATCCAGTCGAACTGCAGCGTGTTCTCCGCCATCGGTGCTCCGTCACTGTCGGGATAGGGATCGTCGGGGTCAAAATGGCTCAGCGGGTTCATGATGGGTTTGCTCCGTGCCCGCGATGCCGCAGGATGTGCCTGCAATAGCGCGGGCGCTGGGTTGACTCTGTCGGAGTTTAGCCGCTTCGCGGGCGTCGGTCACGGCGAGCCGCCATTGACCTGGTGCCGGCAGGCAGATTGCGACGCTGGCGCTGCATGACTTGTCGGTCTGACGCGAAGCCTCGAAAGTCTCTGTGGTTTGTCTTGGTCCGACCCGGACGCCTCTTGCTAGGATAGGGTTGCATCGGCGGGG
>Ga0207419_1001338_pt1 | contig 18836 bp, 19 predicted proteins | sample ElkSloMetagenome_4_FD_184723 | JGI IMG/M metagenome (GOLD analysis project Ga0207419, IMG submission 184723) | Hot spring microbial communities from Elkhorn Slough, Monterey Bay, USA - MD2A (version 2) | ecosystem: Environmental > Aquatic > Marine > Intertidal zone > Estuary: Microbial mat ...
CGAGGCCGGCAAGGGCTTCGCCGTGGTGGCCAACGAGGTCAAGACCCTGGCCAATCAGACCGCCAACGCCACCGAGCAGATCGCCAGCCAGATCGGCGGAATGCAGACCGCCACCGGCGAGGCTGTGGAAGCCATCAAGGGCATCACCACCGTTGTCGGCCAGCTCAACGAGATCACCACGGCGATCTCGACGGCGGTCGAGGAACAAAGCGCGGCGACCAACGAAATCTCGCAAAACGCCCAACACGCGGCACACAGCACCCAGGACTCGTCCGGCAATATCGACCGTGTTTCGCAAAGCAGCGGCGAGACCGGACACCATGCCCGCGAGGTCAAGGATTCGGCCGAGGAGGTCCGCACCCACATCCGCCACATGCAGACCGCTCTGGAACAGATCGTGCGCTCAACCACCGACGAGGACCGCGAAAACAACATGCTGCGGACCGTCAACGTCGCCGTGAGCCTCGATTTCGGCGGCGGCCGCACAACCTCCTGCCTCCTCAACGACATCGCCCTGAGCGGGGCGGCGACCCTGGATCAGAGCGTCAAGGCCGAGCGCGGCCAGGAGTTCACCGTGACGCTGCCCGATGTCGGCACCCTGAACGGGGCGGTCATTGCCCGCACCGACGTGTCGACCCACGTTCGTCTGGACCTCTCGGAAGAGCAAGGGGCGGCCCTGCGCCAGTTTGTCACCCGGCACGGGCGGTCCGCATCCCGGCGCGGCGCGTAGACCGGGAAGAAAAACGCCCGTGACGCAGGAACATCCCGCCCATGCCGTCGATTCGCGCCCTCGTCGTTGACGACAACCGCCGCAGCCGCGACATGCTGGCGGGCCTGCTGAAGGCGCTCGACTACGACATCGCGCTGGCCAGCGACGGCGACGAGGCCTGGGACCTGCTGGAGCGCGAAGGCGACAGCTTCGACGTCGTGCTGCTGGACCGGCGGATGCCGCGCATGGACGGCATGGAGGTGCTGGCCCGCATCAAGGCGACGCCCCACCTGCAGGCGTTGCCGGTGATCATGCAGACCGCCGCCGACAGCGAAACCGAGGTCATCGAGGGTATCCGTGCCGGCGTCTTCTACTATCTCACCAAGCCGTATCAACCGCAGGCCCTGTTGTCGGTCACGGCCGCCGCCGTGGCGGACTACGCCCGCGTGCGCCGCCTGCAGCGCGACATCGACACCCAGGCATCGGCCCTTCTCCATCTGCGGGAGGGGCGGTTCCACGTCCGCACCCTGGAGGAAGCCAGTGATCTGGCGACATCGCTCGCCGTGGCGTTTCCCGACCCTCCACGCCAGGTCATCGGCCTCTCCGAACTGATGACCAACGCGGTCGAGCACGGCAACCTGGGCATAACATACGCGGAAAAGTCGGACCTGCTTGCCAGGGGCTGCCTCCAGGCGGAGGTCGAGGATCGCCTGAGCCGGCCCGAGTACCGCGACAGGGTCGTCGAAGTGACGATCCGGCGAGAGGTTGACCGGATCGCCGTCACGATCGCCGATCAAGGCGAGGGGTTCAACTGGCGTGACTACCTTGAGATGGACACCCAACGGGTGTTCGACATTCACGGTCGCGGCATCGCCCTGGCCCGAAGGATCAGCTTCGACAGTCTCGAATACAAGGGCCGCGGCAATGAAGTCGAGGCGTCGGTCGCCCTGCCGGCGCCGGCCAACGACACGATCGCCCAGCCGGATCGGGTGCCCCGGTCCGGCCGGGCGCCGCTGGCGGCCGGGGCGCCGGATCACATGCGTCTGGCGTCGGTCGAGGAACGGCTGATCCACACCCACGCCGACCTGCAGGCGTACCGCGCCCGGCTGGACGAAGACCTCGGCGCGGCCCACCGGATGCAACAGGATCTGTTGCCTGAGCCGGGCACGATTTCCGCCCTGGAAGAACGCCACGCCGTCCGCCTCGGCAGCCACTTCGAAAGCTCCTCGGAACTGGGCGGCGACCTGTACGGGCTGCACCCCATCGACGCCCACCGGTTCGCCCTGTGGATGGTCGATTTTGCCGGCCATGGCATCTCGGCGGCGCTGAATACCTTCCGCCTGCATACCCTGCTGACAGAGTTCCCCGAGTGGATGCGGCACCCGGGCGAATACCTGAGCCTGCTGGGGGCGCGCCTGAGCACCCTGCTACCCACCGGCCAGTACGCGACGGCTTTGTACGGCGTCGTCGACACCCAGGCCCATCAATTGCGCTACGCCGCCGCCGCCTCCCCTCCCCCCCTCATAGCGGACACGGCGACGGGCGCCGTCTCCTGGGGCGATGGATCCGGTGTGCCGTTGGGCGTCGACGCCGACGCCCTGTACGAGACGCGAACAGTGCCATTTCCGCCGGGCCACATGGTGTTCCTGTACAGCGATGCCATGCTGGAATGCGGGCGAGACTCGGGCAACGCCTTGGGGCGCGAGGGCGTGTACGCCCTGCTGGCCGAGGCGGTGGGCCGTCGCGGGGCCGGGATCACCCTTTCGGATGTCCTCGATCCGTTTCTGGAGCGCATGGTCCGGCCGTTGAGCGACGATCTGACCGCCTTGATGTGCCTGCGGCATCCGCGCGCCGACTGACGGTGCCCCATGCCGTTGGGGTGGGCCGAAAGGGGTGGGCGAGCAGGCCCCATTTGCTCTACGATCCCGCCGCATGTTTTTTTGGACCAGTGGCAGGGAGCCCATGATGGAAACTGTTGTCGAGCAGGACACCCCGACGGATCGCGACCGCATCAGCCGTATCATGGTGATCGCGGTCCACGCACTGTACCTGACGTCCCTGCCGCTTCTGCTCATACCCCTGGCCATGGCCATCCACGCGATGCCGACGCTGCCCATCTGGTTTTCCGCCGTGCCGCTGGCGGGGGGTGCCCTGTATTCCTATATGGTCCGGAAGAAAGCGCCCGAGAAATGGCAGACGCACTTTGACGAGGCGGTTCAGACGTTCTGGTCCTACATCTTCCTGATGATGCTCGGGGTTCTTTTCTATTTCGCGATGTTCATCGGCATCGTCTTCATGTTCGTCGCGTACTACATTGTCGTCCATCGCGCCATTCGCGGCATTTACCGCGCCATCAAGTGGTCCGGCGTGACCCCGTGAGCCCGCGACCGGCCCCCCCGCGCCTGCCGCGCCGCCGCCTGCTGGCCGCGATCCCGGCGGCGGCGGTTGGCGCGATGGCCGCTCGGGGGACCGCGGCCGAGGGCGCCAGCCGTCGGCTTCATGCCCTGGCCTATGAGGGCCAGTGGACGGACGGAGTGCGCCGCCACCTGGAGCGGACACACGGCATCGCCCTGGATGTGACCGTGGTGGCGACGCCCGCCGAGGCGCTGGACCGGGTGCGGCGCGCGACGCTGGAGGGGCCGCCCGGACCCGATAGGCGGACGCGGCCGGTCGATCTCGTCTCGCTCGGGGTGGAGGACGTCGCCGCATGGCGGGGGCTCGGCCTGCTGTCGCCGTTGCGGGCCGACGTGCCGGTGACGCACCGAAGCACCCTGTCCGCCCACGGCGCCATGGAGGGCGATGGCCGGGCGTGCTTTCTGCCGCTGTCGCTTGGCCTGGACGTGATGTTCGCCGCTGGCGCGGATGTGCGCGAGGCGTTCACGGCCGAACAGCCGCCGCCCTGGTCCGTGTTGCTTGACCCTTCCCTGAAGGACCGCGTCTTGATGGAACCCGCCGCCGCCGTGTGGATGGCGCTGCGGCTGGTGGACGCCGACGGTGCCCGCCTCGCGCAGGCAGGCCAGGACAAGGCGGCCGCCCGCGATCTGTTCAAGGCCGTGAACGAGACCCTGGCCCCGTGGCGCGCGCAACTGGCCTCGGTCTGGACCGACAGCGTGACCTTCGGCGCCGCGCTGTCGAAGGCCCGGCTGGCCGGCGCCGGGCGGGCGGGCCTCGCCTGGGACAGTCTGGCCCGTTGGCTCACGCGCACCTGGCCGGGCGACCCGCCGCCCGTAGCCACCGTGCCCGCCGAGGGCAGCCGCGCGTGGCTGGACGGCTTGGCCGTGCCAGTGGGGGCCACGGCCCCGGCGACCGCTCAGCGGCTCCTGAAGGCCATGACGGACCCGGCGGTTCAGGCCCTCTGGGCCAAGGGACAGAACGCGCTGCCGGCCGACCCGGCGGCGTGGTCGCGGCTGGATGAGCCGGACGCGCGGTGGGCGGAGACCGTCCTGCGGAACGGGGGCGGGCTCGAACGCCTGTGGTTCCCACCAGCCCTCACCGGCCCGGCCGCCGACGCGTTCGCCGACAGCCGCGACCGGTTCGAGTTCGCGTGACCGAAGACGGACCCGACCTATCCCTCGCCTTCTTCGCCGCCGAACATCTGCTGTTGCAGATAGCCGCTGACGCCGACCTGCTCCAGCAATGTCATCTGGGTTTCGAGCCAGTCGATATGGTGCTCGGTGTCGTCCAGGATCTTGCGCAACAGGTCGCGGGTCACGAAGTCCTGCTTTTCCTCGCACAGGGCCACGCCCTTCACCAGGCAGTCGCGCGCCCCGTATTCCAGGGCAAGGTCGCCCTTGTAGCACTCGGGAACCGTCTCGCCGATCCTCAGTGTGTGCAGGTCCTGCAGGTTGGGCAGGCCTTCCAGGAAAAGAATGCGCTCGATCACCCAGTCGGCGTGCTGCATTTCCTCGATGGATTCGTGATAAACCGTGTCGGCCAGACGCAGGTAGCCCCAGTCCTTCAGCATCCGGGCATGGAGGAAGTACTGGTTCACGGCCGTCAATTCGTTGGTCAGGACCGCGTTCAGATGGTCGAGAACAACTTTTTCACCCTTCATGCCCGCCTCCCGTGCGTGGTTCGGAACCGTTGTGTCGATACGAGATCGCGCCGTCTCGTGCAACACCAACGTCTCCCCAAGCCATACGGCATGTGGGCGCCCACGCAAAGCGGTTTTTTAGAAGAGTTCCAGAAAATGGCTTACGCCCTGGTGAACCACGGTCCAGCCGCCCAAAACCTCAGGCCTCCAGCCGATCGTCTTCGTTGTTGGGCGCGTCCGGCCATGGGTGGCACAGCTGGGTCGCGTGCTCCTCCTGGATCAGAACGACGATCCGGTGGACACACTTGGCGCATTGCGGGGTTTCCCCGCAGGCCTGAAACACCTTGCTGACGTGGCGGACGCCGCTGCGGATGGCCCCGCGAACGCGGGTTTCATTCAAGCCCTTGCAGTTGCAGACGTACATGGCGGGGGACGGTCCCATTCTGGCCTTGCCGAGAGAATGGCACTATACCGGCCGCCCCGCGCCAAGGCAAATGCAATTCACTCGCACAAACCCTCACCGCCGCCGCGCCAGCAACAAACCATCCCGAATCGGCACCAGACAGGCGTCGACACGCGCGTCGTCGCGGATCTTTGCCGTCAACGCCCGCAGCGCCACGGTGTCGGCGCTGGTGTTGGCGGGATCGGCCACCGTCCCCTTCCACAGCATGTTGTCGAGCGCGATCAGCCCGCCCGGCCGCACCAGGGTCAGCGCCTGTTCGTAATACCCGTCATAGCCTTCCTTGTCGGCGTCGATAAACGCCATGTCGAAGGTGCCCCCCTGCCCTTCGGCGATCAGCGTCGCCAGCGCCTTGGCGGCCGGACCGATGTGAAAGTGAAACCGCTCGGCCATGCCGGCGTTGGCCCAGTGGCGGCGCGCGATGTCGGCGAACGCCGGGGCGTGGTCGAACGCCCGCACCTCGCCGTCCGGCGGCAGGGCGTACGCCACCGCCAGCGCCGAGTAGCCGGTGAACGTTCCGATATCGAGCGCCCTGCGCGCGCCGATCAAGCCGGCAAGGAAGCCCAGAAGCGCCCCTTGCTCCGGACTGCTGACCCAGTGGGCGTTTTCCATGCGCTCGGTTTCTTCGCGCAACGCGGCCAGGGGGGCGGGTTCATCGATGCCCACCCGTCGCACGTAATCCGCCACCCCGTCGGGAAGATCCAGCATCAGGCCCCTCCCGGATCCGGGGGGCAGGACGGACGCAGGCGCAGGATCGTGGTCTCTCGCACGGCGCGGTCCTCCAACTCCAGGGTGGTGGGCACGGCGAACCGGGCCACCGGGTCCGTCCCCTCGCGAGTCACATAGGCACGCCCCGGATCGGCCAAAAGGACCAAGGCCCCGGTCCGCGCGTGCGCGGTCAGGAACCGTGTGACCGCGTCCGCCATGGGCTGTTCGTAACAGACGTCGCCGGCCAGGATCACGTCCCAGGCCGCCCCCTGCCCCGCTCCGGCCAGCAGGTCCCGCGTCACGGCCGTGACGCGATCGCCCAGGCCGTTCAACGCGGCGTTCAAGGCCACCGCTTCGGACGCCATGGGATCAATGTCGGCGCAGGTGACCGACGCGGCGCCGGCCCGCGCCGCCGCCAGCCCGGCCAGGCCGCTGCCGCTGGCGAAGTCCAGCACCGCGCGACCGCGCACCGTGTCGGGATGATCGAGAACATACCGCGCCAACGCCTGACTGCCTGGCCACGCGAAGGCCCAGAACGGCGGCGGCACGCCGGTCTTGCGCAACAGGTCCTCGGTGGCCTGCCACAGGGGCGTGACCTCGGTGGCCAGGTGCAGGCGCAGGTCCGGAACCAGCGGCGCCGTCGAAATCACCGTATGCGCCTGGATGAAGGCCCGCCGCGCGGTCTCGTCCGGACTCACCGCCCCGGCAACCGCCCGGTCTGCACGTAGGTCAGGATTTGAGCCACCTGCTCCGGCGTCTCGCACGTGGCCAGGGCGGCGCCGTTGATCTCCTTCAGCGCGTGGGTGTGCTCCGGCGGATGCAGCACGATCAGCGGCGTCCCCAGCGCGGCGGCATAGCCGGCGTCGAACGCCGCGTTCCATTGCTTGTACTTTTCCCCGAAGCGGACCACCACCACGTCCGCCTGTTCGATCAGCACCCGGGTGCGGATGGCGTTGACCTTGGCACCCTTGTGGTCGCGCCAGAACGCCGAGTCCTCCTCGCCCAGGATCGCGGCGCCGCAGTCGTCCGACGCCGCGTGGTCGGTCACCGGACCGGAGAACTCGACGCACAGGCCGGCCTCGTCACACGCGGCCATGACCTGGTCGCGCCAGTCGGTGTGAATCTCGCCCGAGAGGTAGACGGACAGGTCGCTGGGTCCAAGCATGGTGGCGTCCTCCGTTGCGGTGTGATCAGGCGGAGAGATCCTCGCCCGCAATCGCCCGGTCAAGCAACGCCAGCGTTTCGCTCCGCCCATACAGCGCGATGAACGAGCCCATGCGCGGCCCCTGATCCTGTCCCAGCAGGATCTGGTACAGCGCCTTGAACCAGCCCTTCAGGTCGCCGAAGGTCTCGCCGTGTTCCTTGCCGATCTCGTAGACGAGGGTCTGCAGGTCCTCGGCGGCGGCATCCGGGGGCGCCTCGGCCAGGGCCGCGCGCAACGCTTCCAGCGCCTTCGCCTCGGCCGCCGTCGCTGGCCGGTACTGCTTGGTCGGCAGCACGAAGTCCCGGTAGTAGGCGATGGCGTGGCGCACCAGGCCGTCCAGGATCGGCGCCGTCGCCGGCGTGGCGCCGGGAGCGTAGCGGCCGATGTAGTGCCATAGGACCGCCGGATCCTCCGAGTGGCACACACTGGCCAGGTTCAGCAGGATGCCGAACGACAGGTGCGCCGCCTCGCGCGGCGGCGTGCCGTTGTGGATGTGCCAGACCGGGTTGTTGAGGCGGTCCTTCGTCTCCTGGGTCTCGAACTTCCCCAGGAAGGTCAGGTAGTCGTCGACGTTGCGCGGGATGACGTCGAAGTGCAGCTTCTTGGCCGCCCTGGGCTTCTGGTACATGAACAGGGCGAGGCTTTCGGCGTTGGCGTACTTCAGCCAGTCCTCGACCGCCAGGCCGTTGCCCTTCGACTTTGAGATTTTCTGTCCCTTGTCGTCCAGGAACAGCTCGTACGTCAGGTTGACCGGCGGCTCGCTGCCCAAAACGCGGCAGATGCGGCTGGACAGGCGCACACTGTCGATCAGGTCCTTGCCGGACATCTCATAGTCCACGCCCAGCGCGTGCCAGCGCGTGCCCCAATCGGCCTTCCACTGCAGCTTGCAACGGCCGCCGGTGACCGGGGTTTCGACCCTAGTTCCGTCCGTGTCCTGGTAGACGATGGTGCCGGCGTCCGGATCGGTCTCCAGCACCGGCACTTGCAACACCTGCCCCGTCTTCGGGCACACGGGCAGGAACGGCGAATAGGTCGCCCGCCGTTCGTCGCCCAGGGTCGGCAGCACCACGTCCCGAATGGCGTCGTAATGGCGTAGCACGGCCAGCAACGCCTCGTCGAAGCGGCCCGAGGTGTAACACTCGGTCGCCGACTGGAATTCGTACTCGAACCCGAACGAGTCCAGGAACGACCGCAGGCGGGCGTTGTTGTGATGGCCGAAGCTTTCGTGCGTGCCGAAGGGATCGGGGATACGCGTCAGCGGCTTGCCCAGGTGGGCGGCGACGATTTCCTTGTTGGGGATGTTGTCGGGCACCTTGCGCAGGCCGTCCATGTCGTCCGAGAACGCGAACAGGCGCGTCGGGATCTCCGGTGCCAGAACCTGGAACGCCCGGCGCACCATGGTTGTGCGCACCACCTCGCCGAAGGTACCGATGTGCGGCAGGCCGGAGGGGCCGTAGCCGGTCTCAAACAGCACGTACCCCTTGTCCGGCACCTGCCCTTTGAGCCGGTCGTCCAGCAGCGTGCGCGCCTCCTGGAACGGCCAGGCGGTGCAGTCGCGGGCGAGGCCGCGGACGGTCTCGTCAACAGGGGGGGCAGCGACGGACGATTCGGGCATCACGCGGAGTCCTGGTCTGGTCTGGTCTGGTCTGGCCTAGTCTGGACGGGGCCATCGGGCGGCCGGGGCGGAGAGGATCGCGCCCACACCCTGGAACCCGTGGTCCGAAAACGCAAGCCGCGCCGTCCTGGAGAGTCTGGTCCAGGACGACGCGGCATGGTCATCAACGGTCTGACACCGACACCCCCACCGGGGGTGCGAGTCTCAGGCCGCCGACAGTAGTTTTTCGACCTTCTGGGTGGCGGTGTCGGCGTCGATGGATTCGATGGCCGCCAGTTCACCCACCAGCCGTTCCAACGCCTGTTCGTAGATCTGGCGTTCGGAATACGACTGCTCGGGCTGGGTCGCGCCCCGGAACAGGTCGCGCACCACCTCGGCGATCGAGACCGGATCGCCGGAATTGATCTTCTGTTCGTACTCCTGCGCCCGGCGGCTCCACATGGTGCGCTTGACGCGGGCGCGCCCCTTCAGGGTGCTCAACGCGGTCTGCATTTCCTGGCGCGAGGACAGCTTGCGCAGGCCCGATTTCGGCGCCTTGGCCACCGGCACACGCAGGATCATGCGGTCCCGCTCGAACGAAATCACGAACAGCTCAAGCTCCATGCCGCCGATGGTCTGGGTTTCGATCGCCTCGATCAAGCCCACGCCATGCGTCGGGTACACAACATGATCTCCAACGGAAAACGGCGCCTTTTTCGTCATGGCCTCACTCTTCAATACAAACAGCGGTTCAAGCAGCAGATCCGACCTGTCGCGAGCGGCCTAGCGCGACGCGATGCAACCGCACCGCCGTCCACGCCACCGCCGACACTCGTCACACACCTCATCACACAATCGGCCGCCGACCACGGACTGGTCGACGACCGTCGCACCGAGACGTCACCTCCGGCCTCCGCGCGCGGTGGCTCACCTCGGCGGATTGACGGATGGTCTGATCGCTGTCGCGCTCCCTCGGACCCGAAATGTCTTAGAGGGTCATCATGCTCCCACCAGCGCGGTTCTCGCGCCCGCCTCACCCCACGGACGGGCCACGGGACCCCGCGACCCCCTCCCTCTTTCGAATGACTTCCGTCATCCTACCAAAGAAGCACGCTCTACGGGAATGCCCAGGATTGCCCTGTGGATCGCCTTGTCTAACACAAAAGCTCAACAAATCCCAGTCTCTTGTGCACGCCTGTCCGATCGGTCCGCGCCGTCGCGTTCACGCCCTTCGAAAGGCGCGTCGGACGGACGATCGGTCTGACGATCGGCCTTACGTCGTTCCGGTGCCGGGATTTTCGCTCAGCAGGTCGCGCTTGCCTGGCTTGTCCTTCCAGTCGTCGGCGTCGGGCAAAGGATCGCCTTTGCGCGTTATATTCGGCCAACGCTCGGAAAAGTCTCGGTTGATCTCGAGCCAGTCGGCGGCGCGGTCATCCGAATCTGGCACAATCGCCTCGGCCGGGCATTCCGGTTCACAAACGCCGCAGTCAATACATTCGTCCGGATTAATAACGAGAAAGTTCTCACCCTCATAAAAACAGTCGACCGGGCAAACCTCAACGCAATCCTGAAACTTGCACTTGATGCAATTTTCGGTGACAACGTATGTCATATGAGTTCAACTCCACTCCTCACGGCGGCACCGCGTCACGACAAGCCGCGCCGCTCAAGAACCCGCTTCCGGGCCGCTCCGTTGTCCTGGTCGTCCACGTACAACAGCCCGCCCAACCGCCGCATGAGGCTGGCCTCGTACTCGTGCACAACGCCGTCGGCAAAGACGACATCCCACAGCATTTCCAGCAGTTCGACCCGCTGGTCGTACGAGAAGGCGTCCTTCAGAACCCGCGACGGACCGTACAACTCGACCTGTTCGTGCTGCGCGGCGGCGGCTTCGCGCATCAAGCTCTCGGCGTCCGAGGGCGACAGCGAGAACCGCTTTTCGAGCAGGGCGCGAATGCGGGTGCGCTCGGCGTCGTCTATGGCACCGTCCGAACTGGCTGCCTCGGTCAGGAGCAGCGCCGCCGCGAACCGAACTTCTTTCTGACCCGCCTCGGAATCCGATACTTCGTCTCCGAACAAGATCTTACGCAAGGACTCCAGCATGTGTCGGCGGCCCGTCGATGTCGAGGAATGTGTCAAGAAGGCGGTTTCCGGACCGGCGATCCGGATGGCCCACACTTAATCATTCATGGCCCGGGTCCGCAAGTGTCCGTTCGATGGGCTTTAGCCCGCAGTGTCGCGACCACGCAAGGCCTCGAACGCCCGCCGCTCACGCTTGGTCGGACGGCCGCTCCCCGCTGGACGCACCGGCGTCGGCGCCATGACGGGATCCTGCAACCGCTCGGGCGGTTCGATCTCTTCGTAGAGCGCTTGCGCTTCCGGGGCCGGACCCCGGCGCTGGCCCAAAGCCACCACCCGCACCCGCCGGCGATACGGCCCCAGGATGAGCTCAAGCTGATCCCCCGGCCGGACCAAAACGCTTGGCTTGGCGATGGTCGCCCCGTTCAGCGTGACGTGCCCGCCGGTGCACAGGTCCTGCGCCAGCCCCCGCGTCTTGCGAAAGCGTGCGTGCCACAGCCACTTGTCGATGCGCAGGGCGTCGTCAGCCATCATGCCCGCACCTTTTCCGCCAGAACCGCGAAGGGCGAGTCCGCCACGGGCGCCGTCCCGCGCGCCAGCCGCCGGCGCCGTTCGGCCGCCGTCTCGGCACGGTCGCGGGGGCGCCCTCGCTTGCCGCGCCGGTCAGCCCGGAACCGAACGCCGCCGGCGTCATCCCGCCAGACGCGGTAGCCCAGGGCCTGGCACAGCCCTTCCACCTCCTCGACCGACACGCCCAGCATGGGGGCCACGGCCGCCGGCAGCGGCGCCCCGCTGTCGCTCCCCCCAGCGTCCCGAAGCGCCCCCCGCAAGGTGGCGGCGAACCGTTCCAGCATGTCCGCCCGTACGGCCCGCCCGGCCATCAGCCGGAACCCGAGCGCCCGTTGGTAAACCTCGGCGAGGTCGGGGTCGGGCGGCTGTCCATCCTCGGGCGGGCAAAACGACACCCGCCCGGACGGCGGCGGGCGGAACGGCGTCACCCCCTGACTGGCCGCCCACAGCAGGCCCCGCAGGCGCTGCGCCGCCGGTTTCAACAGCGGCGGCATGAACACGCTCTCCACCCCCAGGCGCACCTGTCGGCGCGCCAGCGCCTTGCGGTCGACCGCCGTCAAACGCGTCACCTGCGGCGCCACGGCCGCGCGGGGCACGGTCCCCAAGGCTTCCACCAGTTGGTAAGCCAAGCCCCGCCCCGCCCCCGACAGGCCGTCCCCATCGCGCAAGACCAGCAGGGGCGCCAGGTCGCGGGCCACCAGACGGTCCAGCCACAGCGACAGCCGCGCCCGCACCCGACTCGCCCGCGCGCCGGCCAGGAACTCGTTCGCCGGCAGGTCGACCGACGGACGCAGCGGCTCCGGCCCGCGCCCCAGCCGCGCCACCACGACACCGTTCCAGGCGATGCTCCCGTCGTCGGTCAGGGTCAGGGCCGCCTCCTCGGCGGCCTCCAGCGCCAACACCCGTTGTCCGATCTCGCCGTGCAGCGCCTTGAGCGCCGCATTGAGCACCGCCTTGTCGCCGCGCCCACCGCCCTGCCGGTCCGGCGTGAAGGTGAACGCTTCCAGGCGGCCGACGTAGTGATCCTCGACCCGGACGCCGCCATCCTTGTCCACCACGGCGAACAGGTCGGCGCGATCGTTCAACTTGCGCATCAGCACGGCCGTCCGCCGGTCGACGAACCGCTGGGTCAGCCGTTCGTGCAGGGCGTCGGACAGCCGATCCTCGATGGCGCGGGTCCGGGCGCGCCAGTGCTCGGCGTCCGACAGCCAGTCGTTCCGATAGGCGACGTACGTCCACACGCGGATACTGGCGATGCGGTCGGTCAGCGCATGAATGTCGCCGTCGGTGCTGTCCAGGCGCTTGACGTGGCCGGCGATCCAGTCCGGCGGCAACCGCCCCGCCCGCGCCGTCAGATGGCGAAAGATCTGCCCCTGCAGACGGACGTGGGACTCCTCATGGATCTTGCGGAAGTCCGGCACGCGGCAGACCTCCCACAGCAGTTCCACGGCCTCGCGGCCCCGCGCCAGCGAGCGGATGTCATCCTCGCGGGTCAGGGCCTCCAGGGCGGCGTGGTCGTGGGCGTCGCGCGTGCGCTGCAAGACGTCAAGCGGCGGTGGCGCGTTCAGGCTGTTGTGCAGCGCGGCCACAGACGACAGGTCGAGCGCGCTGTTGCGCCACTGGATCCCGCGCACGGCCTGGAACTGGTGGCTCTCGACCCGCTCGACCAGTTCGGTCGGCAGCGGCCCCACGTCCGCCGTCGTGCCAAAAGTACCGTCGTTCATGTAGCGCCCGGCGCGGCCCGCGATCTGCGCGACCTCTGTACTGCGCAAGGCACGTTGGCGGGTGCCGTCGAACTTCTCCATGGCGGCGAAGGCCACATGGTCGACGTCCATGTTGAGGCCCATGCCGATGGCGTCGGTGGCCACCATGTAGTCCACCTCGCCGTTTTGGTAGAGCGCCACCTGGGCGTTGCGGGTGCGCGGGCTGAGCGCGCCCATGACCACCGCCGCGCCGCCGCGCTGGCGGCGCACCAGTTCGGCGATGGCGTACACGTCGCCGGCCGAGAAGGCGACGATCGCCGACCGCCGGGGCAGTCGGGTCAGCTTGCGCGGGCCGGTGTAGGTCAGGCGCGAGAAGCGCGGCCGTGTCTCGAACAGGCAATCCGGCAGCAGCCGCCGCAACAGCGGTTCCATGGTGGCCGCGCCGAGGAACATGGTCTCCTCGCGCCCGCGCGCGTTCAGCAGGCGGTCGGTGAAGACATGGCCGCGATCGCGGTCGGCGCAGAGCTGGATTTCGTCGATGGCCAGGAAGTCGACCGGCCGTCCCACCGGCATACTCTCGACCGTGCACAGAAAGTACTGCGCATCGGCCGGGATGATCTTTTCCTCGCCGGTGATGAGCGCCACCTTGCCCGCGCCCTTGGCGCGCGCGACCCGCTCGTAGTTCTCACGCGCCAGCAGCCGCAGGGGGAATCCCATCATCCCGGACGAGTGGCCGAGCATACGCTCGACCGCCAGCCAGGTCTTGCCGGTGTTGGTCGGGCCGAGCACGGCCCAGACCCGCGAACGGTCCGTCGGAGCGGTCATAACGCTCCCGAGCATGGGACCGTCGGGGCGGCTTGGCAAGACCGGGTTTGCCTCGGCCGCCCGTCCGCGAGTGGTGACGGGCTCAGCCCGTCTTGACGCGCTCCATGTAGTCCTTCAGGCGCCGTTCCATGGTGGAGAAGGCATCGCGCAAGGCCACGCCGATATCCTCGTGCGCCTTGGGATCCTTGGGACTGCGCCGCACCACCAGATCGTCACCCGGCACCTTGCAGGAAATCGTGATGTGATACGGCTCACCCTTGCGATGCAGGGAGGAAATGTTTTTGTGGTGGACCTCGACCACCACCCGGCAACTCGTGATGCGATCGCAGAACTGTTCCAGTTTGTCGACTTTTTCCCGGACGCGCGTCTCCACGGCGTCGGAGTGGTCCAGTCCATGAAACGCGATCTGCAAGGGAATCGGCATCGCTGTCTCCCAATCACCAAAAAAAGCCCCGTCCAGCGGCGTTGCACCGCCGGGGATGCCGTCGATACAGCCGGCGGGCCGGGCGGGTCAACGGTCTCCAGGCTCCATCATGACCGAAATTTGACGGCAGAGATACAGCGAACAGGTGCGCCGGCCCGCCACCCGAAAGCGATAACCACAGGGTTGCGCGCGGCCACCCTGTGGCACATATGAACCCGCCGAAGCCCCTCCCGGCGCACCCCCTTTGACACGGACCGCGCCGCGACACCGCAACAGAGTCCCAGAACAAACGCAGGGTCGCCCCCATGACGGACACCAAGACCGAAGACCGCCTGTCGTTCCAGGCCGAGGTCACCAAGCTGCTCGATATCGTCGTTCACTCGCTGTATTCCGACCGGCAGATCTTTCTGCGCGAGTTGATCTCCAACGCCTCGGACGCTTGCGACAAGCTGCGCTATGAGGCGTTGACCACGCCGGCCCTGCGCGAAGGGGCCGAGGCGTTCCGCATCACCCTGCGGGTCGATGCCGACGCGAAGACCATCGAGATTGCCGACAACGGCATCGGCATGAACCGGGCCGAGTTGATCGACAACCTGGGCACCATCGCCCGGTCCGGCACCGAGGAGTTCGTCAACACTCTGAGGGACGCCGACAAGCAGGGCGAGGCGCGGCTGATCGGCCAGTTCGGCGTTGGCTTCTACTCGTCCTTCATGGTCGCCGAGCGGGTCGAGGTGTTCACCCGCCGCGCCGGCGACACCCAGGGCTGGCATTGGGAAAGTGACGGCGGCGGGGCGTTCTCGATCGGCGAGGCCGAGGTCGCGGCGCCGGGCACCCGCATCGTCCTGCACCTACGCGAGGACGCCACGGAGTTCCTGGAGAGCTGGCGCCTGAAGTCCACGGTCAAGACCTACTCCGATCACATTGCGATTCCCGTGGTTCTTTTGGGCACGGACGATGAGGGCAAGGAGACCGAGGAAACCCTGAATGAAGCCTCGGCCTTGTGGACCCGGCCCCGCTCCGAGATCACCGAGGAGCAGTACACCGAGTTCTATCACCACGTCGCCCACGCCTTCGACACACCGTGGCACACGGTGCATTTCAAGGCCGAAGGGGCCATTGAGTACACGGGCCTGCTGTTCATCCCGTCGCAAAAACCGTTCGACCTGTTCCAGCCCGAGCGCAAGACGCACATCAAGCTGTACGTGAACCGCGTCTTCATCACCGACGATGCGCCGGAGGTGTTGCCGTCCTACCTGCGGTTCGTGCGCGGCATCGTCGATTCCAGCGACCTGCCGCTGAACGTCAGCCGCGAAATGCTGCAGCACAATCCGGTGCTGAAGAAGATCCAGGGCGGTCTGGTCAAACGCCTGCTGGGCGATCTGAAGAAACGCGCCGAAAACGCGGACGAGTACGCCACGTTCTGGGACACCTTCGGCGCCGTCCTGAAGGAAGGCATCTACGAGGACTTCGAACGCCGCACGGAGGTCCTCGACCTTGCGCGCTTCCGCTCCTCGACTACCGAGGGCTGGGTGTCGCTGGCCGACTACGTCGCCCGCATGAAGACCGGCCAGGAGGCCATCTACTACATCACCGGCGACGACCCGGAGACCCTGAAGCGCTCGCCGCAGTTGGAGGGCTTCCGCGCCAAGGGCGTCGAAGTGCTGCTGCTGACCGATCCGGTGGACGAATTCTGGATCAACGCCGTGCCGGACTATCAGGACACGCCGCTGAAGTCCGCCGCGAGCAGCGCCGCCGGCCTGGACGCCGTGGCCGATCCCGAGTCCAAGGACGACGACGCGACGAAGGACGAGGCCGCCCCCACCGATCAGGTGGAGGCCCTGGCCAAGGCGCTGCAGGAGACGCTGGGCCACGCGGTCAAGGAGGTCCGCTCCACCAGCCGCCTGAAGGAAAGCCCGGTGTGCCTGGTGTCCGAAGAGGGCGACATGAGCCTCCATCTGGAGCGAATGCTCAAGCAGGCCGGGCAGGATATGGGCCGCAAGCCGGCGCGGATCATGGAGATCAATCCGTCCCACCCGCTGATCAAGGGCATGGCGGCCAAGGTTGCCGGCGGCGGCGGCGACCTGTCCGACCTCGGCCAGTTGCTGCTGGATCAGGCCCTGATCGTCGAGGGCGAACACCCGGCCGATCCTGTGGCCTTCGCGCGCCGCCTGAGCGCGGTGATGAGCGGCGCGCTGTAACGCCCCACGCCTGTAAACCAAGCGTACAAAACCCCGATCCGCGCTGCGGATCGGGGTTTTATTTCAGCAACCCCAACAGGCGGGTGTCAGCCGGTGGGTTCAAGAGGCGATATCGGTTCTCTCGTCCGCGTCGGCGTGGCGATTCAGAAGCACCGTTTCGGCCTCGTGCAGCAGATGCTGTAGCGAGTCCATCTCGACGCCATCGCGGCGCATCATGGTGTGGACGATCGGTTCGTTGAGCACGTCAACAATGGTCGGCTCCGCGTTTCCCGCGAACGAGTCGACGTCGTGACGTTCCACGGCGCGGCCCAGGGTCGCCCCGTTGGTCATCGTCACGCGTGCCCGACTGCTCCCGGCGCCCTGCCGGTGAACGCGAACGCCTGACGGAGTGCGGTCCGATTTCGTCCCGTGAGACGACAGCGGCACCGATGATGTCTGCAAGGCACCGGTTTTCATGGCTCCCGCTTTCATACTGCGTGTGGTTCCCCCCCCTTCATTCGGCCCACCCCTTCTCCTCCCTTCGAAGGTGTGAACCGTCTAACGAACCATACTGTTTGATTCAGCTCCGACTCAAAATGCCAACAGTCAACTTAGGGAAGTATGCCTGAGCGCGGAAAAAGATCAAGCATTAAGAAACCATTCCGGTCGGATTCTGACAGGCGAGAAAATGCGGCAGTGCAGCATGATCCCTCGCTATGAGACGGACAGTTCCACCAGACGTCTTCATTTTTGCACCATTATTCAGTTCATTTCGGTTTGTTTTTCGGGTGTTGGACACCGACACGCCGCGCCCTCGGCCCCGCCTGAGCGCCAGACCGCCCTGTCCACGGACGACCATCCTCGTGACATACGGGCACCCGCCCAGGCCGGATCGCCCGCCGGCTGGCGTGTTTCGGCCGCGATGAAAGACGCGCCCCAGCACGCGCCCGGAACCACGCGGGCTCCCCGGGCACGGAAAAACACGAAAATGGAGAGAAACTCAGCGTCTTGGGGTCGTTTGCTCGCTCAGCCACTGAAGAAACGCCGGGTTGCCGCCGTCGATGGGCAGCACCACCACGCACGGGCAGTCGTACGAGTGCAAGGCCTTGACCCGCGCCGTCAGGGCGTCCACCTGCGCGCGCCGGGTCTTGGCGAGGAAGGCGACTTCGGTGTCTTCCTGGGTGCGTCCCTGCCACTCATAGACCGAGGTCATTGGCCCCAGCACGTTGACGCAGGCCGCCAACCGCTCGGCGACGAGATCGTGGCCGATGCGCACCGCCTCGTCATGCGATCCGGCGGTCATGTAGACCAGACAGTAATCCATGGACTCCCCCCGGTGTCGCGCCTACCATGAACCCGATGAGCGCGCCGTCGACAGCACGATCCCCGGCCGACGATCCCTTGGATCGGGACCCGGACGCCACCGTGGGCGGTTCGCCCGCGCCCGTCAAGGAGTCCTCGCCGAAGGCGACGCCAACCAAGGCGCAACGCGCATACCTGGCGCGCGGGCTGGAGCAGCCGGGCGGCAAGCTGCCCCTGTTCGACCATAACGGCCGGCGCATCAGTGCCCGCACCGTCAAGACCTGCCTCGACAACGGCTGGGCCGAGCCCTGGTTCGCCAACCCGCTCAAGCCCGACTGGCAGGTGTGCAAGCTGACGGATGAGGGGCGGAAGGTGGCGGGGGAAGGGTAAGGCCGTTCGCCGCCCAATGGAATTTGCCGTATTCGTTCAAACGGTATCGTACTTCGCAACGCCTGCCCTCAGCCTGTCCGCGAAATCGAACAATCTGTCAACCTTATCTACTTCGACTTTTTCTTGTTTTTCGCTGTCAAAAAGACCGATGTACCATCTGCTCTTGGAGTTAAAATAAAGCCGACAAATTGGCTTCCTGTTATTGTTGTCTAGAAGAATGCCGCAGTATGATTTCTGGTCTCTCATGTAAATCCGCTCAACTGGTACTATTTCCCTCAGTATTGCACGCACTATTTCAAAGGCCTCTATTTCTTCTTGTGTCGTTACTATCCCATCCTCGGAAGATTCCGCTAATACGTCAGCTTCCTCATCCAATTGTTTGGGTGCACGGTCAACTGTAGCATTGACTTCCAACGCGCTTGACAGCCGTTTATTAACCATCTCTCGCGTCGTAGCACGCACCGATTCGGCGACAATGCTCGAGAACCATTCCTTCACTTGATTCGTGAAGTTACCTGGATAAACTCGCTTTGCAAAGAAACGAACAAAATCTTCCGAAGGACACTCAAGTTCGGCCAATATTGCTTTGGAAACTAGCGCCCTATACTTTAGATCGTTAGCGCTGCTTAGAATATCATCAATCATGAAGCAGCCCGAT
>Ga0207419_1001339_pt1 | contig 18829 bp, 16 predicted proteins | sample ElkSloMetagenome_4_FD_184723 | JGI IMG/M metagenome (GOLD analysis project Ga0207419, IMG submission 184723) | Hot spring microbial communities from Elkhorn Slough, Monterey Bay, USA - MD2A (version 2) | ecosystem: Environmental > Aquatic > Marine > Intertidal zone > Estuary: Microbial mat ...
GCTTTGGCTATCCACCACTTCCATTTTTAGGTTCAAATTAGAAAACAGCTCAAATGTTCGCTCTACTTCTTTAGCATTACCTAAGTTGCGCAGGTCAAGTGGAAAAGTATAGGTGTAATTATTGTCCTGAATAATATTGAAGTCATAAACAATGCCTTTATTCAGTTGAGTGGTAAAATTACCATCCGATTCTGTATTGTCCAGGTCTGAAATCACTTGCCCTGAAAATGGGTTGACAATTTGAATATTTACACTTAAACCTAAATTAAAAACAGCATCGATTACCTGACCCTTCAATTTAACCTTGTCAAATTCCCTAAGTTCTTCCGGTATTTCACTTACGTAAATGTCTTCATTGGTATAAAAATAAATTTTTGAACCATCTACTGAAATACATGGTGATTGATCATTTTCATCGGTATTTAAATAGTCCAAAGCTACCGGCTCGGTCCACATATTATTGTCGAGCAACTTTGAAACATAAATATCAAACTTACCCGATCCGCCACCTCTCACAGACGAGTACATCAGCGTTTGATTATCAATCATAATCTTTGGCGAGCGCTCGCAATTAAAGTTTACCGGGTATGGCAACTCTTCGGGTTCGTGCCAATTGCCAAACATATCTTTTTGAGCTTTATACAATTTAAAACAATGAACTTTTACTTCTTCATCAAAAGGATTGTCCTTATTGTCGCGCATGAAATAAATAGTATTGCCATCGGCAGAAATGCTGGGAAAACCTTCGTACATGAAAGAATTTACCGGTTTACCCAAATTTTGAGGATCCATCCACACCCCTCCTACTTTTTGGCTTATGAAAATATCTTCACTACTTACAGCCATTTCACTATCTTCCTGATAAGCTGTAAAATATAGGGTAAGCCCATTATATGAAAGTGATGGCCCTGCAATATATTCAAATTTTCTATTAATGCTTTCCAGAGGTTGTGGCTCGCTCCACGAATCGCCATTATAGAAACTTTCATACAAATACCACCTGTTTTTCCGCATAACCTGAAATACCATGGTTTTACCATCACCACTAATAGCTGGACCAAACTCCACGAAACGTTTGGAACTAATTGGCTCCACTACAGATTGGCCATATGAAAACAACGGCATGGTAAAAGCAATAAGCAGGAAAATTAGTAGATTATTCTTCATTTTTATAAAAGTAAATTTCTTTTCGGTCTGCAATTTAAATGCAAATGTGATAATACTCAATAGCAACTTTAACCCATATCTTACATGATTGAGATTAGCCATTAAATTGGTAACTATCAGGGGGTTCCATTTGATGAGCAAAACATACAAATTATTACACCCGGGCTTTACCAATGTAAAACAAATATTTTTTTTATAGCCCATGCAGCATAATTGCAACTCTTATGGTTTCTAACATTAAAGAATTTCTTTTTTATGAATGAACAAACATTGGTAGAAGAGTGCAAGCAAGGCAATCAAAAGGCAATGGGAGATTTGTACGATCACTATGCCCCTAAAATGAAAGCAATCTGTTTGCGCTATGTAAAGCATCATGAAGAAGCGGAAGATATTCTACAGGAAGCATTTATCAAAATATTTAAAAACATCAATCGGTATCAGGATCAAAAAAATCTTACCGGATGGATTAAAACAATCGTGATAAATACTTCCATTAACATGTATTATAAAAATAAAAACATGCAGATGAATGTAGATTATGACGCGGTAATAGGTAGCGAAAAACATGCTGCTACCATAGCAGACCAGTTAACACTGAATGAACTGTATGATGTAATTAATAGCCTGCCTGAGGGCTATAAAGTAGTGTTTAACTTGTATGCTATCGATGGTTATGATCATAAAGAAATTGGTGAAATGCTTAAAATAAGCGAAAGCACTTCACGCTCGCAGTATGCCAGAGCTAGAAAAGTATTAATGGAAAAGCTAAATCAATTAGAGCCATGAAAGATAAAAAATTTGAAGATATTTTACACGATAGATTTGCCGAGGCATCTTCTCAACCAAGCGAAGATCTCAAGCAACGTATCTTGCTTAAGCAAAAATACGGTAAACAACGAAAATTGTACGAGCTAATAGCAATTGCTGCTTCCTTAAGCATAATTATCGTGAGCTTACTTTTTATTTTTAAAAATAATGATGCGCAAGTGCCTGCCATAGAAGCCAATGACTTAAGAAATAGTGATACAACAGATACATTGTCTAATGAGGCGGCCAAGATGCCAATTGCTGAGCAAAAATCGCAGCTAAAAGAAAAAAATAAACTACAAAATATTAATGAAAATGCACCTGAGTGGGTAGTAATAGATGCCGGTGCTACCGTAAAAGAGGTGGCCATGCCGGACGGTAGTATGGTTCATCTCAATAAAAATTCTCAATTACAATACCTTAAGGGTTTTAAAAAGGAAAGATTGGTGAAGTTATCCGGTGAAGCTTACTTCGATGTTGTTAAAAACAAGGCTCCGTTCATTATTACCACTACCAGTTTTGAGGTTACAGTAGTAGGCACTTCGTTTAATGTAATAGACAATCCGGAAAAGGCGGCCGTGTACACCGTGAGCGGAGTAGTGAAAGTGGAACACGGTGAGAAAGAAGTAACCCTAAAAGCTGAAGAATTTTGCACCCTCAAAAATAATTTACTGGAAAAAATTTCCGGCTTTGATAAAAACAAATTGGCCTGGAAAACGCGTGTATTGGCTTTTGATCAGACACCATTAAATGAAGTTCTCCATTCTTTGCAAGTATTGCACGGCATTACATTTGAGAATGAAGAATACCAGAATTGTAAATTTACGGGCACCTTTAATGACAAAACCCTTGAACAAAGCATCACTATGCTGGAAATGGTAACTGGGTTAGCGTTTGAAAAAAATAATGGAGGGTATCAGGTTAAAGGCAATTGTCGCTAAAGAATTTTATTTTATCTTTGATCCTTTCCAGGACTAAAGATAATGATGAAAAAATTTACTATTCTTTATATTTTCCTTTTGCTTTTCGCTTTAACGAAGCCAGCGAATGCAGAATCATTGTTGGATAAAAAAGTTTCTATAGATCTTCAAAATGAAACGATTGCTGCCGGGCTTCAGCAGCTACAAGAAAACTATCAGGTATATTTTTCTTATATAAACAAGCTTGAGCAAATCAATAACAAAACAACTCTCAAAATAACCAGAGAGTCTCTTGATGTAGTTTTATCCGTCCTTTTCAAAGACAGCAATATTGATTACTACGAGCTTTATGATCAAATTGTACTGATCGAAAAAAAGCTAGCAAAAAGTTATAACCTGCAAGTGCTCGAAGAAATGGAAAATAATCCTGATACGGTACGCATCTACAATATCAGTTACCTGGAGGAGAATTCTACCACGAAAACAATGAGCATTTCAGATCTGTGGCGAGCATTAATGATGCAAAAGCTATTAAATGAGCCCGATTCGGGGTTTACCTGGGTACGTTACGACACATTGTCCAATCCTGATACTGTAAAAATCACTATTGATTCCTTGCGCAAAAAATCGACACTAAAACTGCAACTGAAGCCTTCTAAAAAAATTTGGCAGCATGAGCTTACCTTAGCACCCGATCTGATGGTAACAAGCTGGCAAATGAATGTAGACAATATTTCTACAAGTGATTTAAAGGATATAAATGATTATGGTACCTCTGAAGTAAGCTTATCTTTTGGCCTGCTTTACGGCCTCCGTTACAAAATCATGAGTTTACAAACCGGCCTGGAGCTGAATATGATAAGGAGAGAAACCCGTCACACGGAAACCCTAATAAACAGGAGTAACAATAATGCCGAAGCAATACGTACCAACCGAAAAGCCGCGCAATATACTTACCTAAGTGTACCATTATTGGCTGGTATCAATTTGGGATGGGAAAATATGTACATACGGGTGAGTGGAGGCTGGCAATTCAATTTTTTGACTACTTCTTCTGGAGCTACTTTTTATCCGAAATATGAGCCCATTTATTACTTTACCACTTTGGATTTACTGTATGATGCCGAAGATAATTTAATTGAAGAAGAGGAAATCCAATTAAGGCCTTCTTTTGCAGCTTTAAGATTACAAATAATGGGCTATCTACAAATGAATAAAAATTTTAATCTTACCGCGGGATTTATCTACAGAAGTAATAATCAATCAATTTATGAAGATGATGCACCCCTGGAAGAGACTTTCTCAGGTTTTGCTTTTACAGCCGGCATTCAATATATTTTTTAAGCCGGCACCATTTGCCATTCTTCATTATCTTCTAATCGCTTTATCCATAGCTCATTCTCTTTAAGCCGAATAATTTCATAGTTTTGAACAGTGGTGTTGCCAAGCCCCTCTTGTATGTAAACGATAATGGTTTTTTTGTCATCACTCAGTTCCCAGGTACCGGTAAAATTAATATTAAAAGTAGAATTATCCAGAGAGAAAAAGAAGAAAAAATAGCCTTCAGGAGTTAAGGTTATTTTCCAGTAATTGTAAGTATTAGAAATATCTTCTCCGTCTTTAAAGGCTTGCTCAATCTGCCAGGTATTACTAATTCGCTCAATTTTTGATCTAAAACTTAAATCCGGCCCTTCATCATAAAGCCCACACTGCACACTTAAGCAGCTCACTACTAGCAAAATAGGTATTATACGTTTCATTAGCCTTTTATTTTTTTCAAAAATACACAAATCGAAAACGAAAAAAAATTTATTATGGTGCAGCGTTATCATAAAAGTGCCGGTTATTAGAGTTGTATTGTGAAACTAAAAATAAAAAATATTATGAAAAAGATTTTGTTTATCTCAGCTATGTTTATGTCAAGTTTATTATTCTTCCAATGTGAAGATGGTACCGAAGTTGAAATTCAAAAACCAAAAGAAAACGATTACAAATTGTACACTGATGTATTAAGTAATTTGGAAAGTATGAACAATCAAAAAAACCTGGCTTTTCAGGATACCACCAGTAGCGAAGATGGTAGATTAGCCACTGATGACTGCTTAAGCTTTTCTTTTGAATTGGTAAGCAATGGAACTTCTGTACCTGGTTTTGGCACTGAATATGGCAAAATGGTGCTTACGTTCAATGGTTCTACCTGCGATGACGGTATAGCCAGAGATGGAAGCCTTCAGATTTACTTTAAAGGCTGGGGTGCCGATTACAAAGATTCTACCCAGGCAATTAATCTGAGTCAAAACGGCTACACGCTTAACGGTTACTCGGCTAGTAATAATCTGCCGGGGAAAAGCGACTTCTTTGCACCAACTAATCAAGTGCGCAGAGATATAAGCTTAACTTTCCCCAATAATACTACCTATCAGTTTATTTCAAATGAAGAATTTACATTTGACAATATATTTTCTGAGCAAGGTGAAATTCGATGGATTGGTCAATCACAGTTGAATACACCTACCGGGTATGTTATTTTTGGAAATATTCAGGAGGAATTGGTTTCAACCAATAGTTGTTCATTCTTTCAATATATAGTGGGTGGCAAAACTCGCCTTACTAACAACATTGACCAACAAGGCTTAGTGATCGACTTTGGTAATGGCTCTTGCGATAAAGCAGGTAAAGTAATATTTGATGACGGAGAAGTGGTAGATTATCAATGGCAATAACAAAATAAAAGAAAAAACACCACCTTTGTAAATAATTAGTAGCTTGTAAAAGCGCGTGCAGTAACTGCCGCGCTTTTTTTCTTTTCAGGCGATTGTAAACAAGATTTTATTTAATTTTGTGCCGGGCTATAAAATCCTACATTCCCAACGTTTAAACTAAAAACAGGAATTGACTGCTCAACCAATGAGAAACAAGATAAAGATAATAATGCTGGTTGCCGCAACTTTCATTTTTGTGGCAAATAAAATCTCTGCACAGGAACCTGAAATGCTGCTAGAAAGGGCTGATTCATTGTTTACCCAAAAAAAATTCACCGAATCATATGATCTGTATCAGCAGCTTTTTACCCAGGCCGAAGTTTATACGCCCGGCATGCTATTAAGAATGGCATTTATCAGGGAAGGGCTGGGAGATTATACTCAGGCTTTGTATTATCTCAATTTATATTATCGCCAAACTGCCAATAAAGCTGCTTTGCGCAAAATGGATGATTTGGCTGATGAGTATAACCTGATTGGTTATGAATTTAATGATTTGGAGTATTTCCTGAGTATTTATCATCGTCATTTTGCTACTATCATTTATTTTTTGTTGGCTGTAGCTTTGCTTTGGTTAGGATATATGATTTATCTCAAACGCAAAAAAAATCAAAAACCGGTGGGGTGGGCCATTGGTTTTTCAGTGGTAATGCTTGGCATAATTTATCTCATCAACTTTGGCGATAGATACCGTAAAGCCATTATCAACACTTCCAGTAGCTTTTTGATGGAAGAGCCTTCAGCAGGGGCCAATTTGGTAGAAGTGGTGGAAGAGGGGCACCGGGTATTAGTGGTTGGCCAACATGATATATGGACTAAAATTAAGTGGAATGACAAAACCGCCTTTATCCGCAAAAATCATTTGATAAAAATTGCTGAATAATAATAAGCTTCTACCATCCCACATACTTTGGGGCTGCAATATCATTCATCCTTAAATATAAAATAGCTTGCCCGCGATGATGTGCCATATGATTGCGGATTAGATAAAATAAATTTTCTCTACTCATAGTTGTACGGGCAAAAGTAATTTCTTCTTTCAAGTTTGCTATATCTATTTCAGCAATTAATCTATCTACATTCTGAAAAGACATTGCTAAAGATTTTAATATCTCATCTTTCGAGCGTTCTACTTCTAAAACATCCAATGGCAATTTTTCTCCTGTAATTTTACTGCTAAGAAAACCAATATTATTTACCAGGTGCTCCATTTGTTGCCTGAATGTCATAGCATCTTCATAGGGTTTGTAATTGTACAATTCAGCAGGCATTGCCCTGGCCACTTCCATAGTATACTCACTTGCCCGGCTCCATACCTCAGGAAATTCTCCTTTAATATAAGATTGACCAAAAGCTGAGCAGGCAAAACACATTAAAACAACAAGCAATAGATTCTTCATGGTTACTTTATTTAGGTTAACGAAAATTTACATTAAATGCTCAATGAATTTAGACAGCAAAGTAAAATAATCTCTGTATTCAGTAAGCGGTAAAGAAGCTGCTTTATCATCTATATCATGATAAGCAGTAATACCCCCCAATGTATAAATGTAAAAACAAGGCACTCCGGCCATATAAAAAAAACAATGGTCGCTGTTGCAGGCTTCCCCCCTCTTTTTTATCCGGGTGAGCAAAGTATATTGTCGGTTCAGGTTTTCCAATTGATAGAAACGGTCCGGAAATTTAGTAGCATTTACCACCGTAATGCCATCATCACCGGTACCGGCCAAATCAAGGTTGATCAAGAATTTAATTTTAGCTAACGAAAACGGGGGATTTTTAACAAAATAACGACTCCCGATAAGACCAGCTTCTTCAGCTCCAAATGCAATAAAAACAATGGTGAATTCAGGCTTTTGTTTTGCTTTTGTAAAATGTTTAGCCAAATTTAAAAGCATTGCTATTCCGCTGGCATTGTCGTTAGCACCCGGAAAATAAGTATCGGAACCCATTCTACCCAAATGATCGTAATGCGCGGTAAGCACAATCACCGAATCTTTTTGTTTACCTTCCAGCAATCCTACTATATTTTGAGTCTTATATTGCTCGTGGTATTTGCTTTCTATGTCGATGGTTACATTTTGGATCATCTGCCCAAGCGACGATTTTTTTATCTGAATTACAGGAGCCTTGCTGGTATAGCCAGCCAGCGACCAGGTCAATTTTTCATCAGTAAGCCAAATAACCGGGTGATCTTTTAAAGTATTGGCTGCTTGATTGATGTTTTCAATCGCTTGCTTCTTTTCGGCAGGTGCTACAAAACCACCTAAGTCAGCAACTAAAGCTGCCTTTTCAAATTCATTGGCCCTATACAAAAGCTTGCGCGAATCAAGTAGTTGCTCCTTGTTTAGATATACAACTTCACCATTGAAGTCACATCCGGGTGAAGCCGGTAATACCAGGTAATCTTCTCCGGCAATCAATATTTTGCCATTGATTGCCACGTCCATTTTACCTGGAAAGGTGTTAATTGGAAATTCAAATTTTTGAAAATAATCGCGATAATAGCTTTCAAGACCCAATTGATTAAATTGATGAGCAATGTATTCCGCGGCTATTTTTTCACCATCATTTACATATCCTCTTCCATGCATACCAGGGGCTGCTAATGTATCAATTACTTTTCTGGCAAAAGCTTCATCCTGCGCCCAACTTATATTAACAAAAAAAACAAAAAGTGATAAAATTGATATTTTTCTAGCCGTTTTACTGTACATTGTTGAAAATTTTTCTTCTATTTGGATGTGCATCAGAGATGATGCCAAATGCATTAATTTATAACTCGTAAACCTGCAAGATATGAAAAATTACCCTTTAATATTTTTATTTTTAATTACAATATTTGCCTGTGAGCAACAAAAAAGCGATCAGGTTGAACCAAAATTTGATCGTTTTGAAATAAAGCGAGGCACCAACTTATCTCATTGGTTATCGCAAAGCAGTAAACGGGGGAACGAGCGTGAAGCTTATATTACCCGAGATGATTTCGAATACATCAGTGAGCTGGGTTTTGACCATGTGCGCATCCCCATAGATGAAGAGCAAATGTGGAATGAAGCTGGTGATCGTGAATCAGCGGCATTTTTATTATTAGATAGCGCACTTAATTGGGCTTACGACAACAATTTGCGAGCCATAGTAGATTTGCATATTTTGCGGTCGCACCACTTCAACGCTGAAGAAAAGCCCCTATGGACAGATACTACGGAGCAAGAGCAATTTATTGACCTATGGCGAGACCTCTCCGCGGCACTAAATAAATGGCCGGAAACCATGGTGGCTTATGAATTGATGAACGAACCGGTTGCCGATGATCCGGAATTATGGAATAATCTGGTAGCCAGGGCAGTTACCGCTATCCGGGAGCTTGAGCCTACCAGAAAAATTGTAATTGGATCTAATCGATTTCAATCGGCGCATACTTTTGATGAGTTGAAAATTCCTGAAGCAGATACTAATGTCGTATTAAGTTATCATTTTTACGAACCATTTTTGCTCACTCATTATCAAGCCAGCTGGACCTTCCTTAAAGATTATCAGGGGCCGGTGCAATACCCTGGCGAGCTAATACCAACCGATGTCTGGGGTGATATTTCAGCAGACTACCAGCAAAGATTGAGCAACCTGAAAGATAAGACCTATGACAAAGAAATGCTGAAAAGCATGATGGCCAAACCTTTGAACAAAGCAAAAAATACAGGTCTGATATTGTTTTGTGGTGAATTTGGTGTAATAGATAATGCTCCACGAGAAGATATGCTCAACTGGTATCGAGACATGATTGCCGTATTTGATGAAAACAATGTTGCTTATGCTAATTGGGATTACAAAAGCAACAATTTCGGATTAGTAAATACTGAAGGCGAGCCCGATCAAGAACTAATCGACATTGTATTAGGTAAATAAGCTAAATTTTAGGCAGTAGCCGGCTTTTTGTAGGTTGCTGCCTAAACCATTCGCCAGTGCTGATAATCCAAAAGTCATCCTGCAAACCCATTACTTTCACTTCATTCAACCATTGGTCTTAGTTACTGTCGGCTTTATTTCCTAGCTTTCAAAAAACCAGAAAATGAAAAACCCCGGAATAGAAATAAGTAAAATATTGTTTAAATTCAATTTATTATTTATTTAATCTATTTTACATTTATATTTTCTTTTCTTATTAATCTCATTTCCTACATCTGTAATCAATCATATAATTTGCCTTAATTTATTAACCATCAAGTATTTAATTTCAAGCCTTGAAAATTAATGTACAGTAATACTAACTTAAATTTTATGAAAAAAATTGACAAAAATTACAGTGGATGCTTTCTGCTTGTATGGATGTTTCTTTTAACTTCTTGTATAAATTCGGATGAATTTGACCCGAATAGAATTGCAGAAGTTAGCTGGAATCCTGCATATTCAGTTCCGGTACTGTTTGGATCACTCAGCATTCAAGACATCCTCAATGACAGAGATTCAGCAGCACTTTCGGTATATCCCGACGGTCTTTATTATCTGGATTATGAAGACAAACTTGAATCGAGAGACATAACCAGTTTAATAGATGTCCCCTCGTTTGATTTGAATAGAACCTATACCAAAACCAGCCCTGTAACGGTTGCAGCAAATGATGTAGAAGTATTGTATGAAAGAACTGAGGAATTGACACTTAATATGTCTCCTGAAGAATTTACCGAAATGCTGGTCACTGCTGGAGATTTACTTTACAATGCTTCCACTAACATACAGGCAGAAATAAAGATGACATTCAGCTCACCTGCAATATTATTGAATGAAGACTCACTTGTTTTAACACTCAATTTTGAAGGCAATAATGTTATTCAATTCGAAAATGGAATAAAAGACTTGGCCGGATATCGCTTCGACTTCTCAACATTAAGTCCAGCCTATAACAAATTACCAATTAATGTAAAATTTGAAGTCTTGGGCGGTAACTCCGGAGTACTTATCCCTATTACTCATTACGTAGATTTCAATTTATCTTTTGAAAATATCGATTATAATTTTATAGGCGGCTATTTCGGACAGCAAAGTGTTCCTATCCCTTCCGATGAAATTGATGTAAGCAGGTTAGGCCAGACATTAGATGGAGCCGATATTTCATTTGAAAGCTTTAATTTAAGATTTGAAATTGAAAATGACTACGGAATTCCAGTCCGGGTTACGCTAAATCAATTTGAAGCCCGGAAAGATGCTGGCGCGAGCTTAGCTATCAATACAAATCCTTCCAGCCCATTTATGGTAGCAGCTGCCGATCTTACCGGTGCAGGCATAACTACTATTGACGTGACTAACGGCTCGGCCATTTTCAATTTTACTCCTGACAAGCTATTTTACGATGCATCTGTATTGATTAACCCGGGAACTCGCACTGAAAATTTTATTACTGATACCAGTAAATTGGATTTAAATTTAATAACTGAAATACCCATGTGGGGCAGTGCAAGTGATATTGTACTGGAAGATACAGTGGAGTTTAGCCTTGGAGATGTAGAGGAAGTAGACGTACAGAAAGCCCTGCTAAAAGTAAAGATAGTCAACCAGTTTCCTATTGACGCCAACGTGCAAATGTTTTTTACAGATGAGAACTTCAATGTAACGGATTCTTTATTTGTGGGCAACCAGAAAAACTTAATCCGTTCAGCGGAAATAGATGCTAATGGAGAATTAATAGCGGGTGGTGAAGGCTTGTATGATGAATTAATTGAATTGGATAAAACCAGATTTGCTAATCTGCTAGATACGAAAAATGTCATAATAGTGGCTCATTTGCAAACTAAAAGAGACCCTAATGATGGCACACCACCGCACGTGAAATTTAAAGAAAGCTATAAGTTAGATATTGACATGGGCATACAAACAGAGTTTGACCTTACCTTAAACCTTAATTAATGATGAAAAAATTAATAACTACCATTTTAATACTTTTACCAATGATAGGATTGGCTCAGCACGAGAGCACCTTGCATTTTATGCAAAGTATAAGCCAATCACGCTACAACAATCCGGCCATGACACCCCGATACAAAGCTACCGTGGGACTGCCAGGCCTCTCTTCCATCTATTTCCAGTACGGCAATAGTGGATTTGCTTATAAGCATTTGGTCACTCCAAGAGATGAAGATGATTCGTTGCAGCTAACGCTTAATGAATTCTACAACAAGCTGGGAGCAAAAAACTATGTGAATTTCAATTTTAATGTTGATTTATTTCACCTGGCCTTTAAAGTCAACCCCAGGGTTCATTTCATGTTCAATATTACACCAAAGTCTTACAACAGAATTATGTTTCCTAAAGACATTGTAGGTTTGGTGGTAGACGGAAACGAACTGGGCGAAACGATGACACTGTCACCTGAGACTGAATCGATCCAGTACTTAGAGTATGGCATTGGCGGCTCTTATAAAATAGACAGGTTTTGGACGGTTGGCGCTCGTTTTAAGTATTTGAAAGGTATTTCCAATGTATCATCAGAAAGCACAAGACTAGACCTTACTACAACCCAGGATTATCATATTAATGTAGTAGGCGAAGGGCTTTTCCGTACTTCCGGTATTAGCCAATTTATCGATGGAGATATAGATATCCAGGGATATTCTGATGTGATGGCTTTGATGGGCAATACCGGGTTTGCTCTTGATTTAGGGGCAACTTTCAAGCCCATGGATAAGTTGACCGTAGGTTTAAGTATGGTAGACATAGGTAGCATTCGCTGGACTAAGAATCTTACCAATTATGTATTGGATAGCGATTCTGCTAATTTTACTTTTAGAGGCTTTGACATAGGCAATTTACTCAATGGCGAAGCAGAAGGATTCAGCGAAACCATTGATTCTCTGAGTAATAATATAGAACCATATAAAGAAGATGGAGAAGCTTACAGCACCTTTTTGCCGGGTCGCATGTACTTAAGTGGGAGTTATTTATTGGCTCGTAATTTAACTGCCAATCTTTTATTGATGGGTGAGCTATACAATGGCCGGTTCAACGCGGGCGTTTCTGCAAACATTCATAAAGAATTCGGCCGACGAATGAGTATGTCTGTTAGCTATACAGCCAACAATCGATCATTCAACAACCTGGGAATGGGTCTATCATTCAATTTAAAGCCAATACAACTTTATTTTGTGAGCGACAACTTGCTCAGTGCTCCGGTTGCATTGCTCACTTCTGGTGAAATGAATCCTTATTTAAGAGGTGTACAAAATCTCAATTTACGTTTTGGCCTCAACCTGGTTTTTGGCTGGGACAAAGATGAGGAAGGAATTTCAACGCCACCTAATTTTTAACCATTGAATAAAACCATTAAATGATGAAAAGAATATTATTGCTATTAACTATAATTATTGGCTCATTCGCTGCTAAGGCTCAGCAAAGCTCCTTTTTACCTCAAAATTTAGGAGAAGCTGTAAATTCTTACTATAGCGAAGTAAATCCAATTATGTCTCCTGATGGCACCACGCTTTATTTTGTAAGGCTAAATCATCCTGAAAATAAGTATGGTGAAGAAAACAGCCAGGATATATGGTATACTACCATGAATGAAGATGGCTCCTGGAATGAAGCCAAAAGATTGCCTGACAATGTAAATATTGGCCGTTACAATTCAATATTATCTTTGAGTGAAGATGGCAAAACAGCATTGATCAATGGTATTTATGATAAAAACGGTACCATTTGGAAAAAGCGGGGTCTTTCGCTAATTAGAAAAAATAATGATGAATGGACCACTCCGGAACCTTTGGATATAATGGGTTTTTCAAAAATGAATAGTGGCTCAATGACAAATGCTTACCTGAGCCGTGACGAACGAATGTTGGTTTTGTGCTTTAGCAAAAGCATTAATTCCAAAAAACAAGACATCTATTTTAGTTTCAGGAAAGGTGATAGCTATACAAGGCCCAAAAAAATAAAAGCGCTAAGCTCCAGGGCTGTGGAAACTGCTCCATTTTTAAATGCGGAAAACAATGTAATCTACTTTGCCAGCAATAGAAGAGGCAAATACAACTATGACATTTACCGAAGTGAAATGATGGCAGGCGACTGGAAGCGATGGACTACACCTGTATTGCTCAACGATACGATTAATACATTTAAATATGAATCGTATTATAAAACTAATTTATCAGGTAGTACAGCATTTTATTCATCAGCCAACGAATCATTGGGAAATGCCGACATTTATAAAATAAAGCTATTTGAAGAAAAGCCATTTGTAGTAGTGCGAGGCAAAGTGCTAAATTATAAAACCAAAGAGGTACTTGAAAAAGGCCAGGACTTTGCAATTTTAGCCAATGGCACTCCAATTGATTCATTGGTAATTGACCATGAAACATCAACTTATACCGCCACCATGCCATTAGGCAATAGCTATTCGCTTACTGCTAATGTAGATAAATTTAAACCTAGAAATAAAATAATCGATGTTTCTGAAATTGAAGAGTATACGGAAATGTACGCTGACCTTTACGTGGAACCTTTTGATTATGTATTGGTAAAAGGTAACTTGAGAGTAAAAAGTACTAACGCCCTTATACCAACTACCAGTAATCCACGATTGATCATCAATGGTGAAGTTCCTGATTCACTTTATGTAGATTATGATGCCGGAATTTATGAGGTAAAACTACCCTACGGCCATACATATACCATGGTAGTAAATACCAATGAATTTGACCCTATACCTGATATATTGAATCTTGAAAACGTAAATGAATATAAGGAAATAAATCGCGACCTTTTTGTAGACAAAGAAAAAACAGCAGTAGTTACCGGCCGTATTTATGACAAAAATACTGACAAACCATTTCCATCGGATGTACCGCTAACTATTAAGCTTAACGATGCCAATGCCACTAAAGTAACTATTGATTCACTTACTCGCGAATATTCCGTGGAGGTTTCGTTGGGAGCAATTCATACCTTGAGTGCCGACGCAGAAGATTATTATTCCGTAACGGAAGTAATTAATCTTGCCGGTGAAACTGAGAAAATAAAAGTGTTGAAAGACCTATATCTTGTACCACTTGAAATTGGTCAATCGGTAAGATTGAACAACATTTTCTTTGAAACAGCGAAGGCTACCTTAAAAGAAGAGTCCTTCCCTGAATTACAACGGGTAGTTAAGTTTTTGGAAGATAATCCAAAAATCAGAATTGAAATAGGTGGACATACTGATAATGTGGGTAAAAAAGCTTATAACTTGAAACTTTCAGAACAGAGGGCAGAATCTGTGGCTCAATACCTATTGCTTCACGGCATACCTGAGGCTGCTATTACCTTCAAAGGTTATGGTATGTCAATGCCTATTGCTGATAATGATACTGAAACTGGCCGTCAGATCAATCGCCGGGTTGAATTTACCATAATTGGCAAGTAAGGCACCAGGCGCTGCACCAGTTTCTAATTTGGGGGCTTCTGATCATCAGAAGCCTCTTTTTTTGCATAAACATCGATCAAGAATGTTAGTTAAGCTTATAGCTCTCCTGAAAGAGCATTTTTTTAACTTAATCACCCACATCATTCTATGGATTTTTGGAAAATACGCTATGACAAATACGAACCTGGAGAAGAACCCAAACAAGAAGCACTTTGTACACTAGGAAATGGCTATTTTGCCACCAGGGGAGCTGCTGAAGAATCAAAAGACGATGGCACTCACTACCCCGGAACTTACCTTGCAGGTGGCTTTAACAGGCTGGAGTCAGAAGTAGAAGGTAAATTAATTACCAATGAAGATTTTGTAAACTGGCCCAATTGGTTAGTTCTTACTTTCAGACCTGAAAACGGGGACTGGCTTAATCTGGATAGCTTTAGTATTATTAGTTATGAAAAAATACTGGATCTGGAAAAAGGGCTGCTTATAAGAAACATTTCATTTAAAGACAAAGAAGGAAGAGAAACAGAATTGATAAGCACACGTTTTGTGCACATGAATTCGCAACATCTTGCCGGCATCCACTGGAAATTGAAACCCTTGAATTGGTCAGGAAAAATTGAAATAAAGAGTGCGCTTGACGGCAAAGTAATTAACAACAATGTAGACCGCTACCGGCAACTTAACCAAAAACATCTGCAACCTGAAAACACCGGGCAATTTGGTGAAGATGGAGTGTTTCTTCAAGTAAAGACCTTGCAATCAAAAATACAGATGACCCAGGCCATGACTACCCGGGTTTACAATGAGGCTCATCAGATGGCTACCAACCGTACTACCTATCAAGAAGATGGTTATATAGAGCAACTATTGAGTGTGGAGGTAGTACAAAATAAAGCAATCGCAATAGAAAAAATAGTTGCCATTTATACTTCCCGCGACAATGCTATTTCGGCTCCTGCCGAAGATGCAGTCAATGCCATACGACGGAGCCCCCGCATTGAAAAATTATTGGAAGGACATATAGAAGGCTGGAAAAGAATATGGAACCGAACTGATATAAAAATAAGAAGTCAGGAAGCGGAGGATCAATTAGTGCTACGATTACATATTTTTCACTTAATGCAAGTGGCCTCCAAAAATGCTATAGAGCGTGATATAGGTATACCCAGCCGGGGCTTACATGGCGAAGCCTACCGCGGCCATATATTATGGGATGAATTATTCATATTTCCTTTCATCAACTTTAGTATTCCTGAAATTACCCGCGAATTATTAATGTATCGCTATCGAAGATTACCTGCTGCAGAACACGCCGCTGCAAAAGCAGGTTACCGGGGTGCAATGTTTCCCTGGCAAAGCGGAAGCAATGGACGTGAGGAGAGCCAGGAAATACACCTAAACCCGAAAAGCGGCAAATGGATTCCGGATAATACCTATTTGCAGCGGCATGTAAATGCTGCAATAGCTTACAACATATGGCAATATTTTGAGGTAAATCAAGATTTGAGCTACCTGTCATTTTACGGTGCTGAATTGTTTTTACAAATTGCTAAGTTTTGGGCATCGAAAGTTTCATTTTGTAAAGAAAAAGGTCGCTACCAAATATTAAATGTAGTAGGGCCTGATGAATACCATACCCATTATCCTGATTCTGACGAGCCTGGCATCAATAACAATGCCTACACCAATGTAATGGCCGTGTGGGTGCTTACCAAGGCTTTTAAAGTGCTGGAATTACTTAATGGTACCCGTAAAGATGAAATGCTGCAAAGGCTCAATATAAATATGGAGGAACTGGAACGATGGGATAAAATAACGCGGCAAATGTATGTGCCATTTATTGAGGAGGGAATTATTGAACAATTTGAAGGTTTCGCGAGCCTGCAAGATCTTGATTGGAAAAAGTATCATAAAAAATATGGGGAGGTATTACGCCTCGACCGTATTTTGGAAAGTGAGAATGATGATGTAAATAATTACAAAGCAGCCAAACAAGCAGATGCACTCATGTTATTCTACCTACTTTCAATTGAAGAATTAGAAAGTATTTTTTCAAAATTGGGTTATGAGTTTAATCAGGAGATGCTCAACAAAAATATTGCGTATTATGATAATGTAACTTCACACGGTTCTACATTAAGCAAACTTGTACACTCTTGGGTGATTGCAAAGTCCGATAGAAGTAAATCATGGCATAGCTTTCGAAAAGCATTAATGAGTGATTTTAAGGATATACAAGGGGGCACTACCAGTGAAGGAATACATTTGGGTGCTATGGCTGGCACTATTGATTTGATGCAAAGGTGTTATCTTGGCCTGCAAATTCAAGATGAAAAACTTATATTTAACCCTGTATTGCCCAAAGAAGTTAGCCATATGAACATGCGAATCAGGTACAGAAATCATTGGCTAAATATCCAGGTCAGCGATAATAAATTAAAGATTACCAGCGAGGGAGGTTGGAACAAAAAAATTAAAGTGTATTGCAATAACGAGGAAAAAGAAATAAATAAGGGGGATAAAATAAGTATAGATTTGTAAATATGCACTTAAGTTAACTTGCCATGCTTTAAAACTTTTTTTAAAGTTTTTATGTACCTTTCTTTTGTTTTTAAATCCAATAATTCATTGGCCAAGCCATCTTCTTTATAGGTGTTGGCAATCCATTTTGAAAAATCATTACGCTTCGCGTGAAACATAAAATCATCCATGGGGATTTGATCTTCAACCAGGCTTTGGTACAAATCAATGACTGAGTTTATCAAAGCTCCATTGCGCAATTTAAACTCTTCACCTTCTATTCTCTGATATAAATCCATATTATATTTTTCTACTAAAATAGTTTCTTAAATACTTAAAAAGCAAACTAATTTTTTTAGTGCTTAATGCTTTATTATTACCTAACGTGATCACCTTATGATTGTTGACATACACTGAAGCAAGTATTTGCATTTGACGCAATATTTTATTGATTTTATCAAGATTGAAGTGAGAACGAAAATTGGAAGCAGATACCAGATTCCAATCAGGCAAATGGATCGCGATATGATTATATGCTTCATTTTCCACTCTGATTTTATAGTCATCATTTAAGCTGATGGATATGTCGGTATTTACTTCCAGATTTTTCATATAAACCTATTTTATTGATTATTTAAATTGTGAGTTTTCACTTTCAATGTACCATTCATTTTCCATTTGGCGGCATCATTGTCGTTGGTACCGCTAGGTACATGCAATTCAAAATCATCAAATTGATAAGAAATTTCTGCATCTCTGCCAGTTAGTTTATCGTACAATCCGATTGCCAAATCTGGCCAATTTTTAGTTTCTTGTGACATAATAAAAAAATTTAAGATTAAAATAATTAAAAATCAACTTTCTTACAGGTTGTTATTCTTGATTGTTCAGAATTTTTTACCACTTTTTTACCACCTTTTTTACCACTGAGATACACGGAGAATTTTTTACCACCGAGTTACACAGAGAAATTTTTTTATCCGGTACACAAAATTTTCAAATAATCCTCTGTGAAAAAATCTGTGATTCTCCGTGGTTATATTTTTACCACGGAGTTACACAAAGAAATGTTTACCACGGAGTTGCGCAGAGAAATTTTTTTTATCCGGTACCCTAAGTAAAAAGCGCAGTTAAACTCCTTTTCAAATAATCCTCTGTGAAAGTCTCTGTGGCTCTCCGTGGTTAATTTACTCTGTGGTTATATTTTTACCACCGAGTTACGCAGAGAATTTTTTACCACCGAGTTACACAGAGAAATGTTTTTA
>Ga0207419_1001340_pt1 | contig 18805 bp, 15 predicted proteins | sample ElkSloMetagenome_4_FD_184723 | JGI IMG/M metagenome (GOLD analysis project Ga0207419, IMG submission 184723) | Hot spring microbial communities from Elkhorn Slough, Monterey Bay, USA - MD2A (version 2) | ecosystem: Environmental > Aquatic > Marine > Intertidal zone > Estuary: Microbial mat ...
GTATTAACAGATAAACCTCCTTACTTTACAAATATAGATGAAGATGGTAAATTTATAATAGAAAATTTACCAGCTGCCACATTTAATGTATATGCCATTAAAGATGGGAATAATAATTTAATTCTAGATGCTAATTCAGAAGCATATGATTTTACCATAAACCCTGTAGAAGTACTATATTTTAAAGATAGTATAAAGTTTCAATATCAGTTTCTTAACATAAATGATATCAAAATTTTTTCTACTCAATCAATCAGAGGAAATTACGATATAAGTTTCAATAAATATATTACTGATTTTAATTTCAACACTTCTAATTACGAACTCTATCCGAACTTTGTAGATGAACATGATAAAGTTAGATTTTACGATAAACCAATCAGTTATCCATTTGATAGTTTATTGGTCAATATTGAAGCTACAGATTCAGTTAATAATAAATTAGACACATCCTTATATATTAACTTTGAACCTTACGAAGGACCCAAACCTGACCTTACACAATCATTTGTGCCGGAAAACAATTTTGAACTAAAATCAACCCTCCATGGATTTCTAACATTTAACAAACCAATATATAAAATAAACTATGATAGTATTTTTATTATGTATGATAGTGTTACTTACCAATATCTAGACTCATCAAATCTTAACTATAACAAATACAAAGATCAGATAAGCATAAAAACCAAACTCGATAAAGATAAATTACCTAAAAATGATTCAACGGGAGAAGTAACCAATAAATTTAATTTATATATAGGTAAAGGTTCGTTTGTAAGCATAGAACAAGATTCCAGCAAGTCAATCAATAGGAGTTATTCATTTTATGATCCAGCAAATTATGGAATTATTAAAGGTAATATCAACTCATCCGTTGAATCATTTACCATTGAATTATTAGATACCAAATACAATGTAATTGATACTATAAAAAATAACAGTAAATATGTTTTTGATAAAATAAAACCTGGTTCCTACTACATTAGAGTATTATTTGATGTTAATAATAATAGTCAATGGGATCCGGGAAGTTTACTAGATAAACAAAAACCCGAACCAGTAATATTCTATTATGATAAAGCGACTGATACTAGAGCATTAAGTATTAAGGCAAACTGGGAAATGACTGATATCAATATAGATTATAATCCTGTTGATTAAATGTGAATTACTGTTGATTAAAGTATGTTTGTACACATGACCTCTGCAACAATTCACTTATTATTAAAATAAGTGGATAACTCATAAACTATCCACATGAAATTAAAAACATATTCACAAACATTTAATTCACAGATAAGAAAATCAGGTTATCCACAAAAATAATCATAAGTACAATTAATGAAATGACAATAACAAATTGATGTGGAAAAAAAGTGAATAACGTGTAAGTAAAGGTGTTATAAAATGTCAGTAAATCATTTGAATAAACTTATCCACTTACTAACACGTTTAACAATAACAATAAATTTCTAAATATTTCATTTAATATTTTTAATTAAACAGGTGGAAATGTTGATAAATAAAAAGATACTCCTCACATTCATCTTCTTGATACCTGCTTTTCTGGTATTTGCCCAGTTAAGTAAAGATATAAGTTTAGCCAATGAATATTATAGAAATGGTGAATTAGAAAAGGCCAGGGTACTTTATGAGCAACTTATTAAAAAAGATGCTAATATAGCACTCATTCATAATAACTATTTTAACCTTTTACTCAACAGCAACGATTTTGATGAGGCTACTAAATACATTAACAGGATACTAAAAAAAGATCCTGACAATATTATTTACAATGTAGATAAAGGTAGAATTTTTGTAAGGCAAAATGCAAAAGATAAAGAATCAGCTTTTTTTGATGATTTTATAAACCGGATCAAAGAAAATTCAACAATGATCAGAATTGCTGCACAGTACATGATCAATCATCAACTCACCGATTATGCAGCTAAAGCGTATCTTACCGGAAGAATGGAAGCAAAAAATCCATTTGACTTTTCATTGGAGCTTGCCAATGTATACCGAGTTACTAATAAAACCAGCCAAATGATCGAGGAGTATCTAAATTTCGCTCATCAAAATCCTGCCAATGTGCGTTATGTGAAAAATGTGCTGCAAAATATCCTTACTGAAACGGAGGAACTGGAAGAATTGGAAATTTACCTTATTCAAAAAATCCAGAAAAATCCTAACGATAATATTTACAGTGAACTTCTCATTTGGGCCAATTTACAAATGAAAAACTTCTACGGAGCATTTATTCAAGCCAGGGCTATTGATAAGCGGCAAAATACCAATGGTTCCGAAACTATGGAGGTAGGAATGATTGCTTTAAAAAACAAGGAGTATGCTACAGCTATAAAAATATTCGAATATATAATCAATAATTATAATAATAGTATCAATTATCCCATGGCCAAAACCTACGTTATTATGGCTAGGGAAGAGCATATTAAAAATACCTACCCGGTAGATACTACGGAAATAAGGCAACTTATTTACGATTACCAATCATTAATTAGCGAAGTTGGTATTAATAATACTACTTTAGATGCTTTGCGAAATAAAGCTTTACTTCATGCATTTTATTTAAATGAATATGATAGCGCCATAGATTTGCTGCAAAGAATTATTCAGGTTCCTCGTATTAGTAGTAGTTTGAAGGCTCAGTGCAAAATTGATTTGGGAGACATTTATATATTAACAGATCAGCCATGGGAATCTACATTGCTATATTCTCAAGTGGAAAAATCGATGAAGGAAACTCCGGTAGGCTATGAAGCAAAATTGCGCAATGCAAAACTTAATTTTTACAAAGGTGATTTCGGTTTGGCTCAGGATCATCTGGATATTTTAAAATTGGCTACTTCTCGAGAAATAGCCAATGATGCCATGCAATTAAGTTTACTTATTCAAATAAACTCTGATATGGATACTGTGATGACTGCCCTGAAAAAGTATGCTGCAGTAGAAATGTTATTGTTTAGGAATAGAAAATTGCAAGCTTTAGACTCGCTCAATTTATTATTAGAAGCATATCCTAGCCATAATATTGCCGATGAGGTATTGCTAACGATGGCTGAAATTCAGATTGAATTAGGTCAATTTAATCAGGCCTTAACATCACTTGCTAATATTTTGGATAATTTCGGACAGGATATTCTTGCTGATGATGCATTATTTTTACAAGGTAAAATTTATGAAGATCATTTACTAGACACCAATACTGCCATGCAGATATACCAGGATTTTTTAAAGGAACATCCTGGAAGTTTATACGCGGCAGAAGCTCGAAAAAGATTTCGCCGCTTACGCGGCGACTTTATAAATTAAGATTTTCAGCACTTATGGCTAAGAAAATACATATTGCAGAAAAATGTAGGAAATAACTTTTCTATCTTAAAAGATAAATATAGATTTACTGTCAATAGATAATAAGCCCGTATTAATAAAATTAACAAATAATGAATCTTGAAATAAAAGAACAAGGAGGATATAAATACATAGATGCCGGATCAGGTGATAACATGATATTACTTCATGGCTTATTTGGTGCTTTGAGCAACTGGGATAATGTAGTAGAAAGGTTTTCATCTGATTACAGAGTTATCATACCTTTATTACCCATTTATGAAATGCCTATTCGCAAAGCAGGTATTGATGGTTTATTGAAATTCTTTGAAGATTTTATTGATCATTTCCAACTAAAGGATATTATATTAATTGGGAATTCATTAGGAGGTCATGTTGCATTAGAGTACGCCATAAAGCATCAGGATAATTTACGAAACCTTATATTGACAGGAAGTAGTGGATTATTTGAAAATGCAATGGGAGGTTCTTATCCCAAGCGAGGCAGCTACGAATACATGAAGGAAAGAATAGAACATACTTTTTACGATCCTACCATTGTAGATAAACCTTTCGTGGATAACATTATCGATATTACCCGAGATATTCCAAAATGTCTGCGAATTGTGGCCATTGCCAAGTCGGCTCAACGTCACAATCTGGCTACTGAATTGTATAAAATACTATCGCCAACATTATTAGTATGGGGACTTAACGATACAATTACGCCACCAATGGTTGCTCATGAATTTAATCAATTAATTCCCAACTCAACTTTGCGTTTTATTGATCAATGTTGCCACGCACCAATGATGGAACATCCGCAAAAATTTAATCAAATATTATCCGATTACCTGCAACAACAAAACGTAAACGTATGATAGCAGAAAACCTGATTAATCATTTAATTCCCAGCCTTAAACTTACTGATAGTGCTCAAAAAGCAATTGTTTGGATGGAAGAATTACGTACCCATCAGTTGCCTGTAATTGATAAGGGCCAATTTAAGGGATTAATAAGTGAAGAAATTATCATTGAAGACAATGATATAAACAAGGTAATTGCAGACTATAATTTATTAGCCAACGATTGTTTTGTTTACGATTATCAACATTATTTTGATATTATCAGAGTATCCAACTTGTACAAAGTAGAGGTAGTTGCAGTATTGGCAGAAGATTTAACCTATCAGGGTGTTGTTTCATTATCAGATACCCTTACAGCACTGGCCAGTACTTCAGCCATTCAAGGCACAGGCGGAATCTTGGTATTATCGATGAATCAAATAGATTATTCCCTGGCTGAATTGAGCCGCTTAATAGAAGCTGAAAATGCAAAAATTTTAAGCAGTTTTGTAAGTACAGATCATGATAATCCGCAGCGGATAATGGTAACTTTAAAAATAAATAAAACAGACCTAACCCTCATCTCCGCTACATTAGAAAGATTTAGTTATAATATAATGGCTAAGTTTCAAAACCCTGAAGTAGTTTCTAATGAGAAAGAACGTGTAGATGCCTTACTACGCTATTTAAATATCTAATCATTAATTTCTATTAGTATATTTTAAAAAATGTAACTAACTTGAGCCCAAAACCTGGCATGATGAAGATAGGCTTGCATGGAAAATTTTTTGAAAATAAATATTGCGGATTCATTCAGCAAATATTTGATAGTTTGCATCAGCATGCTATTGAGATATATGTTTCCGATGAATTTAATCAGGTAATAGCTAATACAATAGTAAGCACAGGACAGGTAGATATATTTTATCGGGGACAGGATATTTCTACTTTCGATTATATGCTCAGTATTGGAGGAGATGGAACATTTCTTGATACCATCACTTATATACGGCATTATCAAATTCCAATTTTAGGGATTAATACCGGGCGCCTTGGTTTTTTAGCATCTACTACACAAGATTCTTTCGCAGAAGCAATAGAGCAATTATTTCAGCAAAATATTCAATACGAAAACAGAACTTTAATTCATCTTGATTGCAAACCCGACATTTTCAATGGTTTAAATTTTGGCCTCAACGAATTTGCTATTTTGAAAAAAGATACATCTTCCATGATTGTGGTGCATACTTATATAGATGATGACTATCTCAATTCCTACTGGGCCGATGGATTAATAGTAGCTACACCTACCGGTTCTTCCGGTTACTCACTGAGTTGTGGAGGTCCTTTTATCTTACCCAATTCACACAATTTCGTGATCACACCCATCAGTCCTCATAATTTAAATGTGCGACCCATGGTGGTAGACGACAATTCTATAATCAAATTAAAAGTAGAAGGACGAAGCGAAAATTTTCTCGCTTCGCTCGATTCTCGCTCAAAAACAATTGATGCACAAATGCAACTTACATTAAGAAAAGAAAACTTTACGGTAAAAATTGTTAAATTTAACAATCTTACCTTCTTCGATACGCTACGTCAGAAACTCCATTGGGGATTAGATAATCGCAACTGGACTAATAACAATTAATTAATAATAATTGCGTTGTGCTTTTTACTATTTAATTAAATCATGTGTCTTTATAAAAAAATAATTATTGCTATTATTAGATCTATAAAATTTAAAAAGCTTTATTTATTGCTTTTAATTTTAGGGTTGTTGCCAACAACTGTATCGGCGCAATATTCTGAAATAGGCGGGGGTATCGGAGGTTTTAATTACATCGGTGATTTAGTTGCCGGCTACAAGCCTTTAAACACCAGGCCGGGAGGTTCTTTATTTTATCGTTATAATTTATCGGAGCCATTGAGCGTAAGATTTGGCATTACAGCAGGTAATATCTATGGAGCAGACAACCCACCGGTGGATCCTTTTGCCGCTGAAAGAAATTACGAGTTCAGCATATTTGCAGTAGAGCTGGCAACGATGTTTGAATATCATTTTTTCGATTATAAAAGTGAGAAATCGTTAATTCGTTGGACGCCGTACCTTACATTTGGTGCAGGTATATTCACCTTTTTTGGCCATGGTGAAAAAAATGGTTCTTATAGCAATGTGCAACCGGTAATACCTGTTGGTTTAGGATTTAAATACTTAATCAACCCTAAATTTATTTTAGGTATTGAATATGCCGCGCGTATTACCTTTTTTGATTATATTGATAATACATCAGAAGGTGACTTGCGAGTGAAAAATTATCAGTACGGAAATTGGTATACCAATGACACTTATTATTATTTAGGTCTTACATTAAATTATGCATTTTACGAAATACCATGTCCATATAAATATTAGTAGTTGCTACTTTATTCGAATTATCAAGCCTTTTATGCTGGTTAGCTTCATATTGTAGAAAAAAAAGAGCAATTTTGCAGAAAATTTTACATTGCATTTTAATTGAAAAGCATGATTGACGAAATATCTTCAGAAAATTTGCCTCAACATGTAGCCGTAATTATGGATGGAAACGGCAGGTGGGCTAGACAAAGAGGTGCAGAAAGGATATTTGGCCACCAAAATGCAATCAAAGCTGTACGCGATACCACCGAAGGATGTGCTGAACTGGGTATTAAGTTTTTAACATTGTATGCATTTAGCACTGAAAACTGGAGGCGCCCAAAACATGAAGTGGATGCTATTATGAAATTATTGGTTTCCACCATAAGAAAAGAAACCGATACACTGATAAAAAATAAAGTAAAATTGGCTGCTATTGGCGATATTCAAAGTTTGCCGAATAGTTGCCAGCAGGAGCTGCAAGAGTCTATAGATATTACAAGCCGCAATGATGGGCTTACTTTGGTACTGGCCCTGAGTTACAGTGGAAGATGGGAAATACTAGAGGCAGTTAAAAAATTAGCGATAGAAGCAAAAAATAATTTGATAAAGGTAGACGATATAAATTCAGAATTGTTTGCGAAGTATTTAAATACTAAAAATATACCCGATCCTGAATTACTGATCAGAACGAGCGGAGAAATGAGAATCAGTAACTTTCTGTTGTGGCAAATTGCCTATACAGAACTATTTATTACTGAAGTACTATGGCCCGATTTTAGAAAGGAGCATTTGCACGAAGCATTGATGTGGTACCAAAAACGAGAAAGACGATTTGGTAAAATTAGTGAACAAATGAAATAGAAATTACTAATGAAAAAATATCTATTAATATTAATTGTAATAATTCTAACTGGGGAATTAGTCCAGGCACAATTTCTTAGGAACAGAAGAAACCAGCAAACTGCTGCTACTGAAAATGTAGATTACGCCAGCCCTCCCAAAGAAGTAATAGTTGGCGACATTCAAGTAAAGGGTTTAGAAACTCTTGACATGAACGCGATCATTTCTTTATCAGGTATTAAAGTAGGAGATAATATAAAAATACCTGGTGATGAAATTACCAATGCCATCAAGAAACTTATGCGCAATGGCATTATTGAAGACATAACTATTAGCTACAAGCCAATGGAAGGTGATGAAGTGGCCATTATAATTGAAGTTGTAGAAAGACCCCGCCTAACCCGCTACTCATTTGAAGGAATTTCAAGCACACAAAAAACCGAACTATCAGAAGAAGTAGAATTGATCAGAGGAAGAGTACTTACCGATGCTTTACTCAAAAATACTGAAATGTCAGTACGAAGATATTTCGTAGAAAAAGGCTTTTTAAATACAGAAGTAAATATTCAAACACAAGATGATAGTTTAATTACCAATGGAGTACAAATGGTAATTGAAGTGGATAAAAATAGTAAAGTAAAAATTAATAAAATAAATATCGTTGGCAATGAAAGTTTTGATGATTCCCGCATCAAGAAAAAAATGAAGAAGGCCAATGAATTTGTACGTTTTCATTTAATTCGCGACCTGGTAAATACGGTAGCTAAAACTTCCCCATCCAATTTGGTTGATTTTTTCACGGAAAGAGAAGATTTGACCATGAAGGAGGCAAAAGAATATGTAAGTAGTGCTGTAAAGTTAAATATCTTCAATACTTCTAAATTTATAGAGGAAGAATACGAGGAAGACAAAAACTCTTTGATAGCATTTTACAACAGTAGAGGATATCGCGATGCTGAAATCATTTCTGATTCAGTTTATTTTGTTGATAACAACTTGATCAATATTGATATAACTGTAGATGAAGGATCACGATACTATTTTGGTGATATTTCTTGGACAGGTAATTACGTATATCCCGATTCTCTGCTCGACAAAGTATTTGCTATACAAAAAGGCGATATTTATGACCTTGAACTTGTACAAAAGAAATTACAATTTGACCCTACCGGTACTGACATTAGCGCCATTTATATGGACAATGGTTATTTATTTTTCAGTGTAACCCCTGTAGAAACAAGAATTGAAAACGATACTATTGACTTAGAAATGCGCATTTATGAGGGAGAGCAAGCAACGATTAGGGACATCATTATTTCCGGAAATGACAGAACTTACGATCATGTAATCAGAAGAGAGATAAGAACATTGCCCGGCCAATATTTTAATCGTAGCGCATTAATCAGAACTCAGCGTGAACTTTCACAATTAGGATATTTCGATCCCGAAGCCATTGGTATCAACCCAATTCCCAACCCGGTAGATGGTACCGTGGATATAGAATATAGCTTAGTGGAAAGGCCAAGTGACCAGATAGAGCTTTCCGGAGGATGGGGCGGACTTACAGGCTTCGTGGGTACTGTAGGAATCGTATTTAATAATTTTTCTTTAAAAAATATTCCTAAATTAGAAAACTGGCGTCCATTGCCTATAGGAGACGGACAAAAACTATCTTTAAGAGTACAGTCCAACGGGCCATCTTTTCAAAACTATTCGTTAAGTTTTACTGAGCCTTGGTTGGGTGGTAAAAAGCCTAATTCATTGACAGTAAGTTTAAATCGCTCAGTGCAAAAACCGAATGATAGACTTAACCGATTTTATGAAAGAGCCGGTTTTTCCACCTTCAATAGAGGAACATTCATATTGAATGGAGCCACAGTATCTTATGGTAGAAGATTAGAAAAGCCCGATGACTTTTTTACTTTGACTCATTCGGTTTCTTATATGCAATACTATCTGGATCAATTTAGTTTTGCCCGTGGTATTTCCGATGGTACCTATAACAACCTGACATTCAATACTACACTCGCCAGAAATAGCATTGACAACCCAATGTTCCCACGAACGGGATCCTCTCTTTCTTTAAGTTTAAGTCTTACGCCACCCTATTCAATGTTTAGAAACGATGTGGCTGATTTACCGGATGATGAAAAATTCAGAAATCTTGAATTTCACAAATGGATGTTTGATGCCAAGCATTATATAAAGGTCGCCGGCGATCTGGTATTGGAAGCTAAAGCACATATGGGATTCATTGGTGCTTACAATCAGGATTTGGGAGTAGGTCCATTTGAAAGATTTGTAATGGGAGGTAGTGGATTAGCTGGTACTCAAGGACAATTTATTTTAGGTTCTGACATTATTAGTATGCGCGGTTACGATGACAATTCCCTTACGCCTACCGATCCTCGTACGCAGGATTTTGGTGGTACAGTATACAATAAAATTGGGTTGGAGTTACGTTATCCATTATCGTTAAAACCAGCAGCAACTATTTATGTATTAGGATTTGCTGAAGCAGGTAACAACTGGCTGAGCTTTAAAGATTACGACCCATTTAATATGTTTAGAACAGCAGGTATTGGTGCTCGTATATTTATGCCGGCCTTTGGATTGTTAGGTATTGACTGGGGTGTGGCATTTGATGATCAAATTGGTAATCTTACTCCACGCCAGCAAACGTTCCAATTTACCATGGGTCAGCAGTTCAGGTAAAAACTGCAATTATGATCAAAAAAATAATTTTACTGTTTATTTTAGGATTAGCAGCCAATCAATCATTTGCCCAAAAATTTGGCTATGTCGACACCGATTTTATTTTAAACAAAATGCCGGAGTATAAAAAAGCTCAGCAGCAAATTGATGAATTAAGTACCGAATGGCGGGAAGATATTCAGGAAAAATACAAGGAGATAGAATCGATGTACAATCAGCTACAAGCTGAAGAAGTACTGCTTACTGTTGAAATGAAAGATGAACGTAGAGCAACAATTCAGCAGAAGGAGGAAGAAGTAAAGGAATATCAGAAGAAAGTATTTGGTTATAACGGTCTTTTCTTTTTGAAAAAGCAGGAGCTGATAAAGCCAGTGCAAGATAAAATATTTGAAGCTGTAGAAAAAATAGCCAACGATCATCGTTTACAGGTGGTATTTGACAAGTCGGGCGACTTGGTAATGATATATACCAATCCTATGCACGACTATACCGATTTTGTATTAGAAGAATTGGGATTAGGCGATGAAAACGATGTAGTTAAATAAATTATGATATTATAAGCTTAAGCTATTGCATGAAAAACAAATTATTAATACCTGTTGTAATTCTTTTATCCATAATTACTACTCAAGCTCAAAGTGTAAAAATTGGCCATACCAATGCAGAATACCTGGTAACTCAAATGCCCCAATACGCGTCAATTCAAAAAGAGGTGGAAGAATATTCTGCACAATTGAATAAACAACTGCAATCAAAAATACAGGATTATCAAATCAAACTGCAAGATCTGCGAGCAAATATGGAAAAAATGGTTCCTGAAGTTTTGAATGATGAGCAACAGGAACTGCAAAATATGGAGCAATCTATTAGAAAATTTGAAATGGAAATGCAGCAATCCATAAGAAGAAAGCAGGTGCAGAAATTGCAGCCAATTTATGAAAAAATTGAAAAGGCAATAAAAGATGTTGCAACTGAAAATGGCTATACCCATGTATTCAGTGATGGAAGAGGATCGGCAAGTATTTTACTTTACGCTCGCGAACAAGATGATATTTCTAATTTGATACTAAAAAAGATGGGCATAACGCCTAAAGAAACAACAGCATCTGGCAATTAAAAAAGAAACCATAAATTAATTTAATAATTATGGTGAAGTAAACATTTAAATCTTAGCCAATTAGCTGCAATAAGTAATTACTTGAAGAAGAGAATATTGATGAACTGTCAAAATTTGTTGGTAATATTTTTCTTTTTACCGACTTTTGGCACTTAATTTGCAAAACTATCAATTGTTGCATAAAAATAAAAAAGATAAAGATATAAATAATAAACAAGGATTATCATGAGAAACAAAGTAGTATTAACCATAGCCTTAATGTTTTTAGGATTTGCCTCTATGGCACAAAACATAAAAATAGGCTATACCAATGTTGAGTATATTGTAACTCAATTACCTGAGTATTCTACCATTGAAAAACAACTGCAGGAATTTCAAACACAATTGGAAAAGCAGTACCAATCAAAAGTTCAGGAATTTCAAACCAAGGCGCAGGATTTGCAGGCCAATTACGAAAACATGCTGCCACAAGTAGCCAAAGACAAAGAAGAAGAATTGCAAAACTTACAGCAGTCTATTCAGAAATTCCGTCAGGAGGCTGATCAATCGATACAGCGTAAGCAAATGGAATTGCTGGAGCCAGTTTATGGCAAAATTGAAGATGCCATAAGAGAGGTAGCTACTTCAAATGGATATTCTCACATCTTTAGTGATGGCATGGGTGCAGTAAACATATTGCTTTATGCATCGGAAGATGATGACGTAACTAACATGGTTTTGAAAAACATGGGAGTTACTCCTAAAGAAGCATCTGCTGAAGCAGGCCAATAAGATATTATAAACTCAAAAATTTAAAGCCCCATTTATTGGGGCTTTTTTTATCTATGATCCTACCAGCGTATTTACAAAAAGGAGATAAAGTAGCCATAGTAGCACCTGCCAAAAAGGTAGCTGCAGAAGAAATATTGCCTGCAAAAAAAATATTGCATCAATGGGGATTACAAATAATTGAAGGGCAAAACCTTTACGAACAAGATAACTATTTTGCCGGCACTGATCAACAACGGTTGGCCGATCTTCAATGTGCTTTTGATGCACCGGAGATAAAAGCTATTCTTTGTGCTCGCGGCGGATACGGTACTACCCGAATATTGGAGCAACTGAATTGGCAAAAATTTAAACGATACCCCAAATGGATCGTTGGCTTTAGCGACCTAACCGCCTTACAAACACACGCTATCACAGAAAATTGTGCCAGCATCCATGGCCCAATGGCATTCAATTTTGCCAAAATGCAAAATACTGAAGCCATTGCTCACCTAAAAAATATTTTGTTTGGTCAATTAGCAGCCATAAATATTCCTCAAAATCCTTTCAACAAGTCTTCTGAAGCTGAAGGAATAATAATAGGTGGCAATTTGAGCATACTCACCAACGTAATAGGTACAGCTAGCGACATCAAATACGATCAGCGCATTTTACTTATTGAAGAAATAGAGGAATATTACTACAGAATAGACAGGATGATGATTCAGCTGAAAAGAGCTGGAAAACTGGATCATCTGTCGGCATTGGTTGTAGGTCAATTTACTAATATGATGGATAATCAAATACCTTATGGTAAAAATGCTTATCAAATAATAAAAGAAACCGTGGCTGATTACGACTATCCGGTTTTTTTCGATGCATCCTTTGGACATATTAAAGACAACTACGCCTTTCCACAAGGAGTACCAGGCAAAATAGTTAATGAAAATAAAAACTGGAAATTAACCTATACTACTTTATAATAGACAAATAAGATTAATGATGCTATATGAAAAACTATGGATTATTATATTGGTAAGCTTTTTTGATAATGTGTAATAAATTGTATTATTTTAATAGATTTAGCTTTGTGCTTTATCCGAACCACCCCCTTGGTCCCCCTTCCCGAAGTCTAAGCCCCGGGATGGGGGAAAGTCTGCCGAAGGCAGACAGGGAGTGGTTAAAAAAGCAAATGTCATTATTAACAATTTTTAATTATTGTAATATTGAAAGATGCTTTTTGATGTATAAAAATGATATCTTATCATTTGCCACCCGAAATCATATAGCGCCAGATCAATTTAAGGTTATTTCAATAAATTAATTAAAATTTTTTTCATTAAATAGCGTAAAACCCATTATTTGTCTACTTTTGCAATCCTTTAATTATGATGAGCAATAAAAACATATCGATGGCTGGAAAGTGGCTAATGATCCTGATGATCCTTACCACACTTTCTATGGCTGTAGGCAGTGATTTTTTTCACCAGCAGCATTATCAGGTATCTTTTGCTCAAGCAGATAATGATGCAGATTCCGAAAAGGATGAACAGCGAACAGGAAAGCAATTTTTATTAAGTTATCAGGCAGTAGTGCCGGTATTTCAAATTCCGGTTTTTATACCTTTTACTTTCTCACTTCAGTTTTCTTTGGAAGAAGAAGAAGAAGATGCGCTACTTATCTTACCGGTATTTGTAAACATTTATTTTTTAACGCTCTTCCGGCAAATTATTTCACCCAACGCCCCCTAGGGTTTTATGTTTTTCCCTATCACCATTAATTAATAAATAAGTATTTAATTTATCATTATATATTTCAATTATGAAAAATAGAGGTTTTATCATTTTTCTGACAGTAATCGTCACCTTATTATGTGTGTATTATTTGTCATTTACATTGGTTAACAGAAATATTCAGCAGGAAGCCAATAATTATGCCCGAAATGAAGCGGGCGTCTTTGATGAATCAAAAAAGCGTACTTACCTTGATTCGATCAGGAATGTACCGGTTTACAATCTTTTAGGTATGAACTATACCCTTGAAGATATCAATGAAAGTAAATTAAACCTGGGTCTTGACTTACAAGGTGGTATGCACGTGGTGCTTGAAGTATCTCCGGTAGATATAATTAAAGGACTGGCTGCCAATTCACAAGATGAAGACTTAGTGGCGGCTATACAACTGGCACAGGAAATGCAAAAAAGTAGCCAGTCAAGATTTATTCAATTGTTTGAGCAAGCCTGGAACGAAGTAGCACCCAATAGGGAACTGGCTGATGTATTTGTAAATGCCAGAAATCAGGGGCGTATTAATTTCGAATCATCAGATGGCGAAATTATAGATATGATTACTGAAGAAATTGAAAGCGCCATTGATCGTACTTTTACTATTTTGCGTACCAGGATAGACCAATATGGTACCACGGCTCCCAATATACAAAGATTGCAGGGAACCGGGCGTATACAAGTGGAGATGCCAGGTGCCGATGATCCGGAAAGGGTAAAGCGCCTTTTGCAACGAGCTGCCAAATTGGAATTTTGGGAAGTGTATGAGCTAAATGACGTTATACAGGAATTACAAGAAATAAATGCCATGCTGGTAGAAGAGCAGCAAATGAATGCACCAGATTTTGGAATGGATGAAAGTGATGAAGAAAACCTTGAAGAAGCGCTCAGCGAATCTTTTGAAGAAACCGATGAAGGTCTTTTAGGTGAAGAAGATACTGATATAAGCGATTTGCTGCAGGAGGATGCAGATCAGGCGGTGTTGCAGGAAACTTATCCCGATAGTATTGACAGCATAGAAGAAAATTTGGCCACCGAATTAGAAGCAGATACTTCTTCACTGGATTCTATGATGAACAATCAGGTATCTCCTCTTTTTGGTTTGATAAAATCGCAGGGAGGATTGGTGTACAGCGTGTACGATTCCTCAAAAATTAATAGTATATTAAATAGAGAAGATGTACGAAGTATATTACCGCGGGGTATTCGCTTTATTTGGGGTAAAGATATAATAGAAGCTCAAGGCGATCAGTTAGTAGAACTATATCCCATACGTGGCGGATCACGAAATATGCAAGCCCCACTTACCGGTGAAGTAATTACCGATGCCCGCATGACATATGATGAAGCCGGTCGCCCGGCCATCAGTATGACCATGAATACCAATGGCGCAAAAAGCTGGTCAAGACTTACCGAAGATAACGTAAGCAGAAGAATAGCTATAGTATTGGACGACCTGGTATACTCTGCACCGGTAGTTCAAAATAAAATTGCAGGGGGAAATTCACAAATTACCGGTAATTTTTCATTGGAAGAAGCCCAGGATATGGCCAATATCCTTAAGGCAGGTTCATTACCAGCCAAAGCGCGAATAGTAGAAGAAGAAATAGTAGGACCCAGCCTAGGTCAGGAAGCCCAAAGCCAGGGTATTAATTCTATAGTTTTAGGGCTTGCCCTGGTAGTAATTTTCATGGTATTTTATTATGCCAAAGGAGGATTAGTAGCCATAGCAGCTTTGGTTTTCAACATTTTCTTTATTTTAGGAATTTTGGCGCAGCTCAATGCAGCACTCACTTTACCTGGTATTGCTGGTATTGTACTTACCATTGGTATGTCAATTGATGCCAACGTGCTTATCTTTGAGCGTATTAGGGAAGAGCTGCGGCTGGGTAGTTCATTACTCAATGCGATAAGCCGGGGATATAGCAAAGCCTTTAGTTCTATTATCGATGCCAACGTAACCACGTTCCTTACGGCTGTAATCCTTTTTGTTTTCGGACAGGGCCCGGTAAGAGGATTTGCCACTACCTTAATGATTGGTATTGCCAGTTCATTTTTCTCAGCAGTATTTATTACCAGAGTAATCATGAGCTTTATGAGCCGCAAAGGAGATCAAAGTAAAATATCTTTTGCCACGGGCTTAACTAAAAATGTACTTACCAATACGAATTTTGACTTTTTATCTAAAAGAAAAATTGCTTACGTAGTATCGTCGGTAGTTATAGGGATAGGAATGATTTTGATGGTGGCTGAAGGAGGTTTGAACCTGGGAGTGGATTTTACCGGGGGCAGGTCATATGTAGTAAGTTTTCAAAATCCTGTTACACCATCTGAAATAGAAGTTGCCTTAACAGATGATTTTGAAGACGCTGGTACAGAAGTAAAATGGTTTGGGTCCAACAACGTGATCAAAATTACCACCAGTTATCAAGTGGGCGATGAGTCTGAGCAAGCCGATAGTTTAGTACGTAATAGCCTGATCAGAGGATTGGCAGACCAGACGGGCTTGGAATACGTTCAAGACGATGAAAATATAAATGAGAGCACATTCTCAATATCAAGTTCATCGAAAGTAGGAGCCACTATTGCCGATGATATTAAAACCGCTTCTCTTGAAGCAGTATTAATTGCCATGATTGTTATATTCCTTTATATTTTAATCAGGTTTAAAAAGTGGCAATTTAGTACCGGGGCTATTATCGCGGTAATTCACGATACATTATTTGTATTGGCAGCATTAGCCATAGCCAAACTATTTGGCAAAAGCTTTGAAATAGATCAGGTATTTATAGGAGCAATGCTTACAATCATTGGTTATTCCATTAACGATACGGTGGTGGTTTTTGACAGAATTAGAGAAAACCTTGAATTAAGACCGAGCTCAGATATAACTAAAACATTTAACTTAAGTATTAATGATACCATTAGCCGTACGGTGATTACTTCTGCAACCACATTATTTGTAGTGCTTATTCTATTAGTATTTGGTGGAGAGGTATTACGAGGATTTTCATTCGCCTTATTTATCGGTATTATTGTAGGTACTTATTCCTCTGTATTCATTGCATCTCCTGTGGCAGTTGATTTACTTAATAAAAGTGAAGCAAAAAAAGCAGGAAGCTTAGAAGATAAGGTGAAAAGAAGTACTAAGGCCAAGGAAAAATTAAAATAAATTATTTATAGATAGTAGTATAAATAGCATAATTAAAATGAAAGCCTGATTAATTTAATCAGGCTTTTTTTCTTTTCAGACAAAAAAGAAAGGATGGATAAGAATAAATATGCCCCCCAGGATCATACTTGAAAGTTTACTGCTATAACTACTGCTTCTTTCCGTCTGCAACAATATTTACATAAACAATCCTTCCACGGATAAATAGCGCTCACCGGTATCGTAAGCGAAAGTGAGAATAGAAGCTCCATCTTCTATTTCAGGTATTTTTTTATCAATGGCCGCTAAAGAAGCACCGGATGATATACCCACGAAAATTCCTTCTTCACTGGCAGTTTTTCGAGCAAAACCGTAGGCCTGGTCATTTTCTACAGTAATAGATCCGTCTAGTAAGCTTTTATCCAATATAGATGGAACAAATCCAGCACCCAATCCCTGAATCAAATGAGGTCCGGGATCGTTGCCGGCAATTACGGAAGAATTGGTAGGTTCTACTGCAAATACTTTCATTTCAGGGTTTTTACTTTTCATCAATTGAGCTACCCCGGTTATATGTCCACCGGTACCTACTCCTGTGATCATATAATCAAAACCTTCCGGAAATTCTTTCAATATTTCCTGCGCTGTTTTTTCATAATGCACTTTTACATTGTCAGGATTATCAAACTGCATAGGCATCCAGGCGTTGGGTAACTGATTTATCATCTCCTTTGCCTTAGCAATGGCTCCCGCCATTCCTTTGTCACGTGGAGTAAGCTCGAGTTGGGCTCCATACATACTCATTAGCCTACGTCTTTCTATTGACATTGATTCGGGCATTACCAATATTACCTTGTATTTTTTTACGGCACCTACCATAGCCAACCCCACCCCCGTATTGCCGGAAGTAGGTTCAATAATTACACTTCCCGGTATTAGGTCACCCCTTTTCTCCGCTTCTTCTATCATAGAAAGGGCAATGCGATCTTTTATGCTTCCTCCCGGATTCCGGTTTTCCATTTTCATCCATACATTTACCCTTTCGCTATATAAGTTGTTAAGCTTTATGATGGGCGTATTGCCAATGGTGTCAAGAACAGAATAGGCTTTCATTGAAAAATTTAAAAGTTATAGTTAATAGAAAAAATTTAAGGTACCATTAAATAGAAAAATTGATCAAATCAGGTGGCTCATTTTCCACCCTTACTTTGATTTGTGGCCGATGATAAACCCTGCTGTAAGGTGGCACGCTTTCCGTAAGCCACACGTTACCGCCAATAATGCTATTATTACCAATGATGGTATTGCCGCCCAAAATGGTGGCCCCTGCATATATTACCACGTCGTCTTCTATGGTTGGGTGCCTTTTTATTTTGGCCATTTCTTTTGCTACACTTAATGCTCCGAGAGTTACCCCTTGATAAACTTTTACATTATTCCCTACTTTACATGTTTCTCCAATCACGATACCAGTGCCATGATCTATGCAAAATTGGTTGCCAATCTCTGCTTTGGGATGTATGTCTATACCGGTACGATTGTGAGCATACTCGGTAAGTACCCGGGGCAAAAGGGGTACCTCGAGGTTACAAAATATGTGCCCGATGCGATAATAGGCTATGGCCAAAAATCCGGGATAGGTTCTGATTACCTGGTCTATACTAACGGCCGCCGGATCACCATTGGCAATTGCCTGGGCATCGGAAATTAATACTTCATGAATTTGAGGTAACTTATTCATAAATTGGCTGGTAATTTCTTCTGCCGAATGATTGAGTTTATTCTGCAAATCGGCCAAAATTCCCATCAATTTATTATTAAGAGAATTGTAGTAAATTTCTAGCTTCACCT